>TARA_B110001450_G_scaffold33770_1_pt1 | contig 16510 bp, 11 predicted proteins | sample TARA_B110001450 | Tara Oceans TARA_B110001450 (sample SAMEA4396538) | marine metagenome | biome: Polar Biome; feature: [SRF] surface water layer (ENVO:00010504); material: water (ENVO:00002006), including particulate matter (ENVO:01000060) such as... | depth 5 m | reverse complement strand
GATGCAAAATTATTTATATTATCAAAAAAATCTTGACTAATATTATTTAATGAACTCATATTATTATATATAATAAATATTATATAAAATAATAAGACAAAAACATTTAAAATTCTCTTTCTTATTTTTCTATTTTTCTATAAAAAAAACAATAAGCTTTGCTAGTAATTATTTTACTTTCATCAACCTCATTTACATTTGTATCGTTAAAATGATACCATTTATTATTTGCATTTTTTACAAAAGCAGTATAATGACCTCCTAAACATCCTCCGCTGTGATTTGTAATACCAAATAAATCGTATTTAAAAGTATGACTATCATAACCAACGACATATTTAGATAAATCTAAATTAGTGAATGGAGTAGTTACTAATGTATTTACTTTTTTATTAGAATTATTGAATCTTTTTAAATCAACAATCAAAATATTTGGCAAACTCCAGAATTTAATACTTTTATATACACTTTGTTTTGCATTTGTCTTTTCGTTAAACCAAGAATTTTCTCCTTCTAAAATTTCAGGATAACTATATAAATCAAAACATTCTAAAATTGAACATTGAGCTGAATCAGATTTAATTGGAATAGGTAAATTAATTGTACAAAAAGGTTCAGGTCTAACAGATAAATTTTCATTATTAGTGGGATTTTGTATAAGAGATACATGAATACCATAAAACATATTTAAAAGTTCAGAATATGTTTCGGAATATAAATTTTTAATCATTGCATAACATTCTTTTGCTAAAATATCTGTATCATTTTTTGCATTTCCTACAATATTCATTGAAACACTACGTTTTAAAGCATTATGAAAACAATCAATTACAAAAAATAAGAATTCAGGTAAATCATTTTGAGCAAAACCACTAAATAGCTCTAATTTTTTACTTTGAGAAATTTGTTGAATACTATTTAAATAGCGATTCGGACTAATTGTGCAATTTTTAGACCACATTAAGTCTTTTAAACTTTTCCATTCAATTAATAAAACACTATCATCTACTTTATTTAAATTATCAAGATCAATTTTTTCAAGAAGTTCATTAAAATCATAACAATGAGATAAAATTTGCATCGTAGAATTAATATAACATGTATTTCCTAAATTTGCTAATCCGGTTAAACCTCTGTCCTCATATTTGGCATATTTGTTTGACATTTTTTTTAAAGTATTAAATAATATTTAGCAATTATATTTAAACATATTTTTTAAAATATATATAGTATTTATGAGCTATAATAATTTTAATCCACATATTAGTGCAAATGAAGCATTTTTTAATCAAGAAGGATTTTACAATAATAATGTTAATGCGACCAACGTTAATGCAAGTAATCTTCCTGTAAATGCTGTCCCAGCATATCCTATAAATAATGCGAACCATTCAACTGGTCCATCGTCTGCTTCTCAATTACCAAATACTTATAATTATTATGATAATAATTATTTAGTAACAAATTATGTTTCTTTTATAAATAATTATATTACTACAATGAATAATAGTATTGATTATTTTAATAATTCAAGTAATGCTATTAGAGAAATGTCTAATGAATTACGGCGTATGCATTCAAATTTGGATTATTATTATTACAATTTATATAGAAATAATTTACGTGTTCAACGCGGCATGCAATCTGAATATAGAGGAGATTTTAATAATCTACAACAAAATCAATATGAACACCATATACAAAATGAAGGAATAAATGAACAACAAGAACAAGAACAACAAGAAGAACAAGAACAACAAGAACAACAAGAACAACAAGAACAAGAACAAGAACAAGAACAAGAATTACAAATAGAACCAGAAGATTCTAATGAATTTTCTGATTTAAGTTTAGATTTTAATCACGAACATTATCAAGAATTATCAAATGCTAATATTAATAGTTGTATTAATGCAAATATAAATAATATAACTTTTAATTCTATTGGTTATCCGTTAAATAATACATGTGCTATTAGTCAAGATGAGTTTGACGCCGAAGAAGAAGTAAGTGTCTTTAATTATTGTGGTCATGTTTTTAAAAAAGAACCATTAAATACTTGGTTAATGAACCATCATACTTGCCCGAATTGTCGTTTTAATATTTTGACAAATTCTAATTTAATTAAATATAGTAGTAGCAGTGGAACATTCAAATATTTCTTAACAATACAACAATTTAGAAATATGTTGGCTAATAATATAATGAATAGATTTTTTAATAATGAAAGTAGCAATAGTTCAAATAATAGCATGTCTTTTGTGATTCGTCGTTAGTAAGGAATTAAGGAAACCCAGGTTTCCTTATGATCCTTCCTATGTTTATAATTTTTCTAGTTACTAATATATTCTTTCTGGATTATATTATTTATATTTAAGGAAGGATCATAAGGAAACCTAGGGTTCCTTAATTCTATTAATTCTACTGGTGCAACAGGTTTTTCTATATAAAATATTATTTTTAATAATCTAAAGATATATTTATTATAAACATAAATTTTGCTTTTTTTTAAGTATTGTATTTTTCTTTTTTTGAGAGAACGAATAAAAAGTGCAACATACAAACAATATTTTGGACTAATAAAGGCAGAAGACATATTTTGCGTTTCAAAATTAAATTCAAATTCTCTCTGGTCTTCGTATAATTTCAACCAATTTTCTGTAAAATGTGTAAATTGTGCATCATTATTAATAGTTCCACTTAAATCAACCAATACTACGGGGAATCTAGAATAATCAAAATTAGCAAACATTATTTATAAATAATATTTTAAAAACAAATTATATACTAATTATAAGTTAGTAAATAATTTAAATGATTAATAAATTTAATAAAGCAAGCAAATATAATATAAGTAATTATAATTTAGATATTAATATGGATAATGGTTATATTAATTCACATACCAATTATGATGATATATTATTCGTATTATTTTTATTATCAATATTATTGAACATAAATTTAATAGCAAAATATAAATATAATAAAGCAAACTATAAATATAAAAGAATAAATAATAAGATTAAAAAAAAAAATGTTGAAATACAAACAGAACCAGAATTTTTATCAATAATATTAAATCCAAATGATGAATATAGTATGTTAAAATGAATTATAAAAATTTCTAAAAAATAAAATTGAATATATTTTTGTAAATATTATTATAAAAATATATTCTATATTTAAATTAATAACCAATAAAATGGTATTTATTGATTGTTTTTATTACACATTTAATATGTCATATCAAGAACTAATTAAATATAGAAGTTCAAACGTGAATTTAGACTCATTAATATTAAACAATCAACTTATAAATTATACTAGTAAAGAAAAAGAAAGACAAAAATTTTTATATGATGACGAAGTAAAACATATTTTACAATTAGAAAAAGAAAAAGAAATAGAAAAAGAAATAGAAATAGAAATAGAAATAGAAATAGAAAAAGAAAAAGAAAAAATTAAACTACCTCTAACAAAGAAACAATCCTATTATAGTATTTCAGATGATCTATTATATTTAAGTTTTTAAATTTTAGAACCACCATTTAATAATGATCCAAAAGGACTCCAATATGGCATAACAATTGGTTTTTGTTTTAATACTTTTAATTCTTTAGATGATACATATTTCTTATCAATAACAACCATATATACAAACTGTCTAAACCATTTTAATGACATATATAAATTTTCATTAAATTCATTTTTTTTATTATTATCTCCATTTCCATCTCCATGTGAATTTTCTACCAAAAATCCATTGGTATTACCTTTTCCAAAATTATAACCACGTAAAATAACAGCATGATTTGGAAAACTTTGTCTATAATTTAAACTATCACATTTATCCATTAAATTATTAAATTCAAAAATATCATCATAATTAAATCCATCAATATCTAAAAATCCTTCTTTAGATGCAGTATATTTTCCATAATCAACGCCTGTCCATACTGCTTCTTCATTATTTATAGATTTTTTTGTTGCTTCTATCATTACTTCAATTGGAACATTTATAAAATTTTGTTGTTTATTACCTATTAAATTAAATGCTAATTCCACATTATATAATTTATAATAAGCATGATCTTTACAAGGATAATTTATTAAACATATTTTAGTATTAGCATCATATGGTACAAATTTTTTATAAAAATTTAAAGGACTAATATTTTCAACTATTTTATATATTTTTTTAGAATCATCTTTATTTTCTTTAACTTCTTTTGCTTCTTTATTTTCTTTATTTTCTTTATTTTCTTTATTTTTTTTTGTTTTCTTTTTTCCGGTTTTTTTAGAATCATCTTTTAATGCATAATAATCCCAATTAATAACTTGAGGTGGTTCTCCTAAAAATAGCACTAATATTTTATAACATTCTTCTAATAATTCATTAATTACTTTAAATTTATTAACATTGGATGTTCTAATTTTATGAGCAGATTTTCTTAAAAAATCATTAAAAAATTCATTTAAATCGTCTGAATTTGCACTATGATAATGATCGTCCATGGCTGATTTTGGAATAATACCATATTTATTAATTAAATTAACAAATACATTCCATTGTCCACCGTCATTTGTTAAATTATCTAACATATGTATGAATTTCAAATCATCCATTTTTTTATTTTTATTATCATAAATAAAATTCAAGAAATAATTAGCCTTTTCTAATTTATCGTAAAAAAATAAGTAATTTTGAGAGAACTCAAAGTCTTCTAAATTATACTTTTTAATCATAAAAATACGCATAACATTTAAAAATGCAAAAAGCCAACAACGCCCGCTGCCTTTTTGATCAGTTGGTCCGGTTTTAACATCAATAATATTTTTAAAAACCCGTTTTTTATTTTGTATGTAATCAGATTTTGTAATGATTTTATTAAAATTTAATTTAGTATTTACATTTTTAAAAACTTTATTTGTTCTTTTTTTATTAAATTTTTGAGAGAAACGTTTTAAGTTTTTAAAAGTAATATTGAATTGATTGATCATATTTTAATCTATATATAAGAAAATATTATAATAAATAAAATATTTTACAATTATTTGTTTACTTATTAACTTTTACTATTTTCGTTTTTTTACCAAAAAATGGAAGTTTTAATCCTATCATCCGTTTTTTTGATCTTTTAGGTGATGGTGTTGTTTGTCTTTTAGGTGATGGTGTTTTTTGTGTTTTTTGTCTTTTAGGTGGTGGTGTTGTTTGTCTTTTAGGTGATGGTGTTTTTTGTGTTTTTTGTCTTTTTGCTTTTGGTGATTCTCTTGTTGCTAACCTTTCTTTTCTTGTATAAAGTCTTTCAGGTCCTGATTTATTTTTTCTTAATGTTGCTTTATTTGATTTGTGTGGCAATGATAATGATTTAGTATTAGTATTTTCTTTTAACATTAGCATAATATAATTTCTAAATTTTTGTAATAAAGTTAATTTTTTTTTTGGCAAAGTAAATTGTATTCTAAAAAATTTTAAATCATATAATTTTTTATCATGATGAATATTGTTATATAAACTTAACTCATAATATTTATCTTCATTACTAATTGAAAAAATTGTATTTAATAATGTTTTTACTACTTCATCTTTGTCAATTAATTCTTGTAAAAATATATCAATTATTTCATTATTTTCAGTATCTAAAATATATTCTATAAACCATGGATAACAATATATATATGGATATACTTTAATATAAATTTCTTCATTACTATTACTACTACTATTACTACTACTATTACTAGTATTTTTTCTAGAAGAGCCACCGCCCGTAGGATTTATAATATCTTCAAGTTTTTTCATAAATCCTTGTTCAAATATTTTATTTTCATGTTCATTTATTAATGAAAAGCGTGTATCAATATTACTAGTATCACCATCTAACTTATTTGGTATTTTAGTTTTAAATAAACTAGTTTTTGTTGTTGATATATAACATTCTGTTAATATTGTGTCTTTACTAATATTTTCTATTTTTTTAAATAATTTTATGGCATTTAATTGATAAATATAAGTTCTAAAAATATAAAATTTTGCCTTACAAATATTTATTATATTTTTATCATATTCTTTTTGTTGTTGGTTAATTCCTGATAATTTTAAAGTAACACTTTTTAAATCATTCTTTATTATATTTAAAATATAATTTAATTTTACATTTGCATTTTCTATTTTTTTTATTAATTCTTCTATATAAATTGAATGCCCATTCTGTAATGGTATTGGAACGCCAGTTTGTTTTGATAATTTTATATTCTTAATTTCTTTATTATTTATAGTTTCTTTTAAAAATTCTTGTAATGTTTTTATTACACTATCATTATTTAATATTATTCTTTCTATTTCTTGTAATTTTTGATTTTCATCATGTGCTTTTAGAATTCTATCTCTGTCAGCGTCACTAATTGGGGGTTGATATGATGTTAAAATAAAGTTATGTTTTAATAAAAATGGAACTGATAACATTGAACATCTAGTTGCAAGAACTGTATCATTTGTTAATAAACATGAATTTCCTAAATAATTTCTTAATTCACTATCTGCTGTTTTTGCACGTTCTAATATTTGTTCTAATATTATTGCTTGCATAGTATCTCCTAATTCTTTTAAAAGTAACAACATGATTGATATATATTTTTTATTATTATCAGTACTATCAATATTTTCATTTATATATTTATTTTTTTCAGGATTTCCTTTAAAAAATATATTTTTAACAATATCATAAGAAGCTATTGCTTTGGCGTCGGCGGTAAAAACAAATTTTTCATCTTTAATTTCACCATATCTATCTATTTTACATTGTAATAATAATTTATTTAAACATATTTCTATATACATAATACCATTTTTTGTTGATCCTTCCAATAATTTAACATAACAACCATTTTTAAATCCATATTTGTTTAAATCTATTTTTTCAAATGATAATTCATTACATAAAGTTTTAGTTGGTTTACTACGGCTTGCAGGATCCATATATGATGCAAATGTTTCGACTACTTGATCTTCAGTTAAATCTTTATTTTTATAATCTTTGGGATTCATTGCTGCATCAATAAAAAAATATTTAATATTTTTTGGTAATATATTTCTATTTTCTCTTGATATTTTAGTAGGATCACCAAAATTAGTAGATTGAGATGTTTCACATATAGAAGGCAAATCTGAATAAGAATATTTTTTTACTTCTGGTAATATTAAATTTGTAATAAATTTTTTTGTTTGTAGAAATTCAAAATTATCTTTGCTGTAATTAATTCCACCACCATCTAATACTATTTCTTCTATTAATGTTGATAATTTTTCTTTTACCCTTATATTTGGTTTAGCATCTGCATCTTTAAAAATATCTCCAATATTAATAGCTCTATGATTTGAAATATTATTTCTTAATGAAGCCATTATTATATTATATATTCACATTATTATAATATTACCTTTAATTATTTTAATTATTTTAATTTTTTTAAATATTTATCAAAGAAACAGCGTTTTACATTTTTCATTCGCAATTCTTCATATTTTTTAGCAAATTTTTCTGGCTCCGGCCATTTTGCTTTTAAATTTTCTACTTCTTCACTAAATAATAAATCCTTTTTTACAAACTTACCTCGTTCCCTTTCGTTAATAATGTTTTCTTGGCTTTGTTTAAAATCTTGCATTTGTTCTAATTCCAATGCAAATAACTGCAATAATGGTTTCATAATTTGATTTGTAATATAATGTTCATAATCAATTTGTAAATGATTTTCTTTAATAAAATTAGGTGTTTCTATTTTCTCACCCTGCAAAGCCTTTTTCTCTAAATTTACAATATAGGCATAATTTATTCTGTCACCTGAACCGGGTTTATTTCCCGAATCACGCGCTCCAATACGCTCTGCTAAAACTTTATGTGCAATTTGGTTAGGATTTTTATAGTAACCGCGTAACGATTTTGTAACCAATAATTTATCTAATATTATTTCACCTTTTAATAATTTATTGATTTCGCTATCTACAAATTTTAAAGATTTAGAAATCAAACGTGTTTCAATCAATTTAGTAATAACACCCCCATAAATATCTTTTACAACAGGTGCGTTATCGCGACGTTTCAAGACAATACCCATATATTTTAATTTACCTTTTTCAGGGTCATCTTCATATAACATACCAACATATCGTTTTTTTGATAATAAGACCCAAGGCCAAAATGTTTTTTCATATTCAAGATCATGTGGGTTTTTAAGAAACTTACTAGCCAATTTTCCCGCCTGTTTTGCTAATTCAATTGTGTATTTTAATGCTTCTTTATTTATTATTTTTTTTCCAGTCTTCGCATCTACTATATTAAATTTGAAAAATACTGAATCCGTGTCGCCATATACGCAATTGGCATTTACAATAACTTCCCTTCCATCATCTAAAATAATTCTTTTATTTGCATAACATTTTTCAATAATATCGCGACCATAAAATAATAATTTGCGACCAATAGCAGTTGTAGCAGATGCAACATCTGGTTCATAAAATGCACTAGTTACTGCACCCATTTGACCATATAAAGAATTGGCTGTAACTTTAATACTAAGCTGTCGCTTATCTAAAATATTTTTCATAAAATCATCTGTTTGAAGTGGAATCAATTTTCTAGTAGATTTACGAGCCGCAAGCAAATCTTCTAAAATAGCAGGCATAATTGCTTTTCCTACTTCTTCTGAAAATTGAGCAAATCTACAAATTTTATACCCAACAACCACTTTTTTAGCAGCAGCTTTTTCAGAAGCTCGTTTATATTTAAATGTATCATATTTAACATCTACATAAGTATAACCCAAATTAAATAAATTATCATAAATGTAATTTCCTTCTTCATCTTGTTCTCCTGTTTCTAAAATTAAGTTATCATCAAGATCATATTCTTTGGTCCAAACTTTACTATCATGAGATAAGTTTTCACTAATTATTGATGATGGATAAAGAGAACTATAATCTACACATGCAACTGGATCTTCTAAGTATAAACCAGTTTTTGGTGTAAAAACATGTGCTCCTTCGTATCCGTCGCTCACATTATTTTTCTGAACGGTTGGCATCAATGTATTTTTTTCTCCACATTTTTTAGAAACATAACTTTGAAGCTTGATTCCTTGACCACGAAGCATTAAATAACTCAATGGAACATCGCATAAATTGGACATTTCTATTTTATCAGTAATAACATCAACTTTTAATAATAACCATAATACATTATCACAATCAGCAAGACAATATTTTCCAACCGTCCAGCGGTCAAAATTATCACCATTTGCAAGATCAAAAATTTCCTGAGGAGTTACGTCGTCTTTGGCGAGACCCCAATTATATTTGCAATTTTTAATATCTAATTCTTCATAACTATCAATAATAAACCAACCTTCTGATTTATTAATATCAATAATTTCAAATTTTTTACCGTTTTTGTATAAATTATTACTAAATCCAAGTTCTTCAAATTTAATATATGTTCCTATTCCAATACCCATAAGATTTTTACTTACAATTTTTGTAGTTTGATTTTCAGAATCCAATTCTATATTTTTAATACTATCACTAATAAAATAAGAAGATACATGATCTAATTTAAATGAACTCAATTGAAATTCTTTTCTAAAAATAACACACATATCCATAATAATACGTCCAGGCATTTTAGGAAATCGTAAATTATATTCACCCGAAGCTAATACGATTTTACTTGTTTCAATATCATCCTTTCCTGTTTTCCAATCTGTTTTTAAACAAACCTCATTTCTGTTTAATGATAATTTCAAGAATTTTTGTAGACAATTCAATTCTTTAGACCGTTCATACATAAATGAAAAATCAAAACCTGTAATATTATAACCGGTAATAATATGTGGGCTATATTTTGAAATGTGTTCTGTAAATGTTAATAATACGTCTTTTTCAGTTTCATATGTTTCAATCTTAACATTATTATCATTTTTCCATTGTAAATATTTATCAGGAACTTCACAGCCGCCTTTAACAATAATGATTCGTTCATATGGGTTGTCTTCTCCATATCTTATAAAACTCATACCAATAAAAGTAATAATATCGCCTTCTAATGATGGATAAAATTTTGTTAATGCATTATTTAGTTCAAATATTTTTGTATTATAATCGCATAAATCATCTTTAATAATATTTAATATATTTATTTCTTTTTTATTATATGCTTTGATTTTTTTAGTTTTAATAGTTTTAGTTTCTTCTTCATTTTCGTCGTCACTATCACTATTATTATCTTCAATTTCTATAATTTCTTCTTTTTTCCTGTCTTTGTCATTTGCAGGAATATATTTTGTAAAATTGTCAAAAACGTTTTCAAGTGAAATTAAAGAATGGTTTTCTTTTGGATAAACTTTATTAATATAACTAATATTTTTAAATTGAAATGCTGACAAAATTTCATTTTTTAAAATATCTTTATTATATTGTTCTTTAAATTGCGGAGTTGAATTATTATAATTTTCCATAATATCTGTTGCAAGTTTTTTATAATCCTTAATTGCAAGCGGGAAATCTCCATGACTACTGCTGGCTTCAATATCAAAACTACATATATTATATTTTACAATATCTTCTTTATTTTTATCAGGTTTAATGTATTGAATATCTATTAAATATTCATGACTACAATGAGTATTTTTCTTTTTTGTATTCCTTAATTTATTATTTTGTATCATAACCCATCCGGTTGGACTTATTTCTTTAATATGAAACATTTTTAATAAAGGTGGAATATCACCTTCGTATAAATAACAATTTGTAGTATCTTCGTCGTCTTTATATATATAACCTTCGCTAATTAATTTTCTTTCAAAATAACTACCAATAACCGTATCTTTGTAAAATATTTTTTTTGCTTTATTATAAGCCAAAGTATTTGAAAAACTAATTTTTATAAAAGTATGTAATTTTTTATTATCAAAACCATATAGTTTTTGTTTTTTAATTATTTTGGATTCAATAATACTATCCTCATAATAACAACCCATATGTTTTTTTAAATGCGAAATAAATTCGGTTTTTTTTTGATCATTCCAATTTAATCCAACTTTTATGTAAAAGAAAGGATTAAAATTTTCAATTATTAACGATGTTGTTTTACCATGCTTATTAATACCAAATGCTTGGATAATAAATTTTTTATTATCTTTATATTTATTAAAATTATCTGATTTTGGATCAATATTAAAACCATCATATACGTTATAATCATATAAACGTAAACATCTATAATTAGAATTGGATTCATCTGATTTTAAAGATTCATCTGAGGGCATCTATTATTAATATTAATAAATGTAGTTTTAGTTTAATATTTTTTTCAAAAAATATTAATCAATTTTTATAATAAAAATAAAATTATTTTCCAGAACGCAAATAATTTCCTTTATTTGTTTTAAACATTCTAAATGGTGTATAATATTTTTCTTTTGGTATAATTGGGGGTTCATTACTACACGAAGCAGGCGCATTTAAATTTATATTTCTACTTCTAGATGATGATTTTACTAAATCCGCAAAATTTCTTTTATTTGTTATATTATTTGTCTGTTTTTGTGAGCCATGTTTTTGTGAATTATATTTTAATGCAACAACTTCATTATTTGTTAATTTTAAATTAGATGGATCTAAGGTCCCATCATTTAAATTAAATTGATTATTAAATCCTCGTCCAATCCTAAAATTATCATTATATGGTTCAATTGATAATAGTTTAGCAATACCCTCTTTACCGAACCCAATTAGTCCTTGTATTCTTTTTTTAGAAAGATTACTTCCATTTCTTGCTGGAATAAAAATACTATTGGAGGTAGATGATTTTGCATTGGGCAATAATTCAATTGCTTTAGACAAATTATCAATAGTAATATCCGTAATTACTTGTATATTATTATTTGGATATCTAAAACTAATATCTGTATTTAAATCTTTTGGATCGTGGTATACAAAAATACAAGCTACGTCTTTAAAATCACCGGATTCTAACGTTTTATATTCATTAGACAATATTGCTTTATAAAAATTTAAAGGCACATTATAAATACTATTTTCATAATCTTTATAAGTAAATGTTAATAATAGTCTTGAAAATGCGTTACTATTATAATTATATTTAAAATCATATGATATATTATAATTTGGCCTTGATAATTCTGTAAAATTTAAAGGCGTTGTTTCTATCCTAAAATTGTCTTTTGATTTTATTATAGTATCATTACTTATTCCAACAGTACTTAAATTATAACTAGTATCAAAAAAACCATAATTTATATTATTATTAATAACTTCTATATTTTTAAAACCTGTTAAAAATATATTTTTACTAATATCACCACTTATCGAAGTAAAGAAATTTATTAAATCGATTTCTTGTACTTTATTACTTAATCCGGTGGCATTATCTTTTGGTAATTTTTTTATAACACTAAAAATATTTGTTTCTTTGTCATTATAACTTAAATCATTTAATAAATAATTATTATTATAATTAGAACTTTTGTTAGGTATATTAGCTGGTTTGGTAAAATATATTTTTCTTATTTTATTTAAATTTGCATTGTCTGTTGTAAATTTAATATTATTAAATAATTTTTTTTGAGTTAATCCAGTAATTCCATTACCCAATGATAAATATACTTTACTATTATCATTTAAAAAATCTGGTATATTAGTATTACTACCTAATACATTTGTATTTAAATAAGTAAAGTTTGAATTTAATAATATTTTTCCATAATATTTACTATAAATATTTGGTGTTTTAATTATTTCAAAATTAATACTAATATCATTTAAACTATAATTAACTAATAAACTATTGTTATAATCAATATTGATTATTGTATTATTACCAAATTTATTATAAATTAATAAATTATCGCAAATATCTTGTATTAAGCCTGAAGATTGGGTTGATGATGTATTTGTTAAAATATTTACACTATTATAACTTAAACAATAAATAGTTTCAAATTTGCTTTTATTGTAATTTATATAACTATTGTCTAAAAAATTATTACTTAATTCTATATTATTATAAGTAATTTGGTAATTATTATTATATGTTTCTGTAGATGGAATTTTTAATATATTACTTAAATCTATAAAATCGCGAAATTTAAAATTATAATAATCTGAATTGTTATAATTTTTATAAAAATTATAATTTAATTCAATAAATGAATTATCCGTTATCTCTTGTGAAGAAACTTCTTTATTATTTATTTTTACATACCAATTATTTTTTATTCCACCAGTATCAATGATAGTTTTTGAAAAATCTACTAAATATAAATCATTACTAATATTAGCTTTACTTTTTGTAAAAATGATTCGGCTGCCATTTTTATAATAATAAAAATGTTTTATATTATTTTTTAAATTATATTTTGTGATTAAATTAAATACATTAACGGTAGTATCTGATGATTTTGTTTTGTAAGATAATATAATTTTATTTTTTATTTCATGATTTATTGAATTTGTAGTTTTATTTCTAAATTCACGTTGATTATAAACATTATTACTAACATCTGAATAAATTTCAAAATTTTTACTAATAATTTTTATACCATTATTACCATTTTTACCATTTTTATTATTTTTTGTAATAATTATTTTTGTATCTGTATTTGTCATATTATATTATATTATAGTAAATTTATTAAATATAATATAATAATTAAATATTTTTAATTTTTTATTTATCTATTATACTTGAATCCGTAAAATACCAATCAGAGGACAAATAGCTTGGTTTTGAATTTGTAATATTAGAATCTTTTGCCATTTTAAGATTTGGACCATTTGTTGTTATACTATTTATTTCAAATGTTCCTATTGCATAATTATAATATCTTAAATTAGACATATTACCATTAAAACCACCATTTTTATTAATATGAATATTGTCATAATTTTGTTTTGCTACATTAGTTAATTTATGTCGTTTCGCCAATGTTCCATTAATATATACATCTAATACATTTTGCGATGTTAATCTAACAATTACTCCCACCCATTTTTTAATTGGTATTCCATCCACATATATATCATCATAATATTTATATGGATTATTATTATCATCATTATCATGAAAAATATTTAATCTTACTAACATACCTAGTTCTTTGTAATCTTCTATTAAATCATTATTTGGAGCAGTTTGCGCACGACGTCCTTTATATAAATATACCCCGGGAGCATTATTTGGTGTATATATTCCATCTGCATCTGCTTGTGTACCTCCTTTGTGGAAAACATGCATCATTTTCTTATCCTCCAAATTTATATCTTTTACATAAATCCAAAAAGAATAAGTAAATTCAATGCCATCATATTCATTTTTACTTCTCATAATAGGTAACGCGTTCTTTTCACTTAATGATTGTTGTATCGTCAAAGCAGTAGTTGCGTCTTTCATACCATATAATAAATATGGAGTTAGACTGGGTGAAAAAAAATACATTAATAATTTACTAAAAATATAAAACAACAAGCTAAATAAAATTATTATAAATAATAAAAATGTTGCTTTTGCTATTAAGGTATTGGAAGATAAAAATTCTTTTGATTTTGAAAAAAAACTATCACCGCTATCTGGTTTCAAATCCAACATACCTGGTGCAAGAGGTAATTTGTCTTTTATATTATTTCCAACATTAACAATATTATCTTTTATATTATTTAAATTGTCTGCTATATTATCTTTTAAATTATTTGCAGCATTTTTAACATTTTCCATTTTTATATAATTATATATAATTATATATAATTTTATAAAATTATATATAATTATATATTCATATAATATATTATTGAAATATGAATTATATTGTAAAACTACCTTTCTCTTTATTAAATTCTAAAAATGAAACTTTTAAGCTATATTGATTAAATAATGAGTTCAGCATTGATGCGTTGATTCCGTCTTTATATATTTTATATGCCTGTTGAGGGTTAATTGAATTTGCTTCATAACGTACTCGTGTAATAAATCCTTCGAATCCCGGAACACCATTAATTACATTTCCTAAATAAATATTTTTTTTAGATCCATTATTTTTATATGTTCCATCTAATATAAAAGAATTTCTTAATTTTCCATCCAAATAAATATCAAATGTTTTTGTATCAACACTTAAAATTAAACAGTTCCATTTTTGCAATGGAATATTGCTAATTTTATGTCTTGTAACAATAGAATTAGATGAACCAGGGGGTGCGTGTGGAGTATCTCTACATCTATTTTCTCCATATGTTTCAATATCAATTAATAAATTATTATCATATTTATCTAAACATATATTTAAATTTCTAAATGGAATATCATCTACATTTGTCATACAAGTTGTTGTTTTTGTTAACCCTGTTAATTTCGTTAATCCATCAATATTTGTTACAGTTTCATTTTTTGCCATAAATAATATATTTTTTTCATTATCTATACCACTTGCCCAATCATCAATATAAAACCATACACTTAACATAAAATTACTAGTATTTTCTTCTTTTAAATCACTGTTTGGTATATCATTTGTTGAATTTGCACCACTTGATCCGAGTTTATTTGCATTTAGTATTTTATCATAAACAATATTTGTTGAAAAAAAAACTTTGTTTAATAACCATATTATTATTAATATTAAGATTATGATGATTATAATATTAGCAATATTCATATTTAATATAAATTAATATTATTATTTATATTAAATTAATGTAAATTAAATCAAATATTAAATTTTATATTTATTCATTTTTTGTTAAATCATATATAAATTCGATATTATTATTTGGTCTTGGTGTTTTATAATAATTTATTTCTTTAATACTACCATAAATACCATTCTTATTTTTATATTTTTTATCACCAATTTCTACATTATCATTGGTAACAAAATTTGGTATATTTGGTTTTGAACCAACAAGTTTGCCATCTATAAAAATATCTAAATTGTTATCTTTAAAATTAATAACAAAATAAAGCCATTTTTGATATTTTAAATTATAATTATTATATTCTTTATCATTTGATTTAAATATTGTTGTTCTTTGACTACAGTCATTATTTTTAACATCACAAGATTCAACAATTAATTGTTTTGTTAAGCCATTATATTTTATAACAGGTTTATTGCCATAATTAAATAATATTACTCCATTTGGATCGCTATATGCTTCATTTGTATTTTTCTCTTGTGGATTTAAATATAAATAAAAACTTATGCTATAAGTATAATTACTCCTATTTTTAGTTGGATTGTCTGTTCCGTTAAATTTTGTTTCTAAATTCCAATCAGGATCATCGTCTTTATTAAATAAACTAATACTTGTTGACTCATCTTTAACTGATTTAATATTTTGATCCCTGAGAGATTGATAATATGCAATATGTCTATATTTGTCTGTATAATAGATTTGATTATTTTCCAATAAATTGTGTTTATTTAAATTGGCAAAATA
>TARA_B110001450_G_scaffold11585_1_pt1 | contig 16527 bp, 17 predicted proteins | sample TARA_B110001450 | Tara Oceans TARA_B110001450 (sample SAMEA4396538) | marine metagenome | biome: Polar Biome; feature: [SRF] surface water layer (ENVO:00010504); material: water (ENVO:00002006), including particulate matter (ENVO:01000060) such as... | depth 5 m | reverse complement strand
GTGTCCCAAGGGTCTCGAAAAGCCCTCAAAGATGAAATACCCCTCTGTCGTTGCTCGGTTCATGGAAGTCGAGGGAATAGAAATTGATCTGCCGCCTCTTTCGTCGAACCCATTCTCAACGCTGCCTCTTGAGGCGAGCCAAAGCCACCTGCTTGTAGGGCGGGTGCATCAAAAGAACGCTATGTTGCAGTATATTCGTTTCAAATCAGTTCGACGTGTCCTGCTTTCAGGTGAAATGGGCTCCGGCAGATCGTCATTGCTCCGCTGCCTTTCCAACCACGCTCCCACCTCGGTTCATATCGACCACATCTCGCACCAGAATCCGGCCTTAGGACTGCTTCGGGAGGCATATTTCCAATTAACAGGCACTGAAGCACCCACTGGTTGGTCGCAAGTTGTACAGAAATTGGTCGATGCTTCTCGCGCCCACAATCAAAGCCTACCGTTGATTGTAATCGATGCACAAGGCGTCGAAATGAATCTGCTTACACAAGCCTTGACGTCCGCTGGAGCCGCACTCAATCGGGTCCAGTGTGTCCTTGTTGTGGTGATTGAAACGATGCAAAAAGCACAATTTCCTGACCAATTGCACCACATGTTCGACAGCAATCATCACCTTGAGCCCTTTACAATCGATGAAGTCCAAGCCTTGGTCGAAAGCAGGGTCAAGAGCGTGAGCAATGAAGAATTTCTTCTTTCGGTGGAGGATGCCCGCCATTTGCGCGATAAATCTCATGGGAACCCTGGGCGGATCATCAGAACACTACGTAACGCCGTGGACGCCTCATTGAACCCGAGTTCTCTGGCTGGCATCGATCGCATCCTCAGCTTGGATGCGCCTCCGATTGTTCCTAGTTTCCAGCCCATGGACGATGGTGCCTTGTTGGAAGAAGAGGCCGTTTCAAACCCGATTGCAGAATCCAATCCAGCGCTTGGTGGGTATGAAGAAAATGAGCATGAAGAAGAGGATGCAGACGTCATAGTTGCACCTGAACCAATTCAGTCCATCGATGAAGGGAACGGCGAGATCCTCGATGCATCAACGCCTTGGACGGAACGACAAAGCATGAGGGATGTGGAAGATGATGTCAAAATACTCGACAACATGCTCGGTTTTGAACTCAACCTCGAACAACTTGATGAACAGATCTCTACGGATGAGGAACTCCCCGAAATCCCATTCAAGGCACTGCCTCAAACACCAGAATTTGTTGCCGCAGTGGCCGATCCCGGTCCGCCGGCGATCAGCGGTATGTTTTCCAGCATAGTTGGCCGAATACGCGACGCACATGCTGCACCTGTTGATGAAGAAGATTCGGGCACTGAATTGTGGATTGCAGGAAATCCACAAGATGCTTTTTCAGGCTTGCCACCGTTGGAAGAAGAAACGATTGACCCACCAGTTGAACCGTCTGCAGAGCTGATTCATGATGAAGTGGGCTTTTTTGAGGCACAAGAGGAGGAAGTTTTTGTTGAAAACACAGAACTTTCCAACATGGATTATGTTCCATTCCACTCACCTGCTCCGTTGGATGAATCACCAGCCCAACTGGCCACACTGACTCAAGCCGTTCAAGCCTTAGTCAGCGCAATCTCCAATGGAGGTCAAACAAACACTCTTGCCTCACAACGCGGGTTCATCGATGCACTCGCTGGCCTGCAACACAAGCCAGTGACAAATCATGAAGAGCACCCATTGGACGTGGCGCTTCTTTCCAACCTCAACGCCAATGAAATGGCAGTTCTGGCTGTTGCTGAACAACGAAAGTATTCGCCTTCTGACAAAACGCTTCTTGCCGATCTAAACGTCAAACGCTCAAGACTTTCTCAAATTTCCAGCCGCCTGCTCAAGGGTGGGGTTTTGAACGCCCGTACCGTTGGAAGAAGTCGTTTTTACACCATGACGTCCACCGCAAAGGCTCAACTCAAAGTCTGGGGCGCAAAGGGAGGTGAGGCTTGATGTGGTCGATTACTTGGTCGTGGCAAGCACCAAACCGCATTGCTGCAATCACCGCTGCCGAAGGCGGAATGATCGTCAGCAGCGGGCTGGATTTATTCATGCTCGAAGTTGATGGAGCCATTCGTTGGCGAATTGAGCTTCCGTTCAAAGCGCATGCTGTGCGCGTCAACAACGGGGTTGTCGCAGTCCTCGCAGCTCACGGTTTCTATGTTCTTTCAACCAGCGACGGAACGATGCTTCACGAAGGTCGCTCAACGACAGGGGGCTTCACAGACGTCTCAGCACGCCCAGGAGGCGGTTGGATCCTCTCTGGCCGCAAAGGGCACCTTCACCTCTTTTCACACGAAGGAAGGGGTCTCAGGCGCCTCGAAAGCGGCAAAGTACGCCGTCTGCTTGGTTGGCTCGATCGAGAGCACATGATGTGGCAGGCCGATGACGGCCGATTGTGGTGCGCCCGATTGGCACACAACGATCAGAAGCGATGCCTTGAAGACCGAATTTGGAGTTGGGTCACGCCCTTGATGCAAGGCCGTTTGCTCATGCAAGCCAGCGATGGCGGAATTTGGGAAGGCGTCCCTCATCCGTTTGGGTGGGATGCGCTTGAACGCGTCGAACATGACTCGCTCGAACCAATGGAAGGGGTTCGCAGTGCCGATGGATGGTGGGTGCTCGGTATCGAAGGGCATCTTCACCACCTTTCGAGTTCGGCAGAGGATTCAGAAGCATCCCAAATGTTGGGGCAAGGCATGAACCTAGGGGATTTACTCGTAGGACTGACGCCAGATGCTATGGCGACAGCCACCAGAGATGGCCTGGTTCGTCGCTGGACAGCGCCTCATTTGGCTCAAGCAGAACGCCAAGGGCGTTACCAAGCAGCAGCAGAGGCTGCGTTGGCTAAAAATTGGGAAGAGCGCCGATCGTTGTTCGCTCGTGCACAAACTGCGGAGGATGAAGGTCGGCTCTCGAGAGCAGTTGAGCTCTACGGTGCACTCGGACGAACTGAAGACGTACGTCGCTTGCTTAAGCGGCAAAAGGAGGGCGGCGAATGAGCGAATCAATGGACCAAGTATCCAATGACCGGGTGGAGAAATACCTCGATATCACTCGAAGAGCACGCGCAAAAGCAACCCCGATTCATGCGGAGGGCACTCCTGAATCCGAACAGTTGATGATCATGCTTCGAATGGCCGATGATTATGCCTTTGATGCCCAACATTTTCTCAACATAGGAGACCGAGTGAGGGCTTTTGGAGCGATTAACTACGCTCATGCTTGGATTGATGCAGGGGTAAAACTCGGCCTTCTTGACGGGCATGGCGATGACGTTTTGTTCACGCTGCCTTGATGCTTACAAGTCTTGAGAGAGGAGACGTACATTCTCGAGTTTTTTGCTCATGCGCTGAATTCGCAATTCGGTTTCTCTCATGAAATGTTGAACGCACTCATCGATTGGCTTACTCAATCGGTAGATGTGGTGTGGGCGCCCCCGTCCTTTGTTCGGGGATTTTTGAATTTCGAGGAAGGAGAGTTCAGCGAGTTTATTCACAGCGTTGCTGATCTCAGGCTGACGAAGTTGACAATACGATTGTAATTCCTTACTCGATATAGTTCCATGAATATGTAAACAAAGCAACACCCTCACCGCCGGCTTGGGATTGCCTAAGTCGACCAGTGCCTCCGCAACAGTCTTGATGTGGTCGAGATTAATCTCATCTCGAGTTTCGTCTTGACCATCAACAAATGTCTCCACATTGGGCATAACAACAACGTGAAATTAATGGTATATGAAGTTCCTACCGGCATAGGTTGTTACCACTTCATCTCAGGGTTTTTTCACTCTGAGCGGAAGGATGAGGTGGAACATCCTCCAAAATCGTCTGCTCATTCCGTTCTATAGCCCTTCGATGAGCCGGAGGCGTTTCTTTTTGGTTACTTCCAAGACAGGCACAGCCCGTTCAAACAGCCTTCGCTTGAGCTGAACATCTACGGTAAGTACGGTCATGGCAGAGGCCCGAGCCAGATCAACCAACTGATCGTCTGTGTGTTCGCCTGCATCTGGTCTTGGCTCGACTCTTTCCGATTTTGCGGTCAGCAATTCCAGTAAGAGTTTCTTGCCACGGGGTCTAAGTGCATCGAGTTGACGAAGTTCTTCAATCACTTTTGGTAACAAGAGCAACTGAGGTCGTCCAAGAATGTTGAGCACTTCTGAATCGAAATTCATTCCCGAATCAACAACAGCAACCCAGCCGCATGCGTCGACGAGAATTTGTTGCATGATTCCTCTCCACATCGATGAGGCGGAATGAATTCATTCAATCGTGCCGTATCCAATCAATCGCCAGCGTGTGCCGACGCGACGGGAAAGGGAAACTCGCTGGCCGGGGTCGGCGCAGATTGGGAGCCGAAGGTCAAGGGTTGCTCGCCCCTTCTCTGCGCTCTTCGTCACACCAACTGAAGTTGCGGTTGCCACGTTGATCATCAGCATCTCATTGTTGCGCAACGGGTGAATCTTTTCAGGGGCTTCACCTTCACCGGCAACCATTGTTTCCATCAACTTAATCGAGATATTAACGGATGTTCGTACGTCGGGTAGATCGCCTTTACGGGCGACCACTTGGCCTGAGAGGTTGTCGGATGTTGTGATCGAAGGGTCGAGCATTGTCGCCATGCCACACAATCCACCTGCGTGCATTGCCTCAAGGTCGAGACCGCCGCCTTGCATGCTGCTTACGGTTGCTGCGATTGGTTCCCAATGAGTTTTGTTGCCTTGCTCGATTTTACGACCAGGACCGATGATGATCTCATCGCCAAGTTTGAAGTTCCCTTCAACAATGCTGCCTCCAATCACACCACCGCGAAGTTTCGTCGGGCGGGTGCCTGGACGGTTGATGTCGAAAGAGCGAGCTACGTGCATGATTGAGCGCTTATCGCTGGAGCGGTCGGGGGTAGGAATGGTCTTCTCGATGGCATCGATTAGAATGTCGAGGTTGACGTCATGGTGGGCAGATACGGGGATAATTGGGGCGTTTTGAGCGATGGTGCCGTCAAGGAATGCTGAGATCTCAGCATGAGATTCAAGCGCTCGCTCGCGTGTAACAAGGTCGATCTTGTTTTGAACGATGACGATGTTTTCGATCCCTGCGATTTCAAGCGCCATCAGGTGTTCTCGAGTTTGGGGTTGGGGGCACGTTTCGTTTGCTGCAACCATCAACATTGCGCCATCCATAATCGATGCACCCGTGATCATGATGGCCATCAAGGTCTCGTGGCCAGGAGCGTCAACAAATGAAACGACTCGCTGCAATTCCTCTGCCACATCTTCTGCACCGTCAGGGCGCCGTCCAGTTGGATAGAATTGACCTTCCTTGGTTTTGTAAAAAGCAGTGTCTGCGTAGCCGAGTTTAATCGAGATACCACGCTTACGTTCTTCGGAGTGTGTATCGGTCCAAACCCCTGACAGCGCTTGCGTCAAAGTCGTTTTTCCGTGGTCGACGTGGCCGACTAGACCGATGTTAACTTGTGGTTGTGCTGGAAGCGCTCGTGCCATGCTTCCTTCACTCCATTATCTCGAAAGCCCTCTCGGGTTTCACTCCGATGCTTCTTCGCTACCAGCAGAGAGGATGTCAGCAAGGGACTTGTTGCCCGAATCGATGACTTTGAGGTTGATTTGGCGTGTGTCTTGGTTGACGGTGTTGCCACGGAAGTATCGGCGCTTGCGTAGGCCATCAGGCTTGTAGCGGAAACGCTTCTTTTCGCCGCCCTTCGTCTTGAACACGAGGTTGTGTCCTTTGAATCCAACAGACCGTGTGACAAGGACTGCTTGGCGAGATCCGCCTTCAAGGTCACGTCGAAGTGGGGTTCCGGTCTTGTCGGAGCCGCCAGTGATTTGCAATTTGTAACCAGAGAGGGTCTGTTCACCCTCGCCAACGAAGATTCCATCAACGGTATCACCGATTTTTTTACCCAAAAGTTGGGCGTGATTATTTCCACTGATTTTCAGCGAGTAGGACTTTCCACCACTGGTGGGGTCCGTGTCATTGACGACGGCGACGAATTCTCCTTGTTGTCCAACAGCCATTTCTACACCTCTAGAACGACCTTCCGACCATCGACCCGTATTTAGCCCCACCGTATGAACCCAAACGGGTTTTCACTCAGCGGAATTGCTTTTTCAAGAGCATTTCGAGCCGGCTTGCAAGGTCTTTTGGTAAGAAATGAGGCATGCTCAAGTGGGTTGTTCGGCCACGCCCTCCACCGATTGTAGCCACGCGGGAGACGGTCAGTTGCCGTGTTTCGAAATCTTTGAGGTACTTCCAGACGGTGGTGTGGCTCTTCATTTTGACATCATACTCTTCACACACCACGGCGTAGAGTTGTTCCACATCGCCGGTCGTCATCGTTTCTTGGTTGGTGAGGCGCCGGCACATCGCCAGCAGCACCAACATGGCGTGTGTGTTGAGATCGTCAATCGTTTCGAGGTTGCTTCCAGACGTCGCAATTGAGGTGTTGGAGGGTTCGTGAATGTCCTCGACGATGATGTAGGGCTCATTGTGGCCATCTTGGCGGAATTCACAGCGCTCGACGGCAGCGTTGAGCAGTTCAATCGCCCTTCGAGCATCGCCCGTCAATCCCGCCTTTTCGGCGATCAACCTGATGATTTCAGGGGTCCAAGTGCCCGGCACGAGGCCCAATTCAGCTCGTTGCAAGGCAATTGCCTCCAACCCCTCGACGCTGTAGGGCTGAATTTTGATGTGGTTTGAGGCGCCCATTCTTGAGATGACGGCCGTTTCGAGCACGTCGAGCACTTGTTCCTGGCTGATGAGGATCAACGACATGGTCCCTTTTCCTTCTTGATCTTCGTCAATCCGGAGCAGTTGGTAAAGCAAATCATCACCGCTTCTTCGCAGCATGTGATCGACTTCATCGAGCACCACGATGAGATGAGATGCCTCCCTGCGCAACAAACGGCGCAAACTGAGCAACAGTTCGCCCATCGACAGGCCTCTGTCAGGGTGGCCGGGGTCCAGCAGATGCAAGATTCGTTGAACCACACGCATGCTTGTGGATGCGTTGCGGCAGTTCACTTTGACAGAACGCACGTTGCGTCTGCCTGCAAGGTGGCGTTGAATGTCACGGCAGAAGGTGTCTGCAAGCACGGTCTTTCCACTTCCAACCGGTCCAGTGATGACGGCTCGGCCAGCCCCTTCGTGATGCGCCAAGGTCGAGAACTTGGCTGCCAGTTCACGTTGTACAGGGTCGCGCCCGACAAGTTCGGGGGGCATCCAATCGAAATCCAAGACTTCTGGATCGGCAAGCACAGCGCCTGCCCCAATTCGGTCAAGGTAACTTGCCATAACATCCAATCCTTACGCCAACCGTTCTTGAACATACGGTTTGCTCAACGCCCAACATTAGGGGTTTGGGTGGGTCTCGGCAACCTGCTCAGGGAATTTCATCAAACTGGTAACCAGTTTCCCACTTTTTCTCACCAAGGGCCACTTCAAGCTCAAACGGTGTGATCAGAGGTTTGCTGTAGCGAACGGCATCGTCGATGGCAATGCGCGGGCATGCGGTGTTGACAAAAGCATCCACTGGATAGAAGTCGATCAAATCAGGGCCGATGTGTTCCAACGCAAGCAAGTAGCCTTTCTTGCCGTGGCTTTCCAGCATGCGCTTCATCCTCAGGGCGAGGGTGCGGCGCATTTGCCCTGGTTTTTCACCGATGAGAATACCGAACCGTTGTGCGTCCCCGCACGCCATGATCAAGCCGGAGCGTTGGCGGAGGATTCGCTCAATTCGTTCGAGGGACATTTCTTCAGCATCACCCGTGTAAGGGTCGAGCATGGCCAAGGGCTTGCCCGTGTGGAGCACGAGGCCAATGGGGTGGAAGTCTCCAGAGCCAAGGAACAGATAGTGGCCGATTGAATCGTCGTCACCGGAGTAATTGCAGCCGAGCACTTGGCCCGGGAACGAAAGGCGTGCGCCTCCGATTGGGATTGTCACGTTGTAACCAGCCTCTTCGAGGCGGTCGTGGAATTCAGGAAGCAGGTGCAAGTGTTGAATCGAGCCGACCAAGCCAAGTTTCGTGTCGGTGAGGGGGGCCATGCGGCCCACAGCATCCATGAATCGCTCTTGCGCTTCTTCTTCTGAAATGCCTTCTGAATTGGCCTGATTGGCCATGCGCTTTTCCGCCATGGCCTTGTGAGCTTCCAGGAATGGAATCACAGGTGTCAATTCTGGATCGCCGTCGTAGGTGACGTCAATGAATTGGGTTGGCATTCCAGATTCGATGTTCATTTGGGAGTGCCCCATGTGCGCCACCAATTCGACACCCATCATTTTCATCTTGTCATGCACGAGGTCACAGGCACCGTAGCACGGATCTGCCGCAAGCACGACCTTAGCGCTTGTTTCAGTCTCGATGGTGTCCATCATTTCGAGCGCTTGCATTTTCAAGCCCTCTGGAATTTGCAAGGCAATCAAACGATTGTCATTGGCTTGAATGCGCTCCATCAACTTGTCAAGTTGGAAGTCGTGGCGGTCTAAATCCATAGTCGTCCCCGTGAGAGGGGGCTCGCCCCCCCCTCATCAATGCACCCTCTATGAAGGCGATTTAATCATCGAGGACAATCACGTTGCCACCGTCCATCTCAAGGCGGACCAATGAATCGATTTTTATGCTTGGATAATCGTCTTGCAATTGCTTCAAACCAGGGCCTTTCTCTACAACCACGAGGATATGGCCAACCGTGGCTCCAGTCGCCTTGACCCCTTCGATTACAGCGCGCAGCGTTCCACCGGTTGAAAGCACATCATCCACAATGGCAAGGCGCTCTCCGGGTGCAATGTCGTTGAGGTACATTGGCTGCTTGGAATAACCTGTTGCCTGATCGATAACCACCTCACCGTCAAGCCCGTAGGAACGTTTCCGCCCGATGACAAGCGGCACGCCCGTGCGAACGCTCAGAGGGGCCGTCAGGGGCAGGCCCATGGCTTCGATGCCGAGAATGAGGTCGATGCCTGACCAGTCGATGGCCGCTTCCGATAGATCTGTGACCGCTTTGAGCACTTCGGGGTCAAGGCGCGGCACGCCGTCTGTGATGGGGTGGATGAAGTAAGGATAGTCACCTTTCCAAATCACAGGCGCGTTTGCGAGGCTGGTTCGCAGGCGCTGAAGTGCGTCGCTCATGGCCAAATGGCCAGCGTGGCAGGGTATGACCTTTACTCAAAGTTCGGCGAGGAATTCGACGTACTCATCAGGCTCGAGAAGGTTCTCAAGGTCCATTTCGTGTGGTTCGATGATGATGATCCAACCGTGGTCATAGGCCGAATCGTTGACGAGGTCGGGGTTGATTTCGACTTCACCGTTCACTTCAGCAATCACGCCGGAGAACATGGAGGGGAAAGCCACCTTTTCTTCTGCGGTCCAAATTGAGAACATGTCTCGACCTTCATCGATTTCGTTCTCAGCTTGCGGCAGAATGACACGGAGAACTTCCCCGATTTCAACGGCTAAAAATTCGCTCACGCCAATCATCAAGCGGTCATCTTTTTCCTGATACCATAGATGGTCTCGTGAATATTTTCGATTGTGTGCGACACTGAATTCTACTACTTCTTCATCCATAAGGGGCACTCCCAGTAAAACGCCCCCATCACCATCATATTTCAATTTGAGCCAAATCCGCACCTCGTGAATTTTCGTCAAACGGGTTAAGTGAGTCGGCGTTTTCCACTGCACGGGGACGAACATGGACTACGGCGAAAGCGAAGAACAGCAAATGATTCGAGAGATGGTCCGTGACTTCGCAGAGAGCGTTCTTTCGCTCACCGTGGAACACCGGGACCAGCAACAAATTCCTCCGAGTGAAGAATGGCAACAATTCATCGAATATGGCCTTCAAGGCGTCACCATTCCCGAAGCCTACGGCGGATCGCCTGTTGACGACATCTCCGAGTCAATTATTGTCGAAGAGTTGGCGCGGGTTGACCCTTCGTTTGCAGTAATGTACTGCGTTCACGTTGGTCTTTGTTCGAAAACCATTGCCCTTCACGGCAATGAAGAGCAGAAATCAGAATACCTTCCTCGGCTCGCAGCAGGTGAAGTAGGCGCTTACTCACTTTCCGAAGCCGGCGCAGGCACTGACGCAGCAGCCATGACCTGCAAAGCCAAACTCTCAGACGATGGCCAGCATTACATCCTCAACGGCGAAAAGATGTGGGTCACCAACGGCGCACAAGCCAAAATCCTCGTTCTCTTCGCCAAAGATGTCGACCACCCCGATTACGGCGTGAAAAAGCACGGTGGTTCCACCGCTTTCATTGTCGATTCAAACTTCGAAGGGTTCTCAGTCGGAAAGAAGGAAGACAAACTCGGCATTCGCTCTTCGGACACATGCACGCTGATTCTCAATGACTGTAAGGTCCCTGTTGGAAACGTCATCAAAGGCGTCGGCAATGGTTTCCCAATTGCCATGAACGCCCTTGACAACAGCCGGATCGGCATTGCTGCCCAGGCGCTTGGTATTGCCCAAGGCGCCTTCGAAGCGGCTCTGAAGTACGCGCACGAGCGAGAAGCGTTCGGAAAACCAATCGCCCACCACCAGATGATCATGGCCTACCTCGCAGACATGGCCACGCGCATCGAAGCTTCTCGCCTGTTGATTTATCAGGCCTCTTGGGTTAAGCAACAGCATTACGAGAACGGTGGACCACGGCATTCGAAGGAAGCCAGCATGGCAAAACTATTCGCAGGTGACACGGCCATGTGGGTCAGTGAACGAGCGATTCAGGTGCTTGGTGGCTACGGCTACACCAAAGAATTCCCTGTTGAACGGTTCTTCCGGGATGCCAAGATCACTCAAATCTATGAAGGAACGCAGGAAGTCCAGCGGATTGTCATCGCACGTGCCTTGAAGTGAACATCACAGGCGTGCGCCTGTTGACTCAAGGTTGGCCTGCTTGAGAGCACCTGACCAGCGATAGATAACGCCTTCAGATTTGACCATTTGGCCCTTCTTGAGCCCTTCAACAAATTCAGTTTCTGACACGGGGAACCTCATGGTGACCGTGTGTTCGCTTCCATCGAGTGTTCCGGTGATGGTCTGTCCGCCACGGTATTCTCCGGTGGCCATGAGGGTCCTTTCCACCTTTTCGACCTTGATGGTGGAGGTTTGTGAAGTGGATTGAGCGACGATGGCATTGAATTCCGAAAGCAATCGTGCATCCCATAGAGATTCAATAATGCCCACGTGGCCTGTAGCAAGTTCAGTTGAAGGCGCTGATTGTGTATCCTGAATCACCGGCGTGGTTGGCGCAGCAGCAACCTCGGGTTGTGCGGCAGAGGCGATTGCCGCCGATGCTGTGACGGCAGCGACTGCAACTGCAGCCGGGGCGACGATTTCTTTCTTGGCTGGTGTTGCGGGTGTTGCATAGGCGTTGTTGGCCATTCCGGCGAGCGCATCGGTTGCTGGTTGAGGTGCTGGCTCTGGAACCACTTGCGTCGTTGTCAGCGGCTCGGGAGCAGGCTCGGGTTCTGCAAGTACAGGTTCTGGGATCATCGGTTCAGGCAGAGCAGGTGCTGCGTTTTCAAAACCAATGGATTCCAAGAAGGCCCACCACTCTGGTAACGTGATCATTCCATTTCCATCAGCATCAATATGCTTTGCGACAAGGTCCGCGACCCAACCCGGAGGTTCAGCGTTGGACATGGTTCGGATTAAATTTAGAATCTCTTCGTTGCTGATCATGCCGTCTTGATTGGCATCAGCCATTGCGGTGAGTTGTGCCGCATTGTAATTCGATTCCTTCAACCATTCACCGAACTTTTCAGTGATCATAGCCAGTCTAGGATCGGATTCTATTCTTCCTTGGTAAGCATTACGCGCTTGGGTCACGGCTGCCCGCGTAGCGTCGGTCATTTGTTCAGATGCAGCTGCTGCAACTCGAGTTTTGATTCCCATGGCCCAGTCTTGAATCTCTTTTTGACCTTTGAGCGTGGCAATCACCGTCTCACGAGGCAGGTGGCCGGGAGGTGCATCTCCTAGGAAACGCTCCGCTACGGTGGATAATTCTTGATCGCTTAACAGATTCAAGTCGATTCCTTTCTGAGCCATTCGTTGTTCGATTTCTTGTATGACACGGTCTGACATGGGGTTCGCCTCGATTTAGGTAGCAAGGTTCTCTTTCATCAACATGATGCCGGCTGGCTAAAATTCAACCTTGGGCCATAATGCGTGGTTTTCATGTTCCCAATTAAGGCCACAGAGCACAGATTCAACCGCTGCTTCATCGGACAGGTCGCGCTCGATTTGCAATCGATGAAGCCACATCTTCAATCGCCCCAAGGCAATCCCCTTTCCAAGTCCAGTTCGTTCCATGATCCAATGACCGTCGACAATGGAGGCGTCGCCAGCAGAGAGCGGTGCCAACGCCTCAACCGCATCGATAAGGTCGCTCAATTCATCAGGTGTTGATGGGTCCATATGGGCCACATGGAGCCCAGACTCCCGAAGAACAATTTCCAGTTTCAAATGCGTTGCAGTTCGCTGTTGAAGAACCGAGCGAAACACGCGCATCGCAGCTTTACTTCCTTCGGGAACCCTTCCGAACCGGTGGTGTATTTCTTGAACTTCATTTCGTTCCTTGTTCGAAAGTTTCAGTTGTTTGAGCGTCGACTCAACCTCTATAGAGTCGTTCTCGCAGAGCAACAAGGCGAACCGTTCGAGTCCGGTTAAGCCTTTACACAACGCGTGCCGTTGAGCGAACATGCGATGCGATTGAGTTCGCCATTGACCGGGTAAAAACCGATCGAGCACGCCATCGCGGGCCATTCGCTCAATCACATCGGCAGCGTTCGAACCGCCCAAAATCTTCTTCCATTCCATCCATATTCGTTCGTTTGTAACCCCTGCCAACATGGAACGGTGCTGCTTGAGGGCATCGGCGAGTTCCACATCAAACCGCCAAACGCCGGCGGCGCCACGGTCGAGGAATCTGTAGGCCCGGAGGATGCGTAATCCGTCTTCAGCCAGGCGTTGATAGGCTTGACCAACGGCCTTTACTTGCTCTTGTTGTAAGTCCTTCAAGCCGTTGAACGGGTCGTGCAAGAGGCGACGACCTACATCGATGGCCATGGCGTTGAAGGTGAAATCTCGCCGCTCGAGATCACCGAGGAGTGATGTGCCGAACTCAACCACTTCCGGGCGTCTTCCATCTGCGTATTCTGACTCGGTTCGCAATGTGGTTGCTTCGTAGAACCCTCCATCCTTGCCTCGCAAAGTCAACGTGCCATAGTCGATGCCTGTGGGGATGGCGTCTGGAAACAAGTCCACCATTTCAGTTGGCACTAAGGACACTGCGAAATCGATGTCTCTGCCAGCCAAATCAAGGCCCAAAAAGGCATCACGAACAGCTCCGCCAACGATCCAAATTCCGCCACCATGGCTGGCAACAGTTGCGATGATTGAGTTGATTTCTTCGGGTAAAGACTCCACCCAGGCCACGAGTGAAGGCGGAAGTGGAGCGCTCGGTGCATCCCCCATGACTGGCAACGGGGAGGGCGCTGGAGGTGCAGGCATGGGTTTCCTTCCATCCACGACCACGGCCGATGCATGAATAGCATTATCGCACACAAGCCGTTCGCAGGGGATAATGTGGGACGAAGAGGACGTGCAATTGGTACCGGTAGAATGGCTGAAGCCGCATGAAGAGATTAAGCCTCGAAATCGAGACAAGTTGCTCGAGATGACCAAACGCTGGGGGGGGTACACAAAACCACTGATTGTCGACAAGCGCACTGGGGCTATTTTGGATGGCCATCATCGGTATTCCATAGCAGGGGAACTCAACCTCGCCCAAATCCCCGTAATTGCCGTTGATTACCTTGCTGATGAGAGCATTGAAGTCGATGTTTGGCCTTCTGCTGAACTTGAAAGCCTGACCAAGCAAGAGGTGATCGCGATGAGTCTTTCCAACGAAGTTTTCCCTCCCAAAACAAGCAGGCACCGCATTGCAGATCACCTTCCTCCAATCCACGTGCCACTCGAAGTGCTCGCACAGCCTGCTCAAACCACGCCTGAGGTTTGAGTTGTAACCACGATGTCTGGTAATGCCATTATTGCCATTCAAGTGAATGTGGGTGAGGCACCAGCGCTTTGTTTTTTCCTTGATAAATCGGTAATTTCAATTCATACGATTGGTTCGACAAAATTATGAGGGTGCTTTTGCTTGGTGCTTCCGGTTTCATCGGACAAAGCATTGTTTCGAAAGTTCCAGCCCACGTTAAGCTCACTGGCACCTATTTCAAGAATGAAATAAAGAACGAACATGGGCACTTTGAACATCTCGATTATTTATCCGAGGGACTCGATTGGAAACAAATCATAGAACCCTATTCATGCATTATCATTGCAGCACGAGCGAATGCTCGAAACGGTATCGAACGTGACCGCATTTCACAGCGCTCACAATCAGCCTTCGCCAAAATGATTCTAGCCGTGAAAGAAAGCGAAGCAAAACCATTCATTGTCGCCGTGAATGGAAGCTTAAGCTACGGTCACCGGGGTGAAGAACTGGTCAAAACTGATGATAAAATCAATCCCACCGGCTTTGCCAAATCGTATTCGATTGCCGAAAAGCCATTTCGAGATTACCTTGGACAAAGCCAAGAGATGGCTATCCTGCGCGCTCCCTGGGTCTTAGGACTGGGATCTTGGTTTTCACAAATGTACCTCTTAGCCAACAAAATTCCAATTATCGGGGATGGAAAGCAATGGATGTCGGTTGTAACAGTAGACGGTTTAGCTGAAGACATTTGGCGATTGGTTGAGATGCGGACTCCAGGAGTGCACCATCCAAAATTAATCAGCCGATGCAGACAGAAGGATTTTGCACACACGGTTCAAGGGGTCACTAAAAAACAAACACAGAAACTTGGAAAAATTAGTTTATGGAGGATGGAGTCTCAGATGCGTGAATCCATACTTGCCTCGATTAAACTTGATGATGGCGACAGCGATCGATCAGAAAGTGATGCCGCAAACGGAGAACTAAGAGCCGCTATCGAAAAGATTTATTCCGGCTTTTCATAGATGTACAAACTGTATTCTCCTAAATTCCAAAAAGGAGTCCATTGTAAGAATGCGTCAAATTTGTACAAGAATTTGCTCCTGACACTTTCGAGAGGTGCCCAATGATGTCGGTACCATGCAGGGTGAGTAATGCAGTAGCCACTGCGGTGTTTTTTGATTAGATCGTTTCGGAAAATGGTGTGAATGTGCCTTGCTGAATAACATCTTGATGCTAAAAAACGAGTCGGAGAATACCCTCCCCACACTTTTCGTAACCGACTCATTGCTTTTTTTGGTCTTAGCATCACCATGTTCCAAAATACATCGAATGCATACCATTTATTGACGAAAGTTGCAACAATTCTCCCCCCGGGTTTGAGCACTTTGGACATTTCGGAAACAGCCTTTTCAAGCTCTTGGCAAGTATTCAGCGCACCAAAAAATACGTAAATGGTGTCGATTGAATTGGGCTTGAGATGCTTCGAGGAATCCTCTGGACCACCAAGAAGAGGGTTCATCTTTGGCAATTGTTCCGCTTTTTGTAAAACAATTTTGTAAAATTCAGGGGTAATATCAAGCCCATTGACGGATTCAACCCCTTTTAGGCTTGCAAACCAAACCATGTCAAGGCCTGGCCCGTATCCAATTTCTAACAGGTGTTGAACGTCCCCTTCCAGAACCTTTCCCCGAAATATGTTTCTCAAGGTCATCAATACATGATTGTCGTTTGCGCGTGATTCAAAACTTTCTGCCTCTTCATCGTAATAATCAGCAACTGATTGATGATACTGTTTAGAATTCATCGAATCGCCTCAGTTACGTGGGTGTATTTCGCTTCAATCCGCGACTTGTGGCTGTTTTCATGGCCTCTGCAAACCGATTTAGAATAGACTGCTTCTTTCGATTTAGAAGAATGAGTCAATTCTTTTATTCGGCGTGATGCTTCCCAAGATTCAATGAATTTACCCAGCAGAGGGACTCTCATAACCTTCCACCACCACGGATATTGGCGTGTTTGGTTAAGAGCGATGGATTGCTTCCGACTTGCATTTGGTAATATCTGTTCAGTCCAAGCGTTCTCCGCGTAGAGTTCAGTGATTCCTCCATTGTCCTTAATTGGGACAATTTGCATCATTTCTCGAGCACTGTATACACCTTTCTCAAACTGTAAGGAACCCTCTGACATAACCATGTTCGGGCAGAGTAAACGGCCATGTGGATGCTTGTGTGAAAGGTAGATTGCTAGGGCCCGTACTCTCCAAACCCATCCTGGCTTGGTGATGATCAACACATCAACGTCCCCGTCTTCCGCATTCACGCCTGCTGCTACTGACCCCGTAATGGCAAGACCCGTAATTTGAGGGCATGAATTCAGAATTGACAGAACCTCTTTGGTCTCTTCAAGAGTCTTGGTGGCCAACTCTTTCGAACGAACAAGATCTGAGTTTTTTGGGTATTGCTTGGAGAACACAATTCCATTTTCAAGAACTAAATGGG
>TARA_B110001450_G_scaffold150062_1_pt1 | contig 16585 bp, 6 predicted proteins | sample TARA_B110001450 | Tara Oceans TARA_B110001450 (sample SAMEA4396538) | marine metagenome | biome: Polar Biome; feature: [SRF] surface water layer (ENVO:00010504); material: water (ENVO:00002006), including particulate matter (ENVO:01000060) such as... | depth 5 m | reverse complement strand
GATAAAGAATAAAAGTGCATAACAATGTATATAAAAAATAGGCGAAATAGTAGTAAATTCAAAGCTATTGGCTCGTATCAAACTAAGTGCTTAACCTAAAGTTTCGTGCTTCGTAATCGCCTACTTTTCATATACTAACCATTCATGTAAGAAAACAAAATTATAATTATAGAATAATGAAAACCAAAATTGGATTAAAAATAGCATTTTCAGTTTTTAAGCTGCTATTATTGCTTTGTGTAACTTCATGTAATTCCCCAGAAAAAGAAAACACCCCTCCAAACATTATTATTTTTCTAGTTGACGATATGGGGCTAATGGATACTTCAGTTCCATTTTTGACAGATACGAATGGTAATTCGGTAAGATATCCGTTAAATGATTATTATAAAACGCCAAATATGGAAGAACTTGCAGAGCATGGCATTCGCTTTACAAATTTTTATGCACACTCGGTTTGTTCTCCTTCGCGAACATCAATTTTGACGGGTCAGAACTCTGCTCGCCATGGGGTGACCAATTGGATTAAACCTGAGGAGAACAATCGCTCCGAGTTTGGGCCAGCCAATTGGAACTGGAAAGGTCTTACCAAAGAATCGGTAACACTTCCGCGAATCTTACAACAAGCAGGCTATAAAACAATTCATGTAGGCAAAGCTCATTTTGGACCATTCAACAGTGAAGGGGAAAATCCACTTAATTTGGGTTTTGATATTAACGTTGCCGGCAGCTCGATTGGGCAACCAGGGAGTTACCTTGGTACAGAAGGATTTGGGCATACAGGTGGCAATAAAGCAAGGGCTGTACCGGGTTTAGAGAAATACCACGGCAAAGATATATTTCTATCAGAGGCTTTGACCTTAGAAGCCAATTTAGCCATATCTCAAGCCAAAGAAGAAGGCAAGCCTTTCTTCCTTCATATGGCACATTATGCTTTACATGCGCCTTTTTATTCGGATCTCCGTTTTGCCAAAAACTATAAAGACTCGGGTATGTCTGAAAAGGCTCAAGCTTATGCTACACTAATTGAAGGCATCGATAAATCTCTTGGTGATATTGTGTTACACGTGAAAGATCTGGGATTAGGAGAGAACACGCTTATCTTCTTCTTGGGAGACAATGGTTCGGATGCTCCTCTGCCAATTGAAAACAACTACAGTAGCTCATCACCGCTGAAAGGGAAAAAAGCTAATCATTGGGAAGGTGGTATTCGGGTACCATTTATTGCATCGTGGGTAATACCTAATGAGAATGCATTCTCTCAAGAAAAATTACCTATTGCGAAAAATGCCATCCAACAACAAATGGGTTCTGTTTTGGACATTTTTTCAACCCTGTCTCAGGTAGCCAATTTGAATTCACCTGGAGATTTTGTCATGGATGGTTTTGATCTTAAAGATCAGCTTATGGGTAGGCAAAACAAAATACGTGATGAGTTATTTCTAAACCATTTCCCCCATAATCACCGCTCCAGTTATTTTACGAGCCTGGTTAAATCAGACTGGAAAATCATTTACCATTATCAAGTAGAAGATCAACCTCTTTATGAACTATTCAACTTAAAAAAAGATCCGTTTGAAACTAAGAATTTAGCGGAAAAGAATCCAGAACAGCTCAAAATTATGATGAAAGTTTTATCTAGTGAAATGAAAAGCAAAAAGGCACGCTATCCTATGAAAGAAAATCGACCCTTGGAACTGATTATACCTAGATAAACAAATAATTTGGAATCATAAAATTCATTTGAACCAAATTGACAAGAACAAGAAATAATGCAAATCTAAATGTTGCTTAATTTTTATTTTGTTGAACGTATGCTGTAGGAGTCATTTTATACAAAACCTTGAAAGATTGTGTGAAGTAAGAGGGCGTATTAAACCCTGTTTTGTACATACATTCCTTGACACTGAAACCCTTTAATAAAAATTGTGCTGCTAATTTTAATCGATAGTTACGTAAAAACTCTGTTGGTTTAAGTCCGGTAATACCCTTGATTTTATTAAAAAAACTAGTTCTACTCATTCCGCTGAGGTTAGAAAACTCTTGAACAGTAAATATTGGATTATCGATATTATCTTTAATAATCGTAATTATTTTTTCTATAAACAGCTCATCTAAAGTTGAGATATCAATTTTGGAAGGTTCAAAGTTTGGCTTTCTAAACTCACTGTGAACTTTTTTACGATTGTCAAGCAAAGAGGTGATTTGCGTTTTTAAAACTTCTAAACTAAAGGGTTTAGTCAAGTAAACATCAGCACCAGATTTTAAACCTTCAATTTTAGACTCGTCATTTACTCTAGCTGACAACAAAATAATTGGAATATGACTTGTTCTAATGTCATTTTTTAACTTTCTGCAAACCTCAATTCCATCTGTCTTTGGCATCATAATATCACTAACAATAATGTCAGGAAGTGCATCAAAAGCCATTTCAATTCCTTGTGAACCATCAATACTCGACAATGTCGAATAGTACGCACTTAGTTCTGATGTCAAATAATGATATATTTCAGGGTTGTCTTCAATGATTAGCAAACTTGGCTTGTCCTTAATACCAGCGTCCGTTGTTTGCAGGTCCTTGGTCAAAACTGAGTTACTCGTATGATTTACTTTAGAAATAAAAATTTCATTATTTTCAACCATTTGTTCGTTAGATAAATGGGAGTTCCCTAAAGGAATCAAAAGTGTAAAACAGCTCCCTTTTTCTAGCTCGCTGACAACTTCAATCTTACCTCCGTGAAGCCTCGCAAGATTTTGAGAAAATGAAAGCCCGATCCCTACCCCTTCATTTTCCTTATTTTGATTATCCGATTGATAAAAACGATTGAAAACATTTTTTAAATCAGAAGCACTGATACCTTTCCCATTATCTTCTACGAATATTTCAACATGCCCTTCTGGATAATTCGATTTTTGTGAAACAACAGAGTTAATACCTATTGAAATACAGCCTCCTTTTTGGGTGAATTTAATAGCATTTGACAGCAAATTATACAGGATTTTCTCAATAATATTCACATCAATCCAAACAAATAGTTTGTTTTGAGGAAGTGTATTCTTTAATGCTAGTTTTTCTTGCTCTGCAAGCGTATAAAACTGGTCTGTTATTTTATTTACTAGCGTAAGCAAATTGAGATGCGTACAGTTTAATTTGATTTTCCCTTGGTCTAGTTTTCTAAAGTCTAAAAGTTGCTTAATCAGTTTTAATAGGTAGTCAGAATTGCGCTGCATGGTTTGGTACAGTCTCAGCCTTTCTTTTTTATGAAGTTTCTCCCCTTGTTTTATTAGTTTTTCTGCAGGCCCTAATATGAGGGTCAAAGGGGATCTAAGCTCATGAGAGATATTTGTAAAAAACTCTAACTTCACCTTATTAATTTCTTTTTCTTTTTCTTTTTCAAGACGGTCAAATTCTAATTTTCTTTTTCTTTTTAGGTTGAGAACAGCAAGCATTCTAAGAAAATAAACTAAAAGCACAAATGAAAGGACGTATATTATTTTAGCCCACAACATTAAATACCAAGGGGGCGATACTGTAATACTCACTTCTGCAGGATATTCAGACCACATCCCTTTATTGTTGCTTCCATAAACTTTAAAGAGGTAATTACCTGGCCTTATGTTAGTATAATTAGCAATACGCAGTTCAGAAGTCGTTTCAATCCAATTTTGATCAAACCCTTCTAAGATATATTTGTATTTATTTAGCTTAGAATCATTGTAATGAAGAGATGAAAAACTAAATGAAAAATTATTAACACTGGCCTCTAAGTTAATATGGTCTGTATGAGATATGCTTTTATTTAAAATGATTTCATTATTTATTTCCTCCATAGGCTCAACCGGCTCATACATGATGCTCAGTTCTGTGATTAAAGGACGTATCGGCGCAATGTCTTTCTTTTTACCAGGGTTTGGAGTAAAGATATTGATACCATTAACACCTCCAAAAATCAATTCATTATTTTTTCTTCTAACAGCCGAAATCTCACTCATTCCTGGGTTTTGAAGTTCATTTGTTGAATAGGTCTCATAGGTTTCTATTTGTGGGTCAAACCGAATCAGCCCTGTATTTGTACCCACCCATAAAAAACCACTATTATCTTCATTTATAGAGTTAATAACATCGTCTGGAAACAACTTATTTTGACTGCTATAGCGTTTAAACTCGATTACACTTCCATCTTCATCTCTAATTAATTTATTAAGACCGCCTCCAATGGTACCAATCCAAAGCGTATTTTTAGAGCTCTCAAAAATTTGTAGTGTATAATCACTTCCAATACTTTTGTCGTTGGCAGCATCATATCTATAGGACTTGAAATTACTATTGGTTATATCATTACTGTTTTCAATTAACTTGTTTAACCCACTATTGGTAGTAACCCAAAGAATTCCATAGCTATCTCTATATATGTCTCTAATAATCTTCCCAGAAAATTCTGTAGTCTGATTTGTTGGATTTATATAAGAGAAAAATGGTTGATCTCGGGGATCATTCCACTCTGCAAGACCAAGACCCAATCCATAGTACCCAATCCATAATCTATTTTCACCTTCGCTATAAATCGAATGAATCGCCAATTTTTTTACGTTAGAGCCATCACTTGTCGGAATATTAAATTTTTCAAATTTAAAATTTTTTGATTTATCATTTCTGTTGAGTACTAATTTATTTAATCCTCCATTTTCAGTTGAAAACCACAATATAGAATGATCGTTATCAATGATATTTTCAGTTATAGAAAAAATATTATTGGAGGTTACCCCCCTTGATTCTTTAGAAAGTGTAAAGGGCTCGAATGCATTGTAATTTGTAGCTGCGTTAGACAAAAAGTTCACACCACCACCCTCAGTACCAATCCATAAATTCCCAAATTGATCTTCATGTAGGCTTCTAATTTTATTACTACTTAAACTTCCTTTGCCATTGTTTTTATTAAGGTGATTAAATTGATAATTGCTATTTGTCTTTTTATAAATACCCCCTCCATTGGAACCCACCCATAAATTTCCAGTATTATCAACAAAAATACAGTTTATAGAATTATTTTTTAAACCAACAAATTCCAGTTTTTCAAAATCGATGGTCTTTACACGAAGTTCATCTCCCTCATTTGAAACAACGGAAAGCTTTTCATTGATTAAACACCATAGATTTTTGTCCTGATCTAATGCGCTAATACGATTGGATAAAGTATTTACCTTTACCGTAAGATAAGACTCATCCTCCCCATTAAAAATAATTTTATCATCATACAACTCCCACCTTACACCATCAGATGCTATAATTTGTGAACTGTAACTTTGGGCTTGGTTCGGAATAAATTCAACATCCTTTAGTTTATCTGCTGATATTGTATAACGCAATGCATACATCGCTTGTGAACTTAAAAAGAAAACTTCTCTATCCTTTTGTATGATTCTATTTCCTAATTTTTCTTTTGGTCTACTTGCAGTGTTATTTAGAAGTGTATGAAATTCCATTTCCTCAAAATTTTCTTTGAGAAGAGCGTAACATGTTTTTTGCTTAAACTGAACCCATAGAATACCATCATCACTTATTGTAATGTCATTTGCATAATTCCCAAATTGCGTAAGTTTTTCGCTAAAATTAGAAAAAGTTTCTAGTTTAGAGTTGTAATAATTCAATCCCCCATCAAGAGAAGCAATCCAAATATTACCATAAGAATCAGACACCATTTGTTGTATAATTCTTCCAGAAATACTGGATTTTATATTTTTTGAAGGTTTGAAAACTTTGAAATTATAGCCGTCATACTTATTAAGCCCGTCATTGGTCCCAAACCATAAGAAGCCGTCCTTGTCTTGCAAAATACAATTGATATCATGCTGAGACAAGCCATCTGCCGAAGTTAAATTTTCAAAAATCGGATTCTCATTTATGACAAAAATAGAGGCTAGAAATGATATGAATAGCAATCCCCTTTTCAAATGAAGGGTTTTATCTATTTTTTTAAGCAAATTCATCGGTTTAATCATTTAAATAAATTTACAACTAATTTGTTTAACAAAACACTATGCTTAACATGTGTGATGTATTATTAAACATATGAATAAAAGAGTTAACATATGTGGTGTATTTTTAAACATATGAGTAAAAGGTAAATGGTTATATTGGTTTAATTTTGCTATCAATAATTCATAACTAAAAAAAAATCTAATTTAAAACCGAACTTAATGAAAAACACAAGCAACCTTAAATTAAAAACATTTGGCAGCTGTACAAAGCGAGTTTTATTATTTATAAGTTTAATAATACTTGGATTTAAAGGGCACGGTCAAAACTTAAAAGTTAACGGAACGGTCTTAAGTGAAGAAAGTGGTCAACCAATCCCTGGAGTCAGTATCGTAATTAAAGGAAGTTCTATTGGGACCTCCACAGACTTTGATGGCCTTTACACAATTAATGTAGCTAAAGGAGAAACTTTAGTCTTTAGTTATCTAGGTATGGAAGAAATAGAAATTATTGTTAGTACAGCATCTAACAATGTGTTGATGAAAGAAAGCGTTACCGGCTTAGACGAAATTGTGGTTGTTGGATATGGGACCGTAAAGAAAAGAGAACTGACTGGAGCCATCGCTTCCGTCAAAGCAAAAGATCTAAATAAAACTATTACTTCAGATTTTGCATCCGCCATTCAAGGAAGAATTGCTGGAGTCAGTGTCAGGCAAGGGAATGCTGCACCAGGTGAAAATGCAACTATTACCATTCGAGGCATCACTTCATTTCAGGATGGAGGCTCAGGACCTCTATATGTAGTAGATGGCGTGACCTATATTGAAAATCCAAACATTACCCCTCAAGAAATTGAATCTATCGAAGTTTTGAAAGACGGCGCTTCAGCAGCCATTTATGGGTCTAGAGCTTCAGGTGGTGTGATATTAATTACCACAAAGAAAGGAAAAGAAGGCCAAATGAAAGTAAATTTAGACTCTTACTATGGGGTTCAGCATATTACTTCTGGGCTTCCATTGGCAAACACGCTAGAGTCACTCTATATAAATGATATTCAATACAGGTATGATGCAATTAATTTCGACCCTCTTTTACAAATTACTGATGGTTTAGAAAATGACACCAATTGGCTGAATTTATTGCAAGTTGATGCTGCACCAATTCAAAACCATTCATTAAGTTTGAGTGGAGGTAAGAATGGACTTACTTATAATGTAACTGGAACATTCTTCGACCAAACAGGGTCATTTATTAATTCAAAATACAAAAAGCATTCTTTGAGAAGTAACACGGGCTTTAAAAAAGGAAAATTTACAGCGCAAACAAATTTAAGTGTAAATTTTAGTGATCAGCAAAGGGAACCTTATGGCCTAATTTATAATGCTATAAGACTCCAACCCTATATGGCACCGATAGACTTTAATAGTGATATCTATGATATTGATCTTGAAAATATCGATAATAATACCGGAAGAATTACCAATTTTGCTGGAACATTAAAACAAGAAAGTTCTAATAAAACAAACTCATTTAATGGGAACATTCAGCTGGGGTACGAAATCATTGAAGGATTGTCGTTTAGAGCGAATATTGGAAGAACGTATTACAATAAAAAGGACCGTTGGTTCAGACCAAGTTTTATCGTAAACAACAATTTAGGTGAGATTAATAACACCGTGAGTAACCTAAATGCACAACTAAAGCTTGGGGATGCCACCAGTACTAGAAGTATCGATGAATTTATAGTAAACTACAATAAGAGTTTCAATAAACATAATTTCAAATTTTTAATTGGCAACACATATGAGTCTTCAAAATATGAATTTTATAGAACAGGGGCTGACAACATTACAAGCAATTTAACGCCTGTACTGGGCAATGGCGAACCCATTGTAGGCACACAAACGATAAACAAAACAGAAAGTGTTTCCTATCTAGGGAGAATCAATTACAATTACAATTGGAAGTACCTTTTGAGTCTTGTTGTGCGACGAGATGGTTCTAGTAACTTTGGAAATAATAAGTATGGAACATTTCCATCGATTTCTGCTGGTTGGGCGCTATCAAATGAAAAATTCTTTAAAAGTTTGAAAAACACCATCTCTATGGCTAAAATACGATTTGGATATGGGACCACGGGAAGTGATCGAGTTCCCCCGTATGGCTATAGCCCTGTGGTCATCTCAAATGTAGATTATCCGTTTGGAGAAGACCCAAATTTGTCAATAGGATTGACGCAGCCAGGCTATGCAGATCCCAATTTAAAATGGGAATCTAACATCAGTAAAAACTTAGGATTAGACTTAACTTTTAAAGGTGGCAAAGCGGGGCTCGAAATTGACCTCTATGAACAAGATAAAAAAGACATGCTGCTTGCAATTGTCACACCAATTTCTGCAGGATCAACTCCAGTGAATGGCGAAACTTACGACCGGTTTTTAACCAATATTGGAAATTTAAGAAATAGAGGTATTGAGATCAGCGCACATTACAATCATAAATTTGGGCCTTTGAGCGCAAAATTTAGTGGGAATTTCACTAAAAATGAGAACAAAGTTGTGAGTTTGTCAAGAGAAGGCGAAATTGTTTTTGATGGGTATCCAAATATCATTAGAGCAGCCCAAACAGAGCCTGTTGCAGTGCTTGAAGCGGGTTTACCTGTGGGTGCTTTCAAGGTGTACGAAACCAATGGAACTATCAAAACGGATGAAGAGTTGATCGCATATCAATTATTAAATCCAAATGCTCAAAAAGGAGACTTAAGGTATGTTGATTCTGATGGAAATGGCGAATTAGATGCTAATGATAAAGTGTATAAAGGTTCTTATCAACCAGACTTTGAAGTAGGGTTTAATATTGATGCTACTTACAAGGATTTTGATTTTTCTGTTCAATTCTATGGGGTAAGTGGAAACACCATTTATAACGGTCAAAAACAATATGCTTACAGCACCAAACGCCACCGTGATTTGATTTACAGTTGGACAGATATGAACCCAACTTCAAACATACCTACACCACGATCAAATATAGAACACCCGAATGTTCAAACGTCTTCGGATTATTTTTTGGAGGATGGTTCCTTTTTAAGACTTCGAAACATCATCCTTGGGTATTCATTAAAAACAACCTTGCTGGATAAAATTGGAATTGAGAAGCTTAGACTTTTCATCAATGCTCAAAACCCGATTACCTGGACCAAATATTCTGGGTTTGATCCTGAGGTAGGAAGCAATAACCCTTTTGAGGGAGGTTTAGACAGAGGAAGCTATCCGGTATCTTCGACCTATAGTGCAGGAATTTCAATAATATTTTAATTTAAAATAACTAAAAAATGAAACTAAAAACATTAAACATAATACTGACAGGAGCACTCCTGATATTTTGCAGTTGTAGTGATGATTTAGATATAGAGAACCCCAACAACCTAAGTGCAGCGTCATTTTGGAGCTCAGAAACTGACTTACAACAGGGCTTAGTTGCTACTTATGCTGCATTGCAGCGAGACGGAATACTTGGTAGTTCTGCTGCAACACAACTTCCAGTTCGATCTGATGTTGGTAGACCCAACAATTGGAATGCAAATGCTATTGGTTTAAATAAATTAACTTTCAATGAAAATTCCGATATCGTCAAAAAAAGATGGAGAGATTGCTATATTGGAATCTATCGTGCCAACCAAGTGCTCACAAATATTAACAACATTGATTTGAATGAAGCGACCAAAACTCAAATAGAGGCTGAAGCCAGATTTCTAAGAGGCTTTTTCTATTATTCATTATACCGTGGTTACAATAGCGGTAGTGTCATAATCCATACTACAGTTTCAGAATCGCGAGATGATTTCTACAAATCACCATCGCCTGCAGAAGAGGTTTATAATTTAATTTTATCGGATTTAGAATTTGCATATGAGCATTTACCTCAGCAATACCCTAGTAATGAGGATTTAGGAAGAGCCACCTGGGGGGCTGCCACCGCTATGCTAGGAAAACTTCACATCAATGAACTTGATTATGTATTAGCAAAAAAATATTTTGGAGAGATTTTGGATAGCAACCTATATAGCTTGGTGCCAAATATTGGAGATAACTTCAATGAAGAGGGTGAAATGAACAGTGAATCTATTTTTGAAGTTGCATTTTCTATATTGGCAAAACCCGGAACTTCAAATGGGGCCGCCGATGGACCTCTTGGATCGGAAGCGACCTCCAGAGCACGAACTTTAGCTACAACCCAAGGGGGTGGGTTTCGAACCATCATGCCATCCTATTACATGACTATGTTGTTTAAAAATGACCTTATGGATCCCACAAATCCTATCAATACCTCTCGAAATGGGGCTGCCAATTACTCCATTCGTACTTCTTATTCTGCAGCTATCGCCGATGATGACAACTCAACGCTTTATCAACGTGCTTCAAATCTAGGCGGCCAGTATAATAATAGCGAAGCTTCTTATTTAAAGAAATTTCAAAACTGGTGGCTAGACCGTGAAAGCGATCAATCAATTTCTGGAATTAATGAACGTGTAATTCGATTAGCGGATGTCATGCTGCTGTATGCAGAATGCTTAATCGAAACGGGAGAACCGTATAGTGAAGCTCTAAGTTTAGTGAATGAAATTCGCCAACGTGCAGGAGTAATTTTACTGAATGAGACAGATTATGATGCAAGCGGAACAATGGAACACATCATGTGGGTAGAAAGACCGCTTGAACTTATGTTTGAAGGCCATGATATTCGTTGGGAAGATTTAACAAGGTGGAAGAAAGTTAAAGAACAATACGAGCGATTGGCTTCAAAAAGATATGTCCTTATTTCTAAAGTGTTATATGAATATGACCCCGCCATACATGCGACTATTGATGAAAATAATATATTAAATGAATTTACTGAAGCTGCTGCAATATACCAGCCAGGAGTTCACGATTATTTTCCAATTCCATCAACGGAGCAGAATTCAAATTCAGGCTCTTTTTAATCTAGAAAAACCAAAAAAACTATTAAAAGAGGTTGTTAAAGACCATAAAAAATATAAATATCATGAAAACACACATTAAAAAAATAATAATTTTAGGCTTATTTTTAGTGAGTATAATCGCTTGTGAAAAAGAGGACTCAGGCGATAAGTATAATAACTTTTCGGATCCAGTGGCCACAGCTTCAGGAGATATGACAATCCAAAGAGGTGATTTCACTTCGTTTGCAGACCTTTCTAAAGGCGTCACAAAAAGAACTTGGACCCTGCCAGAAACGGCATCGATCATTAATCTTGAAGGCAGAGATCCCTCAGAAATGGAAATCATTCATGTCCAATTTGATACGCCTGGTGAGTTTGAAGTTAATTTAAAAAATGAGTTTAAAGATTCTTCTGTAAAACTAGATGAAACGTTTAACGTAACCGTTTTCGATTACATACAAACTAATTTTGAGGTGGTTTCTATTGATGCTAGCTTTTATGAAGAAACTCCTACTCAAATAGACATGTATGAAGGCGGGACTATCAATTTTAAAGATACATCCTTGGGAAATCCCAATAGAAGAAAATGGCTGTTCCCTGGAGGCGATCCGTCATCAGCGGGTGGAATTAGTGTTGATGATGACAAAGATTTTAAAAATATAGCGGTCTCCTATCCAACAATAGGAACCTACGATGTTTCGCTTGTTTCTTGGCGTCAGTATCCAGAGGGAAGTAAGGATACATTGCATCTAAAAGACTATATAAATGTTATAGAAAATATTGACCCACCAACCCTAACCCAGATTACAGAAAGTGATGCAGGCGTGCTTCATTTAAATTATAATTTACCTCTAAAATTGACAGCTGATCTTATCCCTCATCTAACCCTTACTGTAGATGGTATTAAAACAGACATTTTAAGCGCTGCTATTAACGTGGATGACAATCGAATTGTGGACATTACTACTACTGAAAATATTAAAAGCACCTCTGTAGCAACTCTGTCCTATGATAATTCACAGGGAGTATTAGTGCGAGTAAACGATGTAGTTGCCGATTCCTTTACAGACCAGCCTGTGAACTTGTTTGTGCCATTAAATCTTGCTAACTCTAGCATTTACGGATTTGAAGATGGTGGAGCTGGATGGATGGCAGCCTCAGATAATGTAGGCGAGATAAGTTTTACAGACCAAAAGGCAGCTTCAGGTAATTACAGCATGCGTATGGAAGCTACAGCAGACGGCAAATGGACGAGGTCTTGGAGTTGGAAAGAGGGTTCTGAATTTGCATTGAAAGCTGGGCAAAAGGTTACCATTGAATTCAAAATTTGGATAGACCCCTCTTACACCGATGGTAGTATTGGACCATGGATTACTGGTACAGAAGCACCTTACCCAGGTACACAATTCTGGACTGGCATGAGCGGTTTACCCCGAGGCGAATGGATAACCATAAATAAAGAAACTGCTAAGGTATGGACAGTTACTGCAGATGGAGATTATTTTATTGCGTTTAGATTTCAAAAAAAGGGAGTTATTTACATAGACGATGTTAAAGTATTTGTTCCGGAGTAAGTGATTACTTTAGCGCTATTTTAGTTGTATTTTAATATCCATTAAACAAAAGTTTAGTATGTCATTAAAATTTGTATTCGTACATACATGTGTTTGTTTTTTTACATTCTCAACGGCACTCAAGGCGCAAGTTAATTTGGTAACCATTCACCCTGAAATTCAAAAATTTATTGGGGATGTTTCTGAATTAGATCGAGCCAAATATTTTTCGATCCATTCTCCGGCTAACTCTCCACTCCTGCAATCCTTTTACGAAGAATATAACGTAGAAAGATCGGGAAGAGGGTTTTATGGACCGGGAATTGAAGCGAAAAAAATAAATGGTGCAATCGGAGTGTACCCTAAAAACAAAGAGACTAAAAAAGCAAAAACCAAAACGGTTCGGCCTTATGTTGCTACAGAACACCCCAAGAATGTGTACAAAGAAGGGATTGATATTGATGCCCTATCTGCTTGGGCAGTGCAGTATTTCAGAAATATGGAGGACGATCAACGTCCTCTCTGGTATGAGCCCATGAACGAACCTTTCGTTCACGCGCTTGATTTCTATGATGAGAAAGATTGGGATCCTGATGCTGAACTGCGTGTAAAAACAGAAATGTCGAAAATGTACCGTGGAATTGCTGCTAAAATACATGCCGATCCCGCATTAAAGAACATGAAGATTATTGGTTACGGAGCTGCATGGCCTTCATTTGAATTGAAAGATTTTCAAAACTGGGAAACAAATATGGGTTTATTTCTGGATATTGCTGGAGATGAAATGGACGCCATTTCCTACCATCTTTATGACGGAATCAATCAAGTGGGTCAAGAAAATAAGCGATCTGGAAGTAACAATGACGCCATCATGGATTTGGTTGAAACATACAGTTATCAGCGTTGGGGAAAAATAAAACCGCATGCTATTACAGAATATGGAGGGATTGCCAAAAAAGAATTTTCATTAATCAGTAACATGCAATCCATTCGTTCTCAAAATGCAATGATTTTTGGGCTCTTTGACCGTCAAGACCGATTGGAAATATCCATTCCATTTACGGTAGATAACGCCACTTGGCACATTACGAAACAAAATAATTATATGCCGTACAAGGCCGTGTTATGGCGCGCGGAAAATATGGGAGTTCCTAAAAAAGACATCACTGGATGGGTGTACACCAATAGAATTCAATTTTACGATTTATGGAAAAATGTGAAGGGAAAACGTGTCTTTGTTTCAACCGAAAACCCAGACATTCAAGTGCAGGGGTTTAGTGCTGATAAACAGTTCTTTGTAGCGTTGAATAACCTAAGTGATACTCCCCAAAAAATTGAATTAGAAATTGCAGCGCTAGCATCAAGTATAAAAGATATTAAAGTGAAATCGCTTACGGTTTACAAAGATGATTTTCCACGCTATTATGAAGATGTTATTAGCAGGATTCCAACGGTATTTGCAATTGATGCATCAGAAACAATGGTTATTGAATTCAATTTAAAAAATACCATTCCATTTAAAAATCAAGTTAAAGTCAACCGTTTTTACTCAAAAAATTATCTGCTACCCATATCAGCTAACCAAGAAATAACCTTTGAATTTAATAATATTGAACTTGGAGTAGGTTTAGCAACACTTAGTATGAGCCTTGGAAGAGGACATGATTTATCAAAAACTCCAAAGGTATTCGTCAATGGAGAAAAAGTTGAAATTCCTTTAAACTGGAAAGGCTATGATCAGGCCAATAGAAAAAAGTTTTTTGGGGCTATTGAAATTCCGATTCCTATGGATTTAATAAAAGAAAATAATAAAGTAAATATTACTTTTCCAGATTCTGGTGGGCATGTAAGCTCCCTAATTTTAAATCTAGAAAAAATAGTAAATCCTTCAAATTAATTACTACTTTTTTAAGAGGAGGTCAAAAATAAAGTATTAGATGAAAAATAAAATAATAGGTGTTCAACTATTCATTTTTACGCTATGTATTAACTGGATACAAGGGCAAAACGTAGTTAATTTCACATCCGATGAGGGCTTTACCAATGGAGCACTTTACAATCAAACTGGTTGGGATTCAAATTATCAAACAACAACCTGGAATGTGGATGCTAATCAAGGCTTGGTATCCACCTCTGCCGAATGGAAAAGAGCCGCTTGGGGGCAAGAATTTGCATTGTCTGGAGCAGGAGATCAAATAACTTTTAGGGTCGATTTAAATTTTACAGGAAACTTAACTGCTCAAAACAATCCGATGATTAAAATTGGCTTTAGTTCAAGCAGTGCTGTTAGTACTTCAAATCCGCCTTCAAATACCGTCTTTTTATCAACAACAAATGACAGTGAGGATACTCCAGGAGGGGCACTTCAACTCCGTAACAATACAAATAGTGCTCCCTTAAGTTTAGAAACTGTTTTACCCATTTCTGATTGCCAAGGATCAAATGGAACAACAGATGACTTGGCTGTTTTGGTGACATTTACATTAGGCACAGCTGCAGATACATCTACACTCTCGGCAAAATTACTTAATGTTACCGATGGAACCGCTTCAAGTATTGGATCATACACCGGGGTTAGCGCAGCTATTTATGCAGCTGCAACGTCTAAAATTTATGGTTTTTTCCATGCACAATCATTTAAAAGCGGAAACTCAATTTCGGCAATAAATGTAAAAAAAGTTAGCATGACTACAAATGTAGACGTGTTCCCAAACATAAAAAGAATGATTGGCGACATTTCTAAACTAGATCGAACTAAATATTTTAATATTCATTCAAACCCAAATGATGTTGAGAATGGTTTCTACTCTAATTACAATGTGAGTCAAAGTGGAAGAGCTTTTTGGTCTCCAGGGTCGGCAGCCATGCAAAATACAGGCGTAGTTGGTGCTTATCCAGACCCTATTACTGGAGGTACTACAGAGCTAAGAGAGGTGCGCAGATACATAGCAACTGATCACCCAAACAAAGTTTATTTAGAAGGTCTTGATCCAATAGCGTTTGCAGATTGGACCGTAGACTATTTTAAAAATCGTGTAGCTCCATTTTCACGACCTGAATATTACGAACCAATGAACGAACCCTTTGTTCATGCGCGTGATTTTTATGACGAACCCGATTGGAATTCGGCTGCAGAAGCTAGAGTGAAACTTGAGATGACTCAGTTTTTTAAGCAAATTGGACAAAAAATTCATGCCGCCTCCGAACTCGCCAATATGAAAGTACTCGGGTTTTCCTCTGCATTTCCATCATTTGAAAAAAATGACTTTTCTATCTGGAATCAAAACATGAAACTATTTATGGATGAAGCTGGTGAGGATATGGATGCTTTTTCTACACATTTGTATGACGGAATCAATCAAATTGGCAAGGACACTAAAAGATCCGGTAGTAATATGGAAGCTATTTTAGATATGATAGAAACCTACAGCTATGTAAAATGGGGAATTATTAAACCGCATGCCATCACAGAATTTGGAGGTATTGAAAATGATGAATTTAGTGATCTTAGCAATATGCAATCCATACGCTCTCAAAATGCAATGCTGTTTGGCCTTTTGGAGAGAACAAATCGAATGGAAATAGCAATTCCCTTTACAACGGGTAAATCTACATGGCACATCACAGAAGAAAATAATTATATGCCCTACAAAGCAGTGCTGTACAAACCAATCCCTTTAGGGGTTCCATTAGATCAAGTTACAGGCTGGGAATTTACAAATAGAATCTACTTTTACGATTTATGGAAAGATCTTGCCGGTGATAGAGTATTAATTAAGTCAGATAATAGAGATGTTCAAGTTCAAGCGTTTATGAATAACAACAAATTATATGTTGCCCTAAACAATTTGGATGATTTTAACCAACCTATTAATTTAAATCTGAATGGAAACCTACCTACAATTAGCAATGTAAGAATTAAATCCCTAACAATTCACCGAGACGCGGACCCAGATTATACGGATCAATTATTTTCAACACATCCTGAAACGTATACCCTTTCTAAAAACGAAACGACTTTAATTGAATATACTTTCTCAGAATCGCCTACTTATGACAATCTAATTGAATCTGAACGTTATTATAGCCAGA
>TARA_B110001450_G_scaffold205344_1_pt1 | contig 16620 bp, 14 predicted proteins | sample TARA_B110001450 | Tara Oceans TARA_B110001450 (sample SAMEA4396538) | marine metagenome | biome: Polar Biome; feature: [SRF] surface water layer (ENVO:00010504); material: water (ENVO:00002006), including particulate matter (ENVO:01000060) such as... | depth 5 m | reverse complement strand
GCACGGAGGTCAGTTGTTCATTTACCGCCCGCAACGCAGCATCGATGACAGCGGCCATATGCCATTCAGAAAATCCCGTCGTGCGATGTTGTATTTCATCGCATTAAAACTCTTTTTATACCTTGGAAGCAGCAGAGTCTAACAGCTTGGCAGGACAAATATTATTCAGCCGCAATAGCGCTGTAATGCAGGCTAATGATCTTCCATTGGCCGTCGATTTTTTGCCACACATCAGTCTCGAACGCCTTCAAAGTACTCTTCGTTCCATCAGGCGAGCGCGTGCGGTTGTCGACGAAGCTTGTTGCTACAGCGGTTTCACCGCCAGGCATTATTTGAACTTGAAGATCTGACATGGTGTTTATTTCAACGCCACCACCGGCGGCCATCAATGCAATCCACATGGTGTGATAGGCGGCAATGTCGACTCTGCCGTCGCCAAAATAGGCCGTCGCATCGTCGGCATAGAGGCTGAAGTATTTTTCTACTTCGTTAGTCGCATAGGCGTGATCGAATGCTTTTATTGCAGCATAAAGGTCAGCGTTCTTTTCACTAGCCTGTTCAGCTGTAGCTGAGAACGATAAGAATAAAATGAAAAAGCCGTTTAATAATTTTTGCATGGTATCAGTCCTATTTGTGTGTCTAATGTTATGTTTATGTCGTTTGTTCTTCTACGGTTCGCCATCACGCATCGATGGCAGCGTCCATATAGGCGCGCGCTTCAGAGTCAGAGTGCGAATTACCGAAATCTGGCAATCATCATATCCATTAACTCCGCGGAAGTTTCCCAGCCGTGAGTCTCACCAATTACTGACATCGACAATCATGCCAATGTCCCCAAATAAAAGGACCAAATATCCGGTAAACCAAAAAGCATGTCGAATGACATGTTCTCGTATGTCTATGGACATGTCAATACTTAGGGAAATCTCTATGAGTGAGCGTAAGCTTCAAATACTGGAGACAGCGATCAAAATTATTGCCGATTCTGGCTATGGTAGCTTAACTATGCGCGCTCTGGCTCGCGGCAGCGGCATCAAATTGGGGGCTTTGCAGTACCATTTTCGAACACGGGAGGTCATGCTGCGCGCTTTAGTTACTTAAGTGGCCGCTAGGCTATTTCCAGCGGGCTCAAAGACGTAATCAAAAACTGTACAGACATTGAATTAATCAGAGTAAAACTAGCGGCCTGAGCCTAGGCGAGCTTACAAAACTCTAGTCACAGTGTGGAAATATTAATCTTGCTGACCAGGCCTTAGCTAATGCGGTAAAGTACGAAAATGGTGATATAGCTTAGGTCCAGGAGGTTATTGCGTGATCCTATTCCATGCTGGAGGAGCACCAAACGGCAAATTAATGGTTCAAAAAAGCCGCGGCAAAAGCCACTCAAAATCTATCCATTAACATCTGCGCGTGACTATATCGCATATATAGCTATAACGGACTGAGGCAAGTGGCTTTTGTTATTTTTCGTTAGCACCAATGTAACAAAATTTGTTTAGTTTCAGCAGATTTCCGTGCTAGCTCGCGTGCTTTTTCACCAAACAGTTCCTCCACCATGTTCCGGCGAATTTTCATGGTCGGGGTAAGTACTTTATTCCCTATAGACCAAGGCTCTGCAGATATCATAACGGCCCCAATTCTTGCGTGCTTTTCAACTTCAATGTCAACAGCTTTAACCCGTTCCAACAAAGCAGCTTCCACCACATTCCTGGGTAGTTCCAGTGCTATTGCACTTAGCACACAGGTCATTGTCGTTTTAGAGTAGCCCCTGCCCAGCAGGCATATTTGTTCAGTATAGGGGTTCTCTGCGAAGATGTTTTCTATTGGTGTTGGCGCTACAAACTTGCCCTGAATGGTTTTAAAGTAATCTTTGACTCGCCCGGTAATATAATAAAACCCATCGTCATCTATTCGTACCTTATCACCGGTATGCACCCATCCATCTATAAAGGTAGCAGCTGTTTTTTCAGGCATTTTGTAATAGCCCGGAGAGCACCCTGGGGCTTTTACTAAAAGTTCATCGTCCTCAGTCACACGGACTTCAATATCATTAGTTGGCTTACCGATCGAACCAACGCGTCGCTCCTCTTTACTAGACACAATGGGCCCCATGCATTCTGTTTGTCCAAAACCCTCCATCAGACAGATACCAAAACGGTCATACCAATGAATCAGAGCTGGTGGTGTGGGCGCTGCGGCGGTCAGTAGATAGTCCGCCTGATCTAGGCCAATTTTCTCGCGAATCATTTTACCTACAGTCTTCGCATCTGCTTTAAGGGCTACATCCACCGCGTCCTGAGACCCAAACTGGGCAATAATACCCTGCTGCAGTTGCTCCCAGACTCGCGGCGGACCAAACATAAATCCCGGTCGGCAGAGGGGCAAATCGCGTAGCAAGGTGCTCAGGTTTTCATTGAAGTGGACTTCACCGCAGTTGACCAGAGAGCTTCCCTCTACTAGCTGTCTTTCGGCGATGTGAGCAAGAGGAAGGTAGGAAAAAAATCTTGCACCTATTTCCATGGAGAACGTATTGCTAAAGCGTGCGATTGGAATCAGGTTTGAACTGTGAGTTTGCATAACCCCTTTGGGTGCACCAGTGGTTCCTGAGGTAAATACCAGAGATACCAAATCATCGGCCTGACACTTATAAGTGGGCATACTGCCCCTAAAGGGTGACGCTAGATCTTCCCACCGTAGATGCTCTTCTGCAAGTTCGACGCCGGGTAGAGCGATTATAAGAATATCTTCAGGCAGTATCTGCCGTATCTCATTCCAGTTTTCTGTCTCGCCAACAAACAGCACCTTCATCTCCGTAAAGTTCATTACATAGGCAGCGGTTTCGCTGGACGCAGTAGTGAACATGGGCACTACCACATGGCCTGCGGCGCAGGCGCCTAAATCGGCAAAATACCAGTGGGCTCGGTTGCGTGATAGTAGCCCTATGCGATGTCCAGTGTCGGCAAAACGAGATTCAAACCAGCAAGCGATAGCATTGATCTCAGTATGAGCCTCATGCCAACTCCAGTCGGTCGTTGCATCGCCTTTTCGCTCACGCAACCATATTTGATCCGGGTGCTGACTATTCCATTGGTCAAGGTAATCTGTGTAGGTGAAAAGCATAGTAGATACTCAGTTATTTTTTATTTCACAGGTTTGTTTTCTCTAGATTAAAGTAACTTGCCTGATGCAAGCAAAGTTGAGGGCAAACTTACTAGTAAGTTTGCCCTCAGAGTTAATCGTATTAGCAACGATCTTATTTTCTAGAATGACGATGAGCCGTTAGAATCCGAGGCGAACATTTATACTCCAGGTTGCCGGCATGCCCATCATATCCATGTAACTGCCTGTGTCATCGCCTGTAGCACGAATGATATACACTTCATCAGTGATATTCTCACCCAAGAGAGACAGCTCCCATCCTGAACTCTCATCAGTTATGGCAAGACGCATATTCAAAATACCATAGCCATCTTGACCTAATAGACCATAATCCGTGTCAGAGAGTTGCGTCGAGCGAGCCGAGAGTTCATCACGCCAGCTGTACACTAAAGACGCGCTTCCCAACAGGTCACTACCGATATTTTTTTCTTGCCGGATCACCATTGAATAACTAGATTTAGGAGAGAAGTCTCGATCTATACCTTCTAAAGGATACACCATGCCCAACTGGTCGAAGGAGAATTCATCAGAATCGGTAATCTCCGCCTTCAGCAAAGAACCCGCAAGCTGCATGCTAAAACCAGGCAATATCGCGGGCTTCCATAAAGCATCTAACTCTAAGCCAGTATGCTCTGCATCACCTAATGTACCTAGAGCAGTGAGAAATCCACTAACGGATACGGCGGATGGTGTAGAAATTTTTCCTTGAGCATCCTGGTAGTCATAGAAGAATATTGCTGCGTTGAGTTGTAACTCATCTGACGGGTTAGACTTTATACCAATCTCATAGGCATTATTAACTTCTTCTTTGTAAGGTGTCAGCGTGTCGTTATTGTCAGTAAAGCCCGCAAAGAAACCACCGGACTTGAAGCCTCGAGAAAATTTGGCATAAACTAGGGTGTCTTTGTTGACACGCCAATCTAGTCCAAGGTGACCAGACCATTTGCTTTCAAGAGTAGTCGTGAAGCCTTGAATATCTCCTAAAGGGAAAAGAATCCCATCGGCATAGGCAACCTTTGACACGTAGTCAATCTCTCTGTCTTCATCGGTATAACGAACAGAGCTATTTACATTAACACTATCGGTTATATCGTATCCAACCTGACCATATACTGCCCATGTATCTGTTTTCTGCTCATAGACAGTTTCTATTGCAGTTATGTCGGTAAATCCAATATCTGCAAGCCCTTGTACGGAGGCACTTCCTGTCGTCGCATTGGTGTCGCTTGCGTAAGCAGCCCCAGCAAGCCAAGTAACTGGGCTATTGTTAGAAGAGATTAAGCGAAACTCTTGCGACCATTGCTTGATATTGGTTTCCGAATCAGGAATTCCATCCTCACTCTGAACCAAATCAAGAGGGGTACCGTCATAATCAAAGTACTGGACATAATCGAAGTCAAGGTGATTAGAGATTGACACCAAATTAGCAAAACCTAGATTACGGTCTATTTTTAGGGTATAGCCTGCCCACTTATTATCCAATCGATTATTGTCTGGGTTTGCTAAAACAACCGAACCATTCTCAGTTTGATCCGAAGGTAACCGTGGGTCTCCCACTAAATTATGTAAGCCAATGCACGATGTGTCGTCTCTTTTTCCGGACATAATCGCGTCGCATGGGGCAAAAGAATAATCGCTGTTATAGAAGCCAATGGCTCGGCCTAATACTGTTTCGGACCTATCATGACCGATATCAGCCTTCAATAAAACCTCTAACTCATTCGATGGCGCGTACAGCACCTGCCCTCTAAATGCCAAAGAGTCGCGGTCACCATGCTGATCATCTTCTGTCGTTGCCAAAGAATCCTGCCAACCACCGCCATCACTTCGTTGCATTGCAATACGAACCGCCACATCATCGGATAGTGCTGCATTATATGCACCCTCGATTAAATTTCCGCCATAACGTCCTTCATAGCTGACACTGGCGTAGCCCTCAGATTCTTCTAGACTAGGTTGATTAGATGCAATCCGGACAGCACCCCCGGTGGTATTGCGACCATAAAGACCACCTTGGGGGCCTTTAAGGACCTCGATTCGCTCAATATCAAATAAACCAATGCCGCCCAATGCGTTTGACGTCATATAAGCTTCATCGTAATAAATAGCCGCAGTAGGGGTATTGTTGGAGTTAAAGTCTGCCAGCCCGACGCCTCGAATAATCCAGGTAGGTTGACCTGCCCCTCGATCATCAAAAAGTGCAACGCCAGGAATAAAATTACCAAGATTCTCTAAAGAGTCGGCTCCAACTTCATTTAATGCATCATTATCGAATGCACTCATTGAGATCGCAACGTCTTGAATACTTTGCTCTCTTTTATTCGCCGTAACAATAATTTCCTCTATTTCAGCTTGAGCCACAGGTGGTAGCATTAGCCCTGAGATAGCGGCAACGATAAAAGATTTTGTTATTTTTTTCATTTTAATTCTCCCCAATAGTTAAAGTCTAAAATCTCCGTTTTATACAATTTACGACATGATTAAGCTGCATGTCACTTGACATACTATAACATGTCAAGTGACATATCTAGATAATTTTGACTTAGCAGATTTAGTAACTGATCCAGTTTTGGCGCCATTAGTCATGATGTAAATCACCACGGGCCGGAGATGCTAGTGCAGGGTTACCCTGATTATTTAGAATATGAAATGGGAGATAGAACTATGTTGCAGTTTTACTTTTGGGAATGAGCGTACTTGTAACTATGTCTTCTACTAAGCTCTGAACATTGGCTTTGCTAATTAATCCAGCATCGCAATGAATCCAGAGGCCGTCTATTGTCGCCTGCAGCAGAGATGCTTTGACCCCGGCATGGTCTGGGGTAATGTTGAGACCAATAAGAATATTCTCTAAGACTGTGACAATGGGTTTATAGCTATTAATAAGTAGTTTTTTACGATGCTCCTCACTCTGCATAAAAGTCCAGAGTCCCGCTGAAAATATAATTTCTTCATCCCCTGGGCCACCATCATAGCCTGGCAATAACATTTCAACAGCACGGTTGAGCAACGCGGATCCATCTATGGTTTCGACATTCTCGAGAGATTCCAAACGCTTAAAAACACGGAACATATGCCACTCAAACACATAAATCAGCATGGATTCTCTATTCTCAAAATAATGAGCTAACACTCCAGTACTGAACCCTGAGCGACGGCAGATTGCGCGAATAGAAGTATTTTCAATACCTTGTTCTGATATTAAACTATTTACCTGCTGTGCAATTTCTTCTCTACGCTGGTCGTGATCAATTATCTTAGGCATGATTTTTCCTGACTGTAGCTATTATTGCTGGTTCTTCCAGCCGACAAGCCAGCACACTAGCATATCCTAAATAAAACAGCATCTCCCACTTTTATGGGATTCTATCAACGTCAATTAGATCGACCAGACAACTAATAATAGTGTAGGCCTTAGCAAGATCTTATATGTCATTTGGCGGTGCACATATCCCACACTCTACATATTATTTATATAATACGACTGTTGTAGTACAATAAAATTAGTGACTTTGTTGATCCGTGAATGCTAGTAGTGTGATGTGGCTGTCCGAGATTTAAAAAAGGCTAACTGATTCAGCTTGAAATACTTAATTAATGACGAAATTTTACCCATATAACAGGTCCCCTCACTATGCCATCAAGTAATCAGGCAAGATTAGCATTCGCATCCTCGGGTATAGCGCAAGGTCTAATTAATAATGGCATTTCGTACTTCCTGCTTTTATATTACAGCCAGGTCCTAGGGCTAGAATCAGCAATGGCTGGCCTAGCACTTATGATTGCGCTGATTTTTGATGCGATGTCTGACCCATTAATTGGTCAATGGTCAGACCGTCTTCGTCATCGCCTGGGTCGTCGTCACCCATTTCTCTACGTCTCAATAGTCCCAGTAAGTGTCAGTTATTACCTATTATGGGCTGCACCGGAACTGTCTCAGACAGGCCTATTTTTCTACTTATTGATCATGGTAGTGACTCTTCGCATCTCTCTTACTGCACACGTGGTGCCGTTTAACGCATTGTTGCCCGAATTAGCACCAGACTATGAAGAGCGCACAATGTTAATGAATTCCTCCTATTCGGCGATGTGGTTCTTTATGACTATTATGGGTATTGCAATGTATTCCTACTGGCTTGCCGATGGCCCAGAATATCAGGATGGCCTGGGTGTTCTTCGCAAAGAGGGTTATATCGACGCCGCATTTATTACCGCGATACTTATCTTCATTACTCTAAGTTACTCCGCTCAGGTCACACGCAAATATATTCCGACTCTCTCGCGCCCCCCAGCTCAAGTTCACTCACTTGTTGTGCTGATTAAACAGGCCGGCGACACACTCAAGGACAAAAACTTTGCTGTTATTGCTTTGTCTGGTATCTTTCATGCTTGCGCTATAGGTACTGCAAGCGCTCTTTGGGTATACATGCAACCGTACTTCTGGGGGTTCGACTCCGGCCAGATCAGCTTAATGCTTGTAGGAAACCTTTTTTCCGCGCTATTAGCATTCTCCATATTGCCTTTTTTGATGCGTGGTCGTGAAAAAAAGCCCATCCTTATCACTACCTCTGTTATCGCTTTATTCACTAACTGTCTTCCTGTGTTGCTCAGTCTTTATGACTTATTTCCTGCCGTTGGAACTCAGTTACTCTTTTACACCATGTTTGTTACGGGTATTTTCCAAGTGACACTGCTTGTTATCACTTCATCACTTACCGGCTCTGTCCTGGCAGATGTAGTGGACGCACGTTCCGTGCATACCGGCAGACGTGAAGAGGGCCTACTTTTTTCAGTACAGTCTTTTATGGGCAAAGTAGCAACCGGCATCGGAGTCTCAATGGCGGGTATGATTTTAACCTTGGTCGCCTTTCCAATCGACGTATTGGACGCAGATCTTGGGGCCGACGTAGCCTCCAACTTAGGCCGGCTTTATGCATGTGCATTAGGCTTTTTCTTTACACTTTCAATTGTGACGCTGTTATTTTTTTCTTTAGATAGAGCAGCTCATGAGAAAAATATTGCCTTGCTGGACGCCCCATAGGTAGACCATCCGGCAGGTATAATGAGGGATAAAAATAGGTTAAAAGTCATTACTGCAGTATTTTAATTAATCTGTTATAGTACGACAGGTATAATATTTAAGACAAAGGATTGCTGATGGTACAAATTCAAAGACATACCCAAATGCTACTAATATGTTCTCTTCTCTGCAGTTTTTCTCTGGCCACAGGTTCAGAAGAGAATAAAGAAGAGGTCAATAATTCTATTGGCAAAGGCGAGATATTTTATCTGCAAAATGTGTTAACCAAGTTTGCGCAAAACGGGTGTTTGAAGTGCCATGCTAGAGGCTATATCAGGCCTAACATTTCCTACGAACCAATGCTTCGGAGACTGGCCATTGGTGATTCTGACGAGAATAATGTTTTGATTTATAAAATTGGTAATATCCGAAGTTTTTCTCCAGAAATCCCAAATCATCCAGGTGGGCAGCGCTGCGCCACAATAGATGCCGAACCCTGCAAGACCGTGCGCCAATGGTGGAACATCGAATTTGGAATAGTGAGGGATGACAAATGAGCGAGAGCAAATTTATAGTAGATCAACAGCGACGTAAGCTCATCAAAGGGCTGGGAGCTGCTACCCTGACGTCGACATTAATGCCGATGAGTCTTTTTGCCGCTGGGCGAGGGCCAACTGCGGTTATTGTTGGCGCTGGGATCGCCGGGTTATCGGCGGCCTGGGAATTGCGTAAGGCTGGATTTCAAGTATCCATTTTTGAAAAGGAAAATTTCACTGGTGGCCGAATGGTGGAATTAAAGACTGGCCCCCTTCATGGCGCTACTCACGCCGAAGGTGTATTCAATGCCAATAAGGAAATGTTTGCACTTGGCGCGGAGTTAGGTATCGAAAGTCAGGTTCGTGGCGAAGCCTACAATCAGGTATGGAGTCCAGAGAATGGTCTCGGTCTCGACAATGGTCACGGCATTTATGATCCGGGCGGCATGAGCGATTTTAATATTGAAACGACTCGGAAGATTCCGGGATTGAGTCCTGAGACATCCAATAAACTATCGCTATTACAAGCCGATATGGATGAGATCAATGCAACGGTAGACCCCTGCCTGCTTGAAACTGGCACAGCTTATGACACTGAAAGCGTGGGCGATTACTATGAGCGAGTACTTGGCAAGACCTCTGGCAAAGAAATTGTCAATTATAAGATCGATACTGCTTGTGCTGGATGGGGCTGGGATCCTTACTCTACGTCGAAAATTACACTCTTATCGTGGCTTTCCAGCAAAGAGCAATTTGTTTACCCCCGTGGTGGTATTGCGGCACTGCCTACAAAGCTTAGTTCAGTTCTCCCCGTACAAAACCGCACGACAGTGCGCTATATCACTCCTCCTAATACCAACGGCCGTAGAACCATCCATTATCTAACCGCAAATTTGGAAAGGCGTAGTGTCACTCCAGATGTCGTAGTATGTGCTGTCGAGGGAAAATACCTGGCTTCAATGGTGCAGGGCCTTACGCCAAAACAAGAGGCGCTCAGTAATAATTGTTTTTTCACCAAGCAGCCTGTTGTTTACTGGATACTGGATGAAAAACATGGGCCCAAAGAATTCACTATGGGCGCATACACTTCAGGCCATCCGGATCCGATGAAGGCCCGAACCTATCACTGGATAGCGATGCCAGGCATTCCTGAGTTGAGTCAACCGCCCTATGTGCGCTATTCACTGTCCCGGAAGCACACGCCTGAATGGCAAAATAGCGATATGGCTATTGAAGATTATTGTTGGCCAATGATCAAACAACTCTACCCGCAGCTTGAAAAATCTCATATTGTGGATATCGTCGATCACACTAGCGATAGCCTTATCCACATGCCGGTGGGCTATATTAACCAGATGGCAGAAGTACTTCGCGAGCAGCGAAAAGGCAAAAAGAGTCTTTACCTTGCTGGAGAGTATGTGTCTGGCGCCCATACTGGAGCAGCCTGTGCTAGTGGGCGTTCGGTCGCGAGGGAGATAATAGGTCACTGGATTTAACCAAAGGACCAATGTTGTATGAAATAGCCGTCTAGCTACCTCGAACCTTGCCCTTAAATACCGCGGTTTAACTCTTAAATACCGCGGTTTAACTCTTAAAATACGAACTACTGAAACAGTATTTGCGGGCTAGTATATTCATAAAGCCCCAAGGGACCACCGCTGATATTTTCGTCATGATACCGGTAAAGATCGTAACCCAGAAGTTGCTGAGCCTTTTTTGGCCACTGGCGAGCTTCTTCGACCGTACTGTGTAGGAAATGATTCTCATAAGTTCTTAACCATCCCAAGCAATAAGACGTAACTATAGCACGGCGCACCGAGCCATCTGTATTGGCCCCACCAGCATGCAAAGTATTGCCTGGCACAAGTACGATACTTCCAGCGCTCATAGTTGCTCGAGCAATTTCTTCCGGCTTTGCTACCCTTTCGGGGTCCCATTTGTGACTAAAAGGCACGACGTGGGTTGCCCCATTGGTCTCAGTGAAGGCGGTAGCAGCCACCAGCGTGTTGAACTGCAGCATTTTGTCTGGTACCCAGGCCTTCACTGGCCAGAGGATATCATCAGTATGTAACGGTTGCACAGTCTCACCAAGATGTGACTCGATAATTTCACTAGAGCTTAACTGAAACTGACCACAATTAGGTCCAAGGAAATGAGCCATCACTTTGAGGAGACGTTCATCAGTCATGAGATCGATATAACACGGTGCTTTGCGTGGAAGACCCGTTAGGCGAACAGTTCGCTTCCCAAAAAAATCCTTGGCAAACTCGTCCGCGTAATCAATGGCCTGCGGGGTCTCAATATGCGGGTCTATAGCGGTATTGAATTCTTCGAGCCATGAGTCACTGATAAAGTCATCGACAATAGCTGCGCCTTGCTCCTCAATAACTTCAATAATATCTTTGACGGAGCAATTACTCGGTAAATGCGTAATTTGAGCCATTATGAATTTCCTCTTCGTAGTCAAAATTTAAGTTGATGTTCAATGATAATTCTTTTATATTACACTAGTCGTAATATAAAAAACAATGCATTATTTTTGGGGCTGTCGATATGAATCGGAAAGAGACGTTAGCCCTACTGCTAGTTTTTGGATCAAATATTAAAGGGTAATCCCGAATGGCTATTGAAAATAAAAACTCATCGGCGCCCCATCTTAGGCCCGCGACGACCATCGGAAACTTGGTGGATTGGGGTGCTCAGCCTGCCAGTCTTGAAGGGCAATCTCACTCCTCTGGTATTTTGCTGTGGAAAAATAATGAAGGCACTTCTGAATCAGGACTTTGGGTGTGCTCCCCCGGCAGATGGAGGCTGAGTTTACCCAGTGATGAACTGTGTCATTTTATTCAGGGTCGCGCGACATACATGAGCGATGAGGGCGAACTTATAGAAGTATCCGCAGGAACAGTCGTTCATTTCCAAGAAGGTTGGACTGGCGAATGTCAGGTTCATGAGACCCTTCGTAATGTTTACATGCTTCGTTGAGAGATCATATGAATACACCTGTACTCCAAAACCCTTGCAACATTAAAGAATTAGTGAATTGGGGGCCTATGCCTACAATGATAGAAGGCCAGTCTAATACCTCTGGCGTGCTTTTATATAAAGGTCCCAATGGTGAGGCCGAAACCGGTATTTGGGTTTGTACGCCAGGATATTGGCAATGCCATGTGACCGCCGACGAATTCTGCCACTTTTTACAAGGTCATTGTACCTATACACATGAGTCCGGAGAGATAATCGAAATTGAGCCAGATACAGCCGCTTTTTTCCCTAAAGGCTGGAAAGGCACCTGTAGAATCCATCAAACTATTCGTAAAATATATATGATTCGCTAGTCGGTATGGTAGTCATATTAACGATTAACTAACCGCATCCATCGTTCTTATAAATTATGAGCGCCTCAGAATCATCACGATAACTACAGTCGCCAATCAAGACTGATCAGGAGCAACGCTATGACAACCTTTGATCCATATTCCCGTCTTATTTTTTTGGACAACGAATATCAGGTTAGTGAATCACCACATCAACATGAGGTGTTGAACCCCGCCGACCTGAATCATGAGGGCACTATTGCACTCTGTTCTGTCACTGAAGTAGAAAAGGTCATTGCGCGCGCTAAAGAGGCGCAACTGAGTTGGAAATGTCAGGATGAAAAAACCCGTGCACGGATCTTACATCAATTGGCTAGTTCAATTGAGAATGGCAATTTAGAAGAAGTGGCTAAATTGATGGTTCTGGAGGAGGGAAAGCCTTATCCAGAAGCTATTGGAGAGTTGGCAAATTGCGCGCCCATATTTCGGTATTATGCAGAAATAGCTCGAGATGAAGCGGGCCTATTGCCTGGTACTACCCAGATGGGATCGTTCCAGTTTTCTAAGTATTTTCCCTATGGTGTGTCAGCCCATATCATGCCATTTAACTATCCTATCATCGTCATGTGCTGGACAGTGGCAGCTTCTCTGGCGGCCGGCAACGCCTGTATTGTCAAACCAGCTGAAGCAACATCTCTTTGTACGCTTAAGTTTATGGAACACTTTAAAGTGCTTCCACCGGGACTAGTAAACTGCGTAACTGGTGGCGCTAAAACGGGTCAAGCCCTTGTTGAGTCTAAAAACATCAATGCGGTGGCTTTTACCGGGAGTGTAGAGGTTGGTCGAAGTATCGCTGTGACATGCGCCCAGCAGATGAAGCCAGCTATTATTGAAGCCGGCGGCAGTGACCCAATGATTATCTCGAAACATGCTCCCCTTGATGTAGCAGTACCCGGTTGCGTGATGTCAGCATTTCATCTCAGTGGCCAGATCTGTGTATCGTCCGAACGCTTCTTTGTTCATGAAGCAATCTATGATGATTTTTTACAACAGTTTACCGATATGACAAAAAAACTTCGAATTGGACCAGGCTTTGAAAAGAGTGAAATTGGTCCTCTGGTCAGTGAGGCTGCACGCGAAAAAGTTATTCGCTTGATAAACGATGCCGTGACTAAGGGAGCAACCATTACATGTGGTGGTCGGATTCCGCCCCAATTTACCAAGGGTTGGTTTTATGAGCCAACAATCTTGATCGGCGTCACGAAAGATATGGCAGTGATGCGTGAAGAGTCATTCGGACCGCTGGCTGCTATCTGTAAAGTGAGTAGTTTTGATGAGGCCATAGAATTGGCAAATGACACAAATTTTGGTCTAGGAGCCTCTATTTTTACGACCAGCATGGATGAAGCATTTAGCGCTTATAATACACTTGAAGCTGGTATGGTATGGGTAAACAATCCACTCATTGATAACGATGCGCTTCCCTTTGGTGGCTGGAAAATGTCAGGTATCGGCCGCGAAATGGGTCGGCAGGGACTGGACGCATTCCGTCAAACCAAAATGGGAGTGATCGATACAAAACCGGAAGTTCAGGAATGGTGGTATCCATATGAAGATGACTGGTTTTACTCGGGAAAAGGTCGTCAGATCTAAGTTCAGAGCTGAAGATCACCCAGGCGTCTGTTTAATATGACAATATAATAGTGATCTGCAGCTGAACTACGCAGTGCCCATAACTTCTGGAAAATCGTTCTTAAACCATGAACGCAATGGCGCCATTTCCTCATGGTCAAGGTGTGACCTCAGTAATTCAAGCACTCTTGGTAGGTGTTCCATATAGGTTCCTTTACCATCACGGCGCAGTAACCTCACAAAAATCCCCAATACCTTGCAATGTCTTTGGGCACCAAGAACCCTATACCACTTAATAAAGTCCGTAATCTCTGAATTGGTCATGTGCATTCCAGAGCAATACCGGCCCAGCATGTTGGCGACCAGGTCAGGACATAAATCCCTCCGGGCATCTTCCAAAAGAGAAACAACGTCATAGGCGCTAGCACCGATTAGTGCGTCTTGAAAATCCAGTAGACCACAGGCAGAAACTCCCTGCCTTCCTTGTAGCCGCATTAAATTATCTACATGAAAATCTCTGAGGACAAGCGTGTTATTTGGCGTTGGCAATGCGCAAATCACTTCGATCCATGCCTTAGCATAGCGTTCTTTGATACTCTCATTACTTTCAGCTCCTCTTATGTAGGGCTGATACCAATCGACCAATAAAGCCGCTTCTTCTAGCAGTACAGAAGTACTATATTCTGGGATTGAAATTTCTGTCGCTTTTATATTGTTATGCAGATAACAAAGAGTATCAATGGCAAGTTCATATAGGCACTGTTCATCTGCACCGGAGCAAAGTAAGCGAGTATAAGTATCATTTCCAAAATCTTCGAGTATAAGAAAACCCTCGTTTTTATTATATTCAATCAGTCTTGGGGTACTCAGACCTAGCTCGCTTAAATGAAGTGCTACCTTAATAAAAGATTCGATATCTTCTTCCGGAGGAGGCGCATCCATAAGAAGCGCAACCCGATTTCCGTTCTTCAGACGAAAGTAGGATCGAGAAGACGCATCAGACGGCAAGGCGTCGACATTCGCGTCTTGAAAACTACTCGTGTGAAGAAACTGAGCGCGCCTCTTGGCCCGCACCATTTTTTTCATGTCTGTTTGATTTTCCACCGGTCTATCTATTACGGCTTTGTTCAAGAAGTTGAGTTAATATACGTGCAGCCTTAGCAGGCCCGTCCTGCTGCTGCATGTGCTTTGAGCTTTTTTTAAGTGTTTCGTGAATTGTTGAATCATCGAGCAACACTTCCAGCGTGCTTTTCAGTTGCTCATCAGTCCAACTATACCGATTAAGGCTCAGCCCATGCTTAGTCTCTTCCACACGTGTCGCATTATCATGGCCATCCCAGACATACGGCATAATGAGGGCTGGCTTGCCAAAGTAAAGACATTCGGTAAAGCTATTGTTGCCACCATGATGTATGACCATATCAACTTGGGGTATTACTGATGGCTGCGGATACCAGGCTGCAATATGAATGTTTTTAGGCACATCTTTGTATTGCTCAATATAATCGCCTACGTTAAGTAATACCCTGTACGGGAGTTTTCCCAGTACATTGATCAGACGCTGCATCAGTTGAATATCACTCGAACCGAGGGTGCCAAAACTCACGTAGATTAGTGGGCTATCCGAATTTACCTCAAAGGAAGGAATTGTAAATGGACTATCATCTCGGACACATCCCTCTAAATATTGAAACCGACCCTTGTCCAGCGGTTTGCTGCGATTGAACTTGGTCGATTCGGGATAGAGTAAAAAATTCATAAAGGGTGACTCTTCAACGAAATTTGCCAGCTCATAAGGTTTCTCACCACAGTCTACTAAGAACTGATTGAATTCATCATGAATCGGCTTAAGTACTTCCTTATACCGACGCCTGAATTGTTCCCGCCCAACAACATCCTCCTCCCGACAACCAGAAAGATATGGCGCAATATTGTCGTCGGCCACTTCGTTTTCGCTACATGACACTATCCTAACCCACGGGACGCCAAACTGCTTGATCGCAGGGAATAGGATGACGTTGTCAACGCAGATAAGGTCCGGTTGGATCGCATTCAAAATATCCGGAAGCCCTTTCTGAGCCCACTTTGCTGTATCAACAATAGCTTCCCAACAATCTTTCACATAGTTGTCTATTTGATGATAGGCGGACTTATGAAAGTTTGGAATCTGCTGTTCAATAAAATCACTCCAATAGTTTGCTGTCTGCTCTGGGGGCATAGGCTTAGATAAGTTCACCTCAAATTCTTCAAATCCATATTCGGCAAATACACCACGAAAACCAGGATCACAAATAAAAACCACCCGATGCCCCATTTGTCGGCAGGCCTGTGCGATTCCTACCGAATTCAGAGCGGGGCCATATGCACCCTCGGGGAAAAAAGCAATTGTATTCATTTTTTATACCTTTATTTATTAAAAAGTAACCTTTTTAGTACACTGACCCCCTGCTGGTAATCAGCAGGGCTCGGCGAAGAACTGTTGATCTTTACGAGTCGTCATCGCTTGCCTCCGCGTAGTCTGTATTGACGATGTTAAGCTCACGATACTTTTTAGGCATGTCCCAATAACCTTTAAAGCGTTGAGGTACCATTAAAGAATCACCCGCTTTGAACTCGTAGCTTTTCCCGTCATCGGTGGTGAGGATAAGACGGCCTTCTAAAATTCATACAAATTCGTCAAAGGGCATGCCATCAATTCGAGCTTTGTCCGGCTCGGATTCGTAAATCGACACCGTGATTTTGCCGATGTGAAACTCATGTAAACTAAATGGCACAGGGGCTGTAATTCTAGAAAGACCTTCGCCCTCAAACACTGCGTGGTCGCCTTTGGTCAGGCCTTTACCCTCAAAAAAACTTTTCTCTAAGGCAAAAGGTTTAACGATTGGCTGTGCTGATGAAGTTTCATCGCTGATGGCATTGCCTGCTAAAAATAATAATGACGACGATAGCAGCAGCG
>TARA_B110001450_G_scaffold239547_1_pt1 | contig 16733 bp, 14 predicted proteins | sample TARA_B110001450 | Tara Oceans TARA_B110001450 (sample SAMEA4396538) | marine metagenome | biome: Polar Biome; feature: [SRF] surface water layer (ENVO:00010504); material: water (ENVO:00002006), including particulate matter (ENVO:01000060) such as... | depth 5 m | reverse complement strand
CACGAGACTATAGCGAATTAGTCATACAGGCAACTTTCAAAAAAGATATTACAGTTCAATTTATATCTTCTGATGAAGCGGAATCAGTTAAGCTTTTTTCTAATACTTATTTAGCTATGAGAGTTTCATTTTTTAATGAATTAGATAATTTTGCTCTTTTAAAAAACCTTAACTCCGAATCTATTATTGAAGGGGTTTGTTTGGACGATAGGATTGGAAATTTCTATAATAATCCATCTTTTGGCTATGGTGGATATTGCTTGCCAAAAGATACTAAGCAGCTATTATTTGAGTTTGGAAGTCCTTCAAATGACTTTATTGCTTCTATAGAAAAATCAAACTTAAATAGAGCCAAGATAATAACAGAAACAATTTTTTCTGCTCAACCCAGCTCAATAGGGATATATCTTTTGTCAATGAAGGCTGATTCTGATAATTTTCGATCCTCTCCAGTATTAAATGTGATTAAGCTTATTCGTGCGAAAGACATCCCAATGTATATATATGATCCCTCTATAACTAAGAAAGAGTTTATGGGGTTAGAAGTTTGCAATGATTTAAAAATTTTTAAAAGTAGGTCTGATCTTATTATTGCGAATCGAAATGCAGAGGAGCTAGGCGATGTCCAGGAAAAAATATTTACCAGAGATATTTTTGGCAATAATTAAGGAAATAGCTAGAGTATCATTTTAATGAAATACTGATTATCATGAGCTTTTGCATTTGAGCAGAGAAATTTTTTAGCTCTTCTTAAGGAAATTTAATATGAATTGTAAAGACAAAACTATACTAATCACCGGAGGAACTGGAACTTTTGGGCGAGCTTTTACTGAAAGTTTATTAAAAGATGGCGATTTTAAAAAGCTAATTATTTTTAGCAGAGATGAGCTCAAGCAATTTGAAATGTCAGAAACATACAAGGATGATAAGTCTTTTGATAAACTCAGATTTTTTATTGGAGACATAAGAGATAAAGAGAGAATAATGAGAGCTTTAGAGGGTGTAGACTATGTTATCCATGCTTGTGCCCTAAAGCAAGTTCCTGCTGCAGAATATAACCCATTTGAGTGCATCAAAACAAATGTTATAGGAGCCCAAAATTTGATTGAATCATGTCTTGATACTCCCACAGTTAAAAAAGTTATTGCCTTATCTACTGACAAAGCTGCATCCCCGATTAATCTTTATGGAGCATCAAAGCTATGCTCAGATAAATTATTTGTATCTGCTAATAATTTTTTAGGAAACCGAGATCTTTCATTCTCAATAGTGAGATATGGTAATGTAATGGGTAGCAGGGGCTCAGTTATCCCATACTTCCTTAAATTAAAGGATACTGCTGATTTCATACCTATTACAGATGATCGTATGACTCGATTTAATATTTTATTACAAGATGGCGTAGAGATGGTTTCATGGGCGCTGCTTCACTCTATAGGCGGCGAAATTTTTGTACCCAAAATTCCAAGTTACAAGATCACCACTCTAGCTAATGCAGTTGCTCCAGGAGTAGCTCAAAAAATAGTCGGGATAAGACCAGGAGAAAAAATTCATGAAGAGATGATTTCCTCATCTGATAGCTTGAATACAATTGATTTAGGAGAATACTATGCAATTCTTCCATTTGAAGAGGAGGAGAAAAAGGCTGATCGCCTATCTGCATATGAAACTAAATTTAATATTTCCGATTTCCCAGAAGGCTCGACCTATAACTCTGGTGATAATGAAGACTTCCTTTCTGAGCAGGATCTAACTGAGCTCATCAAAGGCATTAAAATTTAGAAATGAAAATTTTTCCCTATGGAAGGCAGTCCATAGATGATGCTGACATAAAAGAGGTTGTAAGGGTCCTTGAGTCAGACTTTATAACCCAAGGTCCAGAAATTGAAAAATTTGAAAATAGCTTTTCCAGATTTGTAGACTCTCGATATGCGGTAACTTCTAATTCTGCAACCTCCTCCCTTCATGTTGCATGCATGTCCCTTGATTTGTCACCAGGAGACTCTATTTGGACTTCTCCCAATTCTTTTGTTGCATCATCTAATTGTGGTCTATATTGTGGAGCAACCGTTGATTTCGTTGATATTGAATTGACTACCTCGAATATCGATATTGCTATGCTTGAGAAGAAACTCAAGCTTGCAAAAAAAAATCACTCCTTACCAAAAATTCTTATTCCAGTTCATTTTGCTGGTAATTCCTGTGATATGAAATCAATAGGTGCTTTGTCTCAGGAATATAATTTTAGTGTCATCGAAGACGCATCACACTGTGTAGGAGCAGAGTATGATTCTGCCAAAGTAGGAGCATGTAAATATTCCGATGCTTGTATCTTTAGTTTTCACCCAGTTAAAATTATGACAACTGGGGAGGGGGGAATGATGACCACTAACTCCAAAAAGTTATATGAAAAATCAATTATGCTTAGATCTCATGGAGTGACAAGAAATGAAGGATTAATGCAAGATCAACCTCATGGCCAATGGTATTTTGAACAGCAGTTACTGGGGTATAACTACAGAATGACAGATATTGCTGCTGTCCTTGGCTCTTCGCAGCTACGCAAAGTTTCAAAATGGGTTGATCGAAGGCGAGATATTGCCAAGCTTTATAATCAAAAGATAACTCACAGACAAGTTCGCACCTTAGATCTTGACAGGTTTGATGGATCTGCTCATCATCTTTATGTGATTCACCTCGATAATTATGAGTCAAGAAATAAATTATTTTCTTACTTAAGAGATTTAAATATTCTGGTGAACGTCCATTATATTCCAATCCACCTTCATCCGTATTATCGTAATCTTGGCTTTCAAGAAGGCATGTTTCCAATTGCTGAGCAACATTATCAAACTGCGATTTCACTCCCAATGTATCCATCACTAACAAATGAAGATGTTGGGTATATTGCAGATTTAATTAACAAATTTTGAGTACACCTAATATTAACCTATCCCTAGGCACAGCTCATTTTGGTGCTGATTATGGCTCTATTATTAAAACATCACATGCTGAGATTAATTTAGAAAAAATTTTATATGAAGCTTGGAGCAATAACTTCAGGTTTTTAGACACATCTTGTAACTATCCAAACTCTGAGCTTTCTCTAGGTGGCTTGCAAGAATTGCATAGCAAGGATTGGAAAATTACTACTAAACTTAAAATCAATAAAGAATACATTTCCAAAAAAGATATTTATGCTATTTACGATGAAGGATTTTATGGGTCACTCAAGCAACTCAAAAAAGATAAGGTTTTTTCTGTCTTAATACATGACTTTGATCTAATTAATCACGATTATGCCTTTAATGTAGCCCTTGAGTATTTAAGAGATTTAAAGAGTAAAGGTTTGTGTGAAGAAATTGGAGTATCAGTATATGATCCAGCAGCCATAGTGGCTCATGAAGCTATTAATTCCATCGATTCAGTTCAGGCTCCATATAATATTTTTGATACTAGAGCCAAGGCCCTTGTATCTAATAAATTAGATGGTTTGAAACTTGAAGTACGTTCGATTTTTTTGCAAGGCGTGTTGCTTAATTCTTTTAATAAAAATAAAAATCCATTTTTTCAGAAATGGAAGACCATATTTAATAATTACAATCAATGGCTTGTTTCACAGGAACTTGACCCAGTAGAGGCATGTATTTTTTTTGCAAGTATGTTCAATCCCGAAAAAATGATATTAGGCTTCAAAGCTCCCCATGAGATCGCTGAATTTAAAAGAACATTTAACTCTTTTGTTGATATAAAAATTCCAGAATTTCATGCCCCTTTAGATCTAATCAATCCTTATAAATGGTAAAATATTGCTACTATGGAAAGTAATTACCTAAGCAGTTTAAAGAAAAATGGCTTTGTTGTGATAGAAAGTTTTTTCTCACAATCTGAGTGCCAGCAACTTGAAATCCTATCGCGAGACTTGATGAGGGAAGGACTTTTGGGCGAATCTGAAGACTTAGAAATTGATTTTAAGGATTCCTCATATAATGAGTTAGCAGAAAAAAATAATACTATCTTAAGTAAGCGAGGGGATATTGGCTACGATCAAAATTTTCTGGATTTTTTCAATCCGCAATTTTGGTTCTCAAGAAGAAATCCTAACATTATTCCTATCATAGAAAAATTTCAAAATGGTGCGGTCCCCGAGCTTTTAAAAAAAATTGATACTAAATTAAAACCTAAAAATATGAATCTATATTGTCACGAAGGAGTATCTTCACCTCGAACTCATCACATTGATTCTATTAGAAATTATTTTAAAGTTTTCTTAGCACTTACAGATCAAACCGATGATTCTTGTGGTCCATTTGCTTTAATTCCAGGAACTCATAAAAATAAGGTTTTTAACTATCTAATGTGCTTGTTTAATCATAGAATTTTGGGCAAAAAAGGTGGCATGGCTACTGATGCAACCTTTTATAAAAAGTCTAAACTCAAGCCTATGCATCTCAATATTGGCGATCTATTAATTAGCAACCAGAGCTGTGTTCATGGAGCTATCCCAGCTACCAGCGGAAAGCGCTTAACCCTTCTTCAAACCTATGATGTTAAATAAAGCATTAGATATGTATAAAAAAATTAAAACCAGAGTAGCGAGTTTCATTACTAGAGATACTTTCTCCTTTATGTTTAAAGATAGAAGAGAGCATTTAAATTTTTCCAAGACGCTAATTACAATTTATAAAAAGCCGCAGCATATGTCTATATTAGGTAATTACGAGCTTCCCACTAAGGTTCTTGAATCTTTCAATGAAAGTTCATTGATTATTACCGGAGGAGTAGAATTTCATATCGAGTTTGAGGAGATGCTGGATGATTTAACCAGCGCTCAATTTCATTTTTTTGAGGTAGATAGTCGCTCAATTTCATGGTTTAAAGAGAAGTACAAGGAGAAAAAAAACTTTAAAATTTTTGAAAAAGGCCTAGGTGCAACTATTGGCTCTCTCCCGGTTTATGGAAATGTCTCTATGGGATGGTCCTCAAGTGTAGATCCAAAAATTTATAATGGCTCGATGCTAGATTGGCAAGAAATTGGCGAAACTGAAATTACTACCATTGAGCAATATTGTAAAAATAGCAATATCAATAAAATTGACTTGCTTAAACTGGATATCGAAGGAATGGCAAGAGAGGTTCTGATTGCTGCATGGGATAGCAATATTTTTCCTTTAAATATTCTGCTTGAGATTGAAAGAGGTGAGAGTGAAAAATTTTCTGATTACAAGAAAGATATTGATACTTTTATTGATAGAGCTATACAGCATGATTATGAAATCATCTTTCTTGAGAGAAAAGATGCTTTTAATTCCTTTACCTTGGAATTTTTTCTTTCAAAAAAATCTTGAATTCTAAATTTTTAAATAGCCGTAAAATGCTATATTCCTCAGGTCTATATATGGGGGCAGATAAAATTCTAAAAGAGTATTTTGATCTAGGAGATGATTCTTTTGTATATTCCTCGGTAGCTCATGGGGTTGATATGAACCATCTTCATATGCCGCTTGATTTGGTAAGTGTAGAACCTGTTCACTGGTGCCATAGTCAGGAAATATTTTTAAGAGCTAGTAAGCTCAAGCCCTCGTTTAAAGCGCCTCATCCATTCTTAATTAGTTCAAAGGGGGTCACTATTGAGCCTACGCAAAACATATTGGTCATTGGTCCTCCCGTAAGCATGGAGAATGACAGAAGACTTCTTAAGCTCTTAATAAAAAACAATGTTACAAAAGGGTCTATATTATTGAAGTATCGAGGTGATATGACTGCCTCCATAGAGTTTTGGAGAGAGAACGGTTTTTTTGTTGAAACTGCAGGCCTACCAGATAAGGATTTTTATACGCGATTGACCTCTATCTTTGGGAAATATAAGAATATTTATAGTGGCAATCTTAGTAGCGCATTATTTTTTGCCTCGTCCCTTGGATGCAATATAGAAATTCTAGAGGACTATTTCTACAAATCATATGAGACGGCTAATTACCTTGCGCATACTGATAAAGAGTCCCTTGGGTATAGGCCATATGTTGAAGCCTTAAGATCAGGAGATCAGGACAGGATTCGCTCTTTGTCATTAAGCATACTTGGAGAAGATTTTTTTACAATTCGTGATGAACAAAGAGACATCTTTCTTCAAATAGGCAATGAACTTACATCTAATTTTTTTTTTAAAGGGAACATATCAAGGCTCAGCAAAAACTTTAGAATATCTTTAGCATTTCTTTTTAAAAAACAAGTTTTCTTAACCAAATCGCTGCCCGAAATATTTCAATCTAGATTTAATGCAGAGGTTTCTGTATTTGAAAGCAACGATTTTGGATTTTGGGGAGGAATTGATGAGGATTCCTACATGAATATTGCCCATATTCGTTATGATGATAAAAATAACGAACCTGGCAGAGGTGCTGAGTAGTCGAATATCTGTCTTTAAGATTGCACATGGATTCCCCTTAACTAAAGCTAACATTATTTTTAATATAATATAAAATCTGTAAATGGCTAACGAAGATCTTTCACATATTAAAATTGCTGTTATTGGGTTGGGTTATGTGGGGCTTCCTTTGGCTCTAGAATTCTCATCTAAGTATCCAGTGATTGGATTTGATATTGATAAGGTAAGAATTCAAAATTTGCTATCAGGAAAAGACTGCACTAATGAAAGTGATGCAAAGCAACTCGGTGAATCAAACGCGGTATTTTCTTCTAATACTGATGATATACAAGATTGCAATTTCTATATTGTTACTGTGCCGACTCCTATTGATGAGCACAATAAACCAAATCTCAACCCATTGCTGTCTGCAAGCAAAACCGTTGGCCAGATTTTAAAAAGAAATGATATTGTGGTTTATGAATCAACAGTTTATCCCGGGGCCACAGAAGAGATTTGTATTCCCGTGTTAGAAGAGCGGTCAAGCCTAACATTTAATGAGGATTTTTTTGTGGGGTATTCACCTGAGAGAATTAACCCAGGTGATAAAGAGCATAGACTTAAAGATATTGTAAAAGTAACCTCAGGCTCTAACAAGACTTCAGCGAATTTAATTGACTCTATATATGGATCTATTATTGATGCTGGAACGCATTTAGCATCTTCAATCAAGGTTGCAGAAGCTGCAAAAGTTATTGAAAATACGCAAAGAGATCTAAATATTGCCCTTATCAACGAGCTTGCTATTATTTTTAGTAAACTAAATATCAATACGGATGAGGTGCTAGCAGCAGCTGGAACAAAGTGGAATTTTTTGCCCTTCAGGCCTGGTTTAGTCGGCGGCCATTGCATAGGAGTAGATCCATACTATCTCACATATAAGTCTCAGTCATTGGGTTACGAGCCAGAAGTGATTTTAGCGGGAAGAAGGTTGAATGATAGCATGAGTACTTTTATAGCAGATCAAATTATTGAGCGCTTAACAGATTGTGGTACGCCGCTTTCTGAAGCAAAAATTCTTCTCATGGGGCTCACTTTTAAAGAAAATTGCCCAGACTTAAGAAATACAAAGGTAATTGACTTATTTTCTTCTCTCCAAAGCAGGGTAAATCTTGTAGATGTTTTTGATCCATGGGTGGAATCTGAAAATGCGCAGAGTGAATATGGAATAGATATAATTAGTGCACCTAAGAAAGATTTTTATGATTTTATTGTTATCGCAGTAGGGCATGAAATTTTCTTAGAAATGGGCATGTTAAAAATTAAACAATTCGCTAAAGAAAAACATTCTATATACGATCTAAAATCAATTTTTCCCAACGAAAAGTTGGAGATGAGATTATGATTCAGCAGAATCTTACCTTTGATGAGACAAAAAAAAAATTACTAGAACACCCTAAGACATGGGTTATTACAGGGGTGGCCGGATTTATAGGTAGTAATCTCTTGGAGGCTCTACTTTCTTTGAATCAGAGAGTTCTGGGTCTTGATAACTTCTCTACAGGGTTTAAGAAGAACCTTGATGACGTCAAGGAATTGGTTTCTTTAGAACAGTGGAATCGTTTTATATTTACAGAGGATGACATTCTGGATCCTCAAGCGTGTGAGCGCATTTGTGAAAATGCAGACTATGTCCTGCATCAAGCCGCGCTTGGTTCAGTCCCGAGAAGTATTGCAGATCCCTATAGCTCAAATAATAGCAATATCACAGGTTTTTTAAACATGCTCTTAGCCGCCAAAGATTCAAATGTTGTACGATTTGTTTATGCAGCGAGTAGTTCAACCTATGGTGATCATCCCGACTTACCAAAGGTTGAAAGCAAGATTGGCAAGCCCTTAAGCCCCTATGCAGTAACTAAGCTTGTTAATGAATTATATGCTCAAGTTTTTTCAGGTACTTATAATTTTCACTCTATTGGCCTGCGTTATTTTAATATTTTTGGAAAACGTCAAACAGTCAATAGTGCATATGCCGCGGTTATTCCAAAATGGATAGGAGCTATCTTGTCTCAAGAATCAATTCAAATAAACGGTGATGGCCAAACAAGTAGAGACTTTACCTATGTTGATAATGCTGTTCAAGCTAACATTCTTGCTGCAACGGCAACAAGCGAGGATGCTATAGGCCAAGTTTATAATATTGCTGCTGGAGAAAGAACCTCATTGCTTGAGTTATTTGAATACATATCTTCTAACATCAAACGATTTGATTCTTCGCTGGTCATCAACGATCCTTTATTTAGAGACTTTAGAGCGGGAGATGTGCGGCACTCCCTGGCTGATATTTCTAAGGCAAAAACACTCCTTAATTACTCACCCTCGCATCAAATTCAGAGCGGTATAAGTGAAACAGTTTCTTGGTATCTCCAAAACTACAAGGGTGAATAAACCATTAATTAATGCCTCCACTTACTTTGGAGCAAATATTTTAAATGGCGTCATTCCTTTTCTTTTATTGCCAGTCCTGACAAGATTCTTAAGTGTCGAGGAGTTTGGAGAGGTGGCAATTTTTCAAACTCTTTACATGGCATTAAGTGCTTTTGTAGGCATTACAATTGTAGGCGCAGCAGATAGAAAATATTTTGACAGTGACTCTGCTAGCGCAATGGCAAGCTTTATTGGAGCTTGCCTGCAGATATCCTTAGCCCTTACAACAGCAACTTTTATTTTTTTTCTTATTTTTTATAAGCAAGCAGCTATTTTACTAGGTCTTCCAGCTAGCTATATATTCTATTCAATATTAGTTGCAGCTTGCTTGGTTATTATTCAATTAAGACTTGGGCAGTGGCAGATAAGAAATAAAGCCATGCTTTATGGAGTGTTTCAGGTAGCACAATCATCTTTGATTGTTATTTTTGCAGTCTTGTTGATTATTGTCTTAAATTTTGATTCATTTGGACGCGTTATTTCGCAAGTTATGATTTGTGGAATATTTGCATTGTATTCAATTTATCTTCTAAAAAAAGATGAGTTGCTAGAATTTTTTTCCTGGAATCCTCTTTACATAAAAGAATCATTGAAGTTTGGCATGCCTTTAGTTCCCCATGTTATTGGAGTATTTCTAATAAGCATGGCAGATCGATTTATCATTGCAACTGAATTAGGCATTTCTCAGTCTGGTATTTATATGCTTGCAGCGCAGCTAGCTACTATCATCTGGTTGGTATTTGATGCTATTAATAAAGCTTTTTTGCCCTGGCTCTACGAAGTTTTAAGTCGGGACTTGCAAGAAGAAAAAAAACTTGTCGTTAAGTTAACATATATATGGTTTGGATTAATTTTGATGACTACTCCCATAGCATTTTTTGCAGGCCCTATAATCGTGTCTATTATTGCTGGACCTGCGTATATGGAAGCTGGAAAAGTTTTTGGCTGGCTGGCTCTAGGTCATTCATTTGGAGGAATGTATGCAATGCTTAATTGCTATATTTATTTCTCTAAAGATACCTCGATGCTATCCATTGTGACTATATTTTGCGGAGTGATAAATATTAGTTTGCTGATCTTTCTCATAAAGGATTTTGGTATCATGGGAGCAGGCATAGCTTTCAGTATCTCAATGTTCCTTCGATTCATATTGACTTGGATGACTGCTCAAATTAAACATCCAATGCCCTGGCTCACCTTTTTAAAAAAAACATAGCGCCTTTTATACTCCGATTAAGATTGAAGCACATAGTTAGTGTGGAGAATTTAAGCTTAGGCTATAATTAATTCATAATTATTTTATATCTTACAAAAATGTTAGAACCACATACACCTAAGGTTGAAAAAGATGATATTCAGCTTGGAGACTTATTGGCTGTTTTTTGGTCATACAAAAAGTTAATAACCTCAATAACAGGTTTTTTTGCAATAGTTTCATTAATCTGGGTGCTTTCACTCCCTAATATTTATCAGTCAGTCTCTATGCTTGAGGCAAAACTTGACTACGACTCTAAAGGCTCATCTGGAGGATCGAGTTTAAATGCTTTCTCTGAGCTTGCAGGCGTTTCCATCGGTGGCTCTGGAGGTGAGATGGCAAATCTAGCCACTGCTACTCTAACCTCTAGAGATTTCCTGAAACACTTGATTCAAATTGATGATTTGTTCCTACCCAAGCTAATTGCTGTTGATTATTATGATGTAAAAAACAATAAACTTATTTATGACCCTTCAAAATATAATGCTGAAACAAAAGAATGGCTGATTCCCATCCCTACTCATATTGGTGCATATAGGCACTATAGAAAAATACTTTCAGTTTCTTCAAGTAGAAAAACAGGGTATGTAACTATTTCAGTAGATCATCAGTCTCCTGAAGTAGCATCTGAATTTATCACCCTAATTTTTAATGAGGCAAACTCTTTGATTAGAGAAAGAGAGCTTAGCAAGGCCGGTGCATCATTAGAATATCTCTACACTCAACTTGGTTCAGTGAATCAAACCGAGGTACTGAATTCAATAAATGGCTTGATTACGGTTCAACTCAGAAAATTAACATTAGCAAATATTAAAAAAAACTATTTACTAGATCCCATTGATAGCCCATTTATTCCTGAAACTAAGTCAAGCCCCAAAAGACTTCAATTTCTAATCTTAGGAACTCTATTAGGCCTTGTATTATCTTTGCTTGGAGTTACTGTCTGGCACTATGCATTTTCAACGACTAAGTCCTCAAAAGATTAAGTTATAGAGTGATTCTAAATAATATTAAGAATAATGATGGTGATATTCTTTCTAGCTAAGAAATGACTGGAAATCTTAATAGCTTAAAAATTTTCACGCTGTTTATTCCTGATGAAAATTCTATATATTAGTTACGATGGTTTGATGGAGCCTTTGGGCCAATCTCAAGTGCTTGCATATCAGGAAAAGCTTGCAAGGGATCATGATATTCATATTATTAGTTTTGAAAAAAAAGAAGATTTAGCAAACATTACTTCCCTTGAAGCTGCAAAATCGAGGGTAGCGAAAGCAGGTATTCATTGGCATTATTTAAAATATCACAGAAGGCTCAGTATTTTCGCTACTGCTTATGATCTGATGATAGGCTTCTTTTTATCATTATGGATATGTTTAAGGTTCAAAATTCAAATAATACATGCAAGGAGTTATGTGCCTTCTGTAATTGCCATTGGAATTAAAAAATTAATTACAGTAAAGTTCATTTTTGATATGAGGGGCTTTTGGGCAGACGAAAAAGTAGATGGGGGAAGTTGGGATAAAAAGAGCCATATTTATTCTTTAACTAAAAAATTTGAAAAACTCTTTTTATTGCAATCTGATCATATTGTGTCTCTTACTCATGCTGGAATTAAAGAGATATCTAAATTTCCATATATCAAATCAGATTCTCTCAATTTTACAGTAATTCCAACATGTGCTGATCTCAATCTTTTTCAGAATTATCATCTTCAAAAGGATGGTCTCACTATTGGCTATGTGGGCTCCGCAGGCTTGTGGTATAACTTTTCTGCAACATTGAAGGCATTCTCTCTAATTTTAGAGGTTAAGCCAAATGCTAAGCTACTCATTATTAACAGAAATGAGCATGATTTTATTAAAGATTCTATTCGCTCTACAAACCTTTCTTGGGAGAATATTTCTCTTTTCTCATCCTCCTTAGAAGAAATACCTCATTTCATGAATCAAATGCATGCAGGAATTTTTTTTATTAATCCTTTATTTTCTAAACAAGCATCTGCACCAACAAAGCTAGGCGAATTTCTTGGCTGTGGCGTCCCGTGCCTTTCCAATCACCATGTTGGAGACATGGCTGGAATTTTAGAAACTAATAACTGTGGAGTCGCTATTAAAACCTTTTCAGAAAATGAAATTAAATCTGGAGTTGAAAGGCTTTTATCTTTAATCTCGCAAGCAGAAGTTCCACGGAAATGCACACAAACAGCTAAGCAATATTTTTCCCTTGAAAGGGGTGTGAATCTTTACTCCAATGTATACAACAAGTTCGATATAACAATATGAATATCTTAGCGCTAACAAAATATGATACTTTAGGCGCCAGCAGTCGAATGAGAATGCTGCAATACTCTGCAGTAGTTACGTCTGAAGGACACAGTATAAAATTTTCACCACTTTTTTCAAATTCTTATGTTGAGGAACTTCAGCAAAATAAGCGTCACTGGCTTCAGGTCTGTGTTGCTTATTGTAAACGTATTTATTTGTTAATTTCATTGCGAGGTGTAGACATCCTATGGATCGAGAAAGAATGCCTGCCTTGGATTCCAGCGTGGTTAGAGACTTTTCTGCTCTCAAAATCTATCCCATATATTATTGATTATGATGATGCTGTTTTTCATTTATATGATCAGCATAAGAATCCATTGATTAGATTTTGTTTAAAAGGTAAGCATCCACGCCTGATCCAAAAGGCTTCCCAAGTAATTGTTGGTAATGATTATCTCTTCAATTATGCTGCAACTTTCAGAGCAGATAATATTCATATAATCCCAACAGTCATAGACCTAGAAAGATACTCACTTCAGACTTCATCTGAATCAATTGTTAAGACTGATAGGATATGCTTTGGATGGATAGGGCAGCACTCTACGGCATATAATTTAGAATTCCTACAGGGAATTTTTAAAACATTTTTATCTGAATTTAATGTCTCCTTTTGCGCAATTGGAATTAATGCATCAGCTGAAGGTTTGTCTATGCAATCAATTGAGTGGACTGCTGAGACAGAAGTTCAGAATCTTCAGAAATTTGATATTGGCATCATGCCGCTTACTGATGGTTTATTTGAGCATGGAAAATGTGGGTATAAGATCATTCAATATATGGCATGCGGCATTCCAGTTATAGCTTCTCCTATTGGAATCAATACAAAAATTATTCAACACGGCGTCAATGGATTCTTAGCTTCAACAGAAAGCGAATGGCGTGATGCTATGCAAACGCTTATTTTAGATGATGATTTGAGAAGATCTATGGGCGATGCAGGTAGAAAAATGATTGAGCAAGAGTATTGCTTGCAGGTTACTTCACCAAAATTTATAGAATTATTGCATAATGCTTGCTCTAAAAAAGGATAAAAAATGTGCGGTTTAGCCGGATTAATTAATTTTGAAAGTGTGGATTCTTCCTCTCTGCAAGTGAGCATTAAAGGCATGACAAATGCACTTGATCATAGAGGTCCTGATGATATGGGGATTTGGATCGATGCACAAGCATCCGTGGCCTTGGGCCATAGAAGACTTGCTATTCTAGATCTATCAGATGCTGGTCATCAGCCAATGCATTCAAAAAATGATCTTTTGACTTTGGTTTTTAATGGAGAGATTTATAATCACCTAGAATTAAGATCCAGATTAGAGAAGCATCAAAACTTTTCTGGTACATGGCTCGGCTCATCTGACACGGAAACTTTACTTGCTGCGATTGAATGCTGGGGGCTAGAGTTTGCATTACAACAATCTGTTGGTATGTTTGCACTGGCTCTATGGGATAAGAATGATCAAAAATTATTTCTTGCTAGAGATAGACTCGGCGAAAAGCCACTTTATTATGGTTGGATAGAAAATGCATTTATTTTTGCATCAGAGCTCAAGTCTATTAAGCAACATCCCAGTTTTAATAATGACTTAAATCGGGAGGCAATTAAAGAATTCTTTCGTTTTAACTATGTCCCAGCGCCGTTGAGCATATATCAAAATATTTATAAGTTGGAGCCAGGCAATATTCTTACAAGTACACCTCAGGAACTAAGAGATTGTTCTGTAACTAAGGCAGAATATTGGTCATTATCTGCAACCGTTTCAACCGCAAAAAATGATTTAATAATAGATGAAAAATCTGGCCTAGATGCAGTTGAGTCCCAGCTAAAAAAATCTATTAACCAACAGATGCTATCTGACGTACCTTTAGGTGCATTTTTAAGCGGAGGCATTGATTCCTCTCTCATAGTATCGTTGATGCAGGAACAATCTACTTCAAAAATTAAAACATTTACTATTGGATTTGAAAATACAGCCTTTGACGAATCACCCTATGCAAGAAAGGTTGCTGAGCATTTAGGTACAGAGCATAGCGAACTAATTGTAACCTCGAAAGAAACCATGGAAGTTATTCCCAGCCTGCCTCATATTTATGATGAACCTTTTGCAGACTCCTCCCAAATTCCTACTTATTTAGTATGTAAGGCTGCTAAAAAAGGTGTCACTGTTGCTTTATCTGGCGACGCTGGTGATGAAATATTTGGTGGATATAATCGATATTTTTGGGCTCCTCAGATCTGGCAAAAAATATCATGGCTTCCATATTCTAGTAGAAAAATGCTTGGAAAATCTCTATCTTTAATGCCCGTTAGGCATTGGAATAAACTTGGCTCAGGTATAAATTTTTTTAAAAAAGGCAGCGACGGTATTTCTTCGTTAGGAGATAAAGTACATAAATTAAGTTCTAGGCTTGAAAACGTTGACACATTAAAAGATTTATACCTTAGTCTAGTGACAGAGTTTCAAGATATTAATAAGATTGTGATAGATAATAGTCCCGCAAGCATTAACTCTCAATTAGTCAACTTTGATTCATATTTACCAGACATTCAAAATATGAGCCCCGCAAGTTTAATGATGTTTTGTGACACTGTCTCTTATTTACCCGATGATATTTTATGCAAAGTTGACCGTGCTGCTATGGCAAATAGTTTAGAGACTAGAGCTCCATTTCTTGATCATCGACTGATTGAGATAGCCTGGAGACTTCCGGAGAACCAAAAAATTAATAAATCACACGGCAAACTGCCACTTAGAAAAATACTTGAAAAATTTGTTCCCAATGAGTTGATTGATAGACCCAAAGCTGGTTTTGGCATCCCGGTGGGAGAATGGTTGCGAGGTCCTTTAAGGTCTTGGGCGGAGGAATTACTGGATCATAAGAAAATTCAAGATGCAGGATATCTTCATTACGAGCCAATTCAGAAAATCTGGCATCAACATCTCAGTGGTGATTATGATTGGACACCAAGAATCTGGAGTATTCTTATGTTCCAAGCCTGGTTAGAGGAGCAGTAATGGACAATAAAAGCAGAAGCTTTTTACTAATAAGATGATATACATTTCTATTTTTCTAGTTTTAATTTTTCTGAGGTATGCGATTGGACCCAATCATTTAAATGCGATGCCTGTTTACTTCGCCACGCTTGCTTTCCTTTATTTTTTTGCAGCATTTCGTTTTGAAGTAGGCTGTGATTGGGGAACATATAGAATGCTACACCTATATACCCAACAATCCATCGATGATATTTGGGTGAGAGCTCTAACTGAACCGTTTTACATCTTGCTTTCTAAGTCACTGCATTATTTTAACTTACAGTATTATTGGTTAAATATTATTACTACATCTATATTTTTCTTCGGAGTGCATAAGTTAGCTCGTCGATCCGCTGATCCTTTAAGCTTTTTAATTCTCCTCTACCCAATTCTAATTATTAACATGCCTATGTCTGCTGTTAAACAAGCTGCTGCTGTTGGAATGGTCTGTTTTGGCTTTGTCTATTTTATGGATAAAAAGCTCATTCAATATATTATCTGCATAATTTTAGGGGCCGGGTTTCATTTAAGTGCTTTGATTTTTTTAGCATTAATACCTTTTATTGGCGGACCACTTACTCTTAAAAGGTTCTTTCTGGGCTCTCTCATTTCCCTGCCAATAATAGGGTTAATTGGATTAAGTAGTTATGCTGATATTGCAATCAGTCGTTATGTAGAGAGCAGTAATCCAGAGGCAGCTGGTGCTATATTCAGGATAGGCATTCTGATAGGTGGCATGGCAATATTCCTTATTTTTTTTAAGAATCAATGGAAAAATCTATACCCATCTCAGTACTCGCTGATGGTTTTATCAGCTTTAATGGCAATAGTTCTAGCAGTTATTTTACCATTTTCCTCTGTATTAGCAGATCGCTTCGGATATTATCTTGTCCCAATGCTAACATTATTTTTTGTGAGTATCCCATTCTTAAAAAATACACAATCAAAAGCTTTTTGGATATCGTTGCCTTACCTGGGATTAATTTTGATCTTTATCACCTGGACCTCATTATCTTCTCATTTTCAGCACTGCTATCAACCATATAAAAGCTGGTTAATTGGATTGCCAGAGCGAGAAAAGTATTATGGTGATATTAATGAAAAAGAAGAAGCAGGTTTAATACCTTAAATTCTTACCCTCTTAACGTAATGACAAATTCTCAAAATTTAAAAATTTTATATCTCGTTAACGTTGACTGGTTCTTTATTTCTCATAGACTACCTATCGCTCTTGAGTTAATCAAACGAGGTTTTGAGGTGCATATAGC
>TARA_B110001450_G_scaffold132014_1_pt1 | contig 16770 bp, 24 predicted proteins | sample TARA_B110001450 | Tara Oceans TARA_B110001450 (sample SAMEA4396538) | marine metagenome | biome: Polar Biome; feature: [SRF] surface water layer (ENVO:00010504); material: water (ENVO:00002006), including particulate matter (ENVO:01000060) such as... | depth 5 m | reverse complement strand
TTGTAAGAAATGAAAAAAGAATGCTTCAAGAATCTGTAGATGCATTACTTGATAATGGAAGAAGAGGAAGAGTAATCACTGGAACAAACAAACGTCCATTGAAATCACTTGCCGACATGATCAAAGGTAAAGGCGGAAGATTTAGACAGAATTTATTAGGAAAAAGAGTAGATTACTCTGGAAGATCTGTAATCGTTTCCGGACCTACTTTGAAATTACATCAATGCGGACTCCCTAAGAAGATGGCTTTAGAGTTATTCAAACCATTTGTTTATGGAAAATTAGAACAAAGAGAGCTTGCAACTACTATTAAGGCTGCAAAAAAACTTGTTGAAAGAGAAACTCCTGAGGTTTGGGAAGTTCTTGAAGATGTTATAAGAGAGCATCCTGTAATGCTTAATAGAGCTCCAACACTTCATAGACTAGGTCTTCAAGCTTTTGAACCAAAGCTTATCGAAGGAAAGGCAATCCAACTTCATCCTTTAGTTTGTGTTGCATTTAATGCTGACTTTGATGGAGATCAGATGGCTGTTCATGTCCCATTAACATTAGAAGCTCAACTCGAAGCTAGAGCTTTGATGATGTCTACAAATAATATTCTATCACCTGCTGACGGAGCTCCTATTATTAATCCAACACAGGACATTGTCTTAGGTCTTTATTATATGACTCGTGATAATGCTAGTGCTACTGGTCTTGGACGAGTATTTAGTGATCCTGATGAAGTTTTAAGAGCCTATGAAACTGAAACATTAGATATTCATTCTGCTATTAAAGTAAGAATTACTGATCAAGATGGTGAAAGAGCTATTCATGAAAGTACAGTGGGTAGAGTTTTAATATGGAGAATCACTCCTAGTGAAGTTGGTTTTGAAAATATTAACAAAGTTCTAACTAAAAAACTTGTTTCAAAACTTGTAGATATTTCATACAGAAAAGCTGGTTTAAAGAAAACTGTTATTTTTGCTGATCAACTTATGTATTTAGGTTTTGATTTCTCAACAAGATCAGGTTCTTCAATTGGCGTTAATGATTTTGTTATTCCAGAACAAAAAGCAAAAATCATTGATGACTCTGAAAAAGAAGTTAAAGCAATTGAGAAGCAATTTGATTCAGGTCTTGTAACAAGAGGCGAAAGATATAATAAAGTTATTGATATTTGGTCTAGAGCTAACGAACAAGTAGCTAAAGCTATGATGGAAAAAATTAGCATGGAAACTGCTGTAACTCCAGACGGTGAAGAGGTTGAACAGTCATCGTTTAACTCTGTATACATATATGCAGATTCTGGAGCAAGGGGATCTCCTGCTCAGATCAGACAGCTTTCGGGTATGAGAGGTTTAATGTCTAAGCCTGATGGATCTATCATTGAAACACCTATTACAGCAAACTTCAGAGAAGGTTTGTCCGTTCTTCAATACTTTATTTCTACTCACGGAGCCAGAAAAGGTCTTGCTGATACAGCGCTTAAAACTGCAAACTCTGGATACTTAACAAGAAGACTTTGTGACGTATCAATGGACTCTGTTATTAATATTGATGATTGTGGAACTGAAAACTCTATAACAGTTACATCAATTATTGATGGTGGTGAGATAATACAAGCACTTACAGATAGAATTTTAGGAAGAGTTATTGCTGAACCTATTTTAGATGCTGATGGTAACGAAATCTTTGCTAAGGATACTATGTTGGATGAGGATGCTGTTGATAGCATTGACTCACTAAATCTAGCTACACTAAAAGTAAGATCTCCAATGACATGTGAAGCTTCTATTGGAGTTTGTTCAAAATGTTATGGCAGAGATTTAGCTAGAGGTCACCTAGTTCATAGAGGTGAGGCTGTTGGTGTTGTAGCTGCTCAATCTATTGGTGAGCCAGGTACTCAGTTAACTATGCGTACTTTCCACATTGGTGGTGCTGCATCTAGTACATCTGAAGATAATGCAATATTTAATAAAAATGTTGGTGTCGTCTCTTTCTCTGAAGATATGAAGACAGTAACAAATAAAGATAAATTAGAAGTTGTCGTTTCTAGAAACGCAATGGCAACCATTACAGAGCCAAGTGGAAAAATTACTGAACAATATAAAGTTCCATACGGAGCTACTTTAGAAGTAAAAAATGATGCTGATCTGCAAGCTGGTGTAAAAGTCGCTTCATGGGATCCATACACACGACCAATTGTTGCTGAAGTATCAGGTAAAGTTAAATTTGTTGATATAGAAGATGGGGTAACTGTTAGAGAGCAAATGGATGAACTTACTGGACTTTCTAGTATTGAAATAATTGAAGTATCTGACAGACCAACTGCTGGTAGAGATCTTGCTCCAAAGGTGTTAATAGTTGACTCTAAAGGTAAAACTATCTTAAGTGGAGATTTTAATGCTCCTGCTGAGTATCCTTTGCCTGCTGGAGGATTAGTTAATCTAAGTAACGGTCAAAAGTTAACTGCAGGTGAGGTTATCGCTAGAATGCCATTAGTTGCTTCAAAAACTAAAGATATCACTGGTGGATTGCCTAGAGTTGCCGATCTCTTTGAAGCCAGAAAACCTAAAGATGCATCTGTTTTATCTGAAGAAACAGGCATTATTTCTTTTGGTAAGGAAACCAAAGGAAAAATCAGACTCGTTATCACTCCTGAGGGCGCTACTAAAAAAGCTCAGAATACTGAAATGTTAATTCCAAAACATAGAACTCTTTCTGTATTTGAGGGTGAAAGAATAACAAAGGGAGATATCGTTTCTGATGGTCCTTATAGCCCCCATGATATTTTAAGGCTTAAAGGAATTCCAGAACTAACAAACTTTATTGTTAATGAAATTCAGGATGTTTACAGGCTTCAAGGTGTATCAATTAATGATAAGCATATTGAAACTATTTTAAGACAAATGCTTAGAAAAGCCTTAATCGTAGATGGTTGCGATACTAAATTTATTCAGGGCGACCAAGTAAGTTATGCTGAATTGAAAGAAGAAAATGCAAAAGTAGAATCTTCTGGAAAAACTCCTGCTGAGTTTGAAAGAGTTTTACTTGGTATAACAAAAGCTTCTTTAGCTACAGATTCATTTATCTCAGCTGCATCCTTCCAAGAGACAACAAGAGTTCTTACGGAAGCTGCTGTTACAGGTAAGAAAGATCATTTAAGAGGACTAAAAGAAAATGTTGTTGTTGGAAGACTTATTCCAGCTGGAACAGGCATGGAATTCCATGATCGATTAAAGAATAAAAAACAATACGATCTTGAGGAAACAACCTTATCTGCAGACGATATCGAAGCAGCTCTAAGGCAAGAACTTCAAGAAAGCGAGGAATAATCTTGACCGCGACCAATCTGCTCTATAGAATCGCGGTCTAACAACTAAAACATATTATGGCAACAGTAAATCAGTTATTAAAAAAGTCTAGAAAACCTAAAGTTAGAAAGACAGATGTACCGGCATTAAAAGCATGTCCCCAAAGAAGGGGTGTTTGTACTCGTGTCTACACCACAACACCCAAGAAGCCTAATTCAGCTTTAAGAAAAGTGTGCAGAGTTAGACTGACTAGTGGGTTTGAAGTTACTTCTTACATTGGTGGGGAAGGTCATAATCTTCAAGAACATTCACTAGTTTTAATTCGAGGTGGAAGAGTTAAAGATTTGCCTGGTGTGAGATATCACACAGTTAGAGGAACACTTGATACTTCAGGTGTAGCAAATAGAAAACAAAGAAGATCTAAATATGGAGCCAAAAAAGGTAAATAATTATGCCAAGAAGAAGAAGTCCCGAGAAGAGAAAAGTATTACCAGATCCTAAGTACAAAGACGTAATTCTTGCAAAGTTCATGAATAACCTTATGAAAGATGGAAAAAAATCTGTTGCAGAAAAAATTGTCTATGGAGCATTTGAGCAAATGACAAAAACCTCAAAAGAAGATCCTTTAACTATTTTTATGAAAGCCTTAGATGAAGTAAGTCCAGTAGTTGAGGTTAAGTCTAGAAGAGTTGGTGGGGCTAACTATCAAGTGCCTATAGAAATTAGACCAGCGAGAAGACAAGCTCTTGCAATGAGATGGATCGTTGAAGCTGCAAGAAAAAGAAGTGAAAAATCAATGAACCTTAGATTGGCAGGTGAATTAATGGACGCTTCTGAGAAGAAAGGTTCAGCTGTTAGAAAAAGAGAAGATGTTCATAAGATGGCAGAAGCTAACAAAGCTTTTTCACACTTCAGATTTTAATCATTAATCAAATATAAATTATGGCAAGACAAATTGTTTTAAATAAATATCGTAATGTCGGTATTTGTGCACACGTAGATGCTGGAAAAACCACCACCACAGAAAGGGTGCTTTTTTATACTGGCCTATCACATAAAATCGGTGAAGTTCATGACGGTGCCGCTGTTATGGATTGGATGGAGCAAGAGCAAGAAAGAGGTATTACTATTACTTCTGCTGCAACAACTTGCTTTTGGAGTGGAATGGAACAACAATTCCCTCAACATAGAATAAATATTATTGACACACCTGGTCACGTTGACTTTACTATTGAGGTCGAAAGATCTCTAAGAGTTTTAGATGGAGCTGTTGTTGTTTTTTGTGCAACCTCAGGTGTTGAGCCTCAATCAGAAACAGTTTGGAGACAAGCCAATAGATATGAAGTTCCAAGAGTCGTCTTTGTTAACAAAATGGACAGAGCTGGTGCTAATTTTGAAAGAGTTGTTGATCAAATTAAAGATAGGCTTCAAGCAAATATAGTTCCTATTCAATACAATATTGGCTCCGAAGAGGAATTTAAAGGCGTGGTTGATTTAATAAAGATGCGCGCAATCTACTGGAATGAGGAAGATCAAGGATTAACTTTTGAAGAAAAAGATATTCCTGAGGATCTAATGGATAAATGCAATAAGTTAAGAGAAGAAATGGTCGAAGCAGCAGCTGAAGCTAATGAAGAACTTATGGATGCCTATTTAGAATCAGGTGAGCTTTCAATAGAACAAATTAAGCAAGGTTTAAGATTAAGATCATTAGCAAATGAATTAATTGTTGGTTTATGTGGCTCTGCCTTTAAAAATAAAGGCGTGCAAGCTATGTTGGATGCAGTTGTAGAATTCTTACCTGCACCCGATGAGGTTAAAGCTATTACTGGAGTTATACCGAATAATTCTCAAGAGGATGAAGAGGAAGACACAAGAAAATCATCTGATGATGAGCCATTTTCAGCACTTGCTTTTAAAATAGCAACAGATCCATTTGTTGGTACCCTAACATTTATTAGAGTTTATTCTGGAGTCCTTGCAGTAGGTGATGCAGTTGTAAATTCAACAAAATCTAAAAAAGAAAGAGTTGGAAGAATGGTACAAATGCATTCAAACAATAGAGAAGAAATTAAAGAGGTTAGAGCTGGTGATATTGCAGCCTGTATAGGCCTGAAAGATATTACTACAGGTGATACTCTATCAGATGCTAATAGACAGATCGTTTTAGAAAGAATGGACTTTCCTGAACCTGTTATTTCAGTAGCTGTTGAACCAAAGTCTAAGCCTGACCAAGAAAAGATGTCTCTTGCTTTAGGAAAGTTAGCTCAAGAAGATCCTTCGTTCAGAGTCACAAGTGATGAAGAATCAGGACAAACAATTATTTCTGGAATGGGTGAACTTCATTTAGACGTTTTAGTTGATAGAATGAGAAGAGAATTCTCTGTTGAAGCAAATATAGGCAAACCTCAAGTAGCATACAGAGAAACCATCAAAGAAACCGTTGAGGTAGAAGGAAAATTTGTTAGACAAAGTGGTGGTAAAGGTCAATACGGTCATGTTTGGGTAAAATTAGAACCACTAGGTTTGGATGATGAATATGAATTCGTTGATAAGATTGTAGGTGGAGCAATTCCAAAGGAATATATACCAGCAGTCAACAAAGGTATTCAAGAACAAATGCAAAATGGTGTTATAGCCGGATATCCGTTGCTTGCTCTTAGAGCAACTTTATATGATGGATCATTCCATGATGTTGATTCAAACGAAATGGCTTTTAAAATTGCTGGATCATATGCACTTAAAGACGGAGCTAATAAAGCTAAACCAGCATTACTTGAACCAGTTATGAAAGTTGTAGTTGTTACTCCTGAGGAGCATATGGGAGACGTTGTAGGCGACTTAAATAGAAGAAGAGGAATTATTTTGGGTATGGATGATATAACTTCTGGTAAAGAAGTTTCATCTGAAGTTCCTTTAGCGGAGATGTTTGGATATGCTACAGATTTAAGATCTGCAACTCAAGGAAGAGCTACATTTACAATGGAATTTACTAAGTATGGTGAAGTTCCAAAAAATATAGCTGAAGGTTTAAAAACTTCATAATTTTATAGTTTATAAAACTATCCAATTGTGTTGACAGCATAGCTGTCGGGGGCTTAGAATACGCCACATTTTGCGATAAGCAGAACGAATTTTTAAAAGTAAGATAGGGATAATAAAGGTAATAAATGGATAATCAATCAATCAGAATTAGGCTTAAAGCTTTTGATTACAGACTGATAGATGCTTCAGCAAAATTGATTGTAGAAACTGTTAAAAAAACAGGAGCTATCATTAACGGGCCTATACCTTTACCTGTCAAGAAAGAAAGAACAACGATATTAAAATCTCCGCATAAAGATAAAGATGCTAGAGATCAATATGAGATTGTTACTTACAAAAGACTTATGGATATAGTCCAACCAACTGATAAAACAGTTGATGCTTTAATGAAATTAGATCTATCTTCAGGGGTAGACGTTCAGATAAGCCTGGGTTAATTCAAAATATAACGCGAACGCGGCCATAGAGGGTGATTAGCCCCGTATAAAGGAGATAAAATTGAGCATAGGCTTAATAGGAAAAAAATCTGGAATGTCTCGTCTTTTCCTAGAAGACGGAGAGTCAGTCCCAGTTACTGCAATATCAGTTTGTGGTAACTTTTTAGCAGATATTAAAACATCAGAGAGAGATGGTTATAACGCTTTTGTTGTATCAAAGGTAACCAAATCTAATAATATCAATAAATCAAAGAGTGAGTTCTACAAAAAAATCAATTTACAACCAGGAATTCTAGCTGAATTTAGAGCTGGTGAAAAAATCAATGAAGAATATCAAGTTGGAAAGCATTTAACTGCTGATATATTTGAAGTTGGCCAATATGTTGATGTAACTGGAACTTCAAAGGGTAAGGGTTATGCTGGTGTTATAAAGCGTCATAATTTTGCAATGCAAGACGCAACACATGGTAATTCTCTATCTCATAGAGCACATGGCTCCATCGGTCAGTGTCAGACTCCAGGAAGAGTTTGGAAAGGTAAAAAAATGTCAGGACATATGGGTAATGTACAAAAGACTGTTCAGAGTTTAAAAATAGTAGATTTAGATTTAGAGAACAGTGTCATATATATTCGAGGCGCAGTTCCAGGCTTTAATGGATCTGATTTAAAAATTAAACCATCTCTTAAAAGATCATGAAAATAGAATTATTATCAAATACAAAGAATCAAGATATAAATATATCTGATAATGCATTTAGCAAAGATTTTAACGAGTCTTTAGTTCATCAAGCTGTTGTGAGTTACATGGCTGGTTCTCGTCAGGGTACATCAAAACAAAAAACAAGATCTGAAGTTCGTGGTGGTGGTAAAAAACCTTACGCGCAAAAAGGAACTGGTAGAGCTAGAGCCGGAACTATAAGAAGTCCCCTTTGGAGAGGCGGTGGTGTTGCATTTGCTGCAACTCCAAGAGATTACAGTAAGAAAATTAACAAGAAGATGTATAAAGCTGCTATCAGATCCATCTTCTCAGAATTGCTAAGACAAAATAGGTTGGTGGCAATTGAAAATCCAGTTTTAGAAAAACCTAAAACAAAGGAAATTAATAATTTCTTAAAACAATTCTCTTTAAGCAAGGTTTTGATAATAACAGATGAGTTAGATGTAAATTTTTATCTTTCAACTAGAAATATTCCGAATGTAGATGCTATTACGGTTAGAGAAATCAATCCTGTATCTCTTCTTAAAGCTCAAAAGGTTGCAGTTACTGCCGAAGCCTTCAAAAAAATTGAGGAGTGGATAGATGCATAACGAAAAATTATTTACATTAATAAAAGCACCAATAGTTACTGAAAAATCAGCAAGAGTTGGTGAATCAATGAAGCAAATTGTTTTTAAAGTAGATCTATCTGCTAATAAAAGAGAAATTAAAAAAGCTGTTGAAGAACTTTTTAAAGTAGAAGTTACCAAGGTTACTACTTCAATCATGAAAGGCAAAAGAAAAAGAAATAAAAATGGAATACACAAAAAATCTGATTATAAAAAAGCTTTTGTTTCTATAAGCAAAGATTCAGAAATTCAGTTTGAGGGTATTAATTAATCATGGCAATTATAAAAGCAAAACCAACTAGTCCAGGTAGACGTGGTGTTATATCAGTTAAAACTGATCTACATAAAGGCAAACCTTTTAAAGCTTTAACACAAGCTAAATCCAAGAATGGTGGAAGAAATAATAACGGAAGAATAACCGTAAGACATCAGGGTGGTGGACATAAACAACATTACAGAATTATTGATTTTAAAAGAAATAAATTTGATATACCTGCTGTTGTTGAAAGATTGGAATACGATCCAAATAGATCAGCTCATATAGCACTCCTTTTATATAAAGATGGTGAAAGAAGATACATAATTGCTCCGGCTAACTTAAATGTTGGTGACGAAATTGTCTCAGCTGAAAAGTGTGAAATTAAAGTTGGAAATTCGATGAAGCTAAAGGACATACCTTTAGGAACAAATATACATTGTGTTGAATTAAAGCCTTTGAAGGGAGCTCAGCTTGCAAGAAGTGCTGGAACATCAGCAAGACTAGTTGCTAAAGAAGGAATTTATGCAACCCTAAGACTTCAGTCTGGTGAAACAAGAAAAGTTTTGTGGGAATGCAGAGCAACTCTTGGATCAGTTTCGAATCAAGAAAATAATCTTAAATCTTTAGGTAAAGCTGGAGCTAAAAGATGGAGAGGCGTGAGGCCTACTGTTAGGGGTGTTGCTATGAACCCTGTAGATCATCCGCATGGTGGTGGTGAAGGAAGAACTTCGGGTGGAAGACATCCATCAACTCCATGGGGTGTTCCAACTAAGGGTTATAAAACTAGAAAAAATCAAAGAACTAATGACCTCATTATAAGAAGAAGAGGAAGCAGGAAGTAAATTATGCCAAGATCGTTAAAAAAAGGACCTTTCATAGATCTTTCTTTAGAAAAGAAAGTAGAAGCTGCATTGGCTTCAAATGATAAAAGACCAATAAAAACATGGTCAAGAAGATCAATGATAAACCCATCAATGGTTGGTTTAACTATTGCTATCCACAATGGAAGACAGCATGTCCCAGTTTATATTAATGAAGATATGGTTGGTCATAAATTAGGTGAATTTGCTATTACTAGAACTTTTAAGATGCACTCAGGTGACAGGAAAGCTAAATAATGGAAACAAGAGCATATTTAAAAGGGACAAGATTGTCACCACAAAAAGCTGGACTAGTTGCTAATGCGATTAGAGGAAAAACAGTACAAGAAGCTATGGATTTCTTAGTTTTTAATAAACAAAAAGGCTCTGCTGTGATAAAGAAATTATTAGAATCAGCTATAGCAAATGCTGAAAATAATAATGATGCTGATATAGATATGTTGTCAGTTAAATCGATTATTGTAAATCAAGGCATGAGATTAAAAAGAATGAAGCCAAGAGCAAGAGGAAGAGCAGATAGGATTATAAAACCTACGTGCCATATAGAAATTATTTTAGCTGAAGGGGATAAATAATGGGTCAGAAAGTAAATCCAATAGGTTTCAGACTAGGAGTTTCCAAAAAGCAAAATGCTACTTGGTATGCTAAAGGTAAAGATTTCTCAACAAACTTAATACAAGATCTTAAAGTGAGAGAATACTTTAAAACAAAGCTCAAAAACTCATCGATAAGCAGAATTGAACTTGAAAGATCTTCTGAAAATTTTATAGTCTCAATTTTCACTTCAAGACCAGGAATTATTATTGGTAAAAGAGGTGAAGAAATCGATAATCTTAAAAAAGCTGTAGAAAAGATTGTTAAGAAACCAGCTCAAATAAATATCAAAGAAGTTAAAAAGCCAGATTTAGATGCACAGATATTAGCTGAAGGTATTGCTCAGCAATTAGAAAGAAGAGTTATGTTTAGAAGAGCCATGAAAAGAACTGTACAAAGTGCTTTAAGACAAAGCGCTAAAGGAGTAAGGGTTGAGGTTTCTGGAAGACTAAATGGAGCTGAGATTGCTAGGACCGAATGGTATAGAGAGGGAAGAGTGCCATTACATACACTTCGTGCAGATATAGATTATGGAACTGCTGAAGCATTAACAACTTATGGAATCATAGGCGTAAAAGTTTGGGTATTCAAAGGTGAGATAACAGAAGATCCATATAAAGTAGATATAGGAAGCTAAGTATTATGTTGCAACCAAAACAAACAAAATTTAGAAAAATGCACAAAGGCAGAAATAGAGGCCTTGCTCAAAATGGTAATACAGTTGCTTTTGGTAGATTTGGGCTTGTTGCTTCTGATAGAGGTCGTATAACAGCTCGTCAAATTGAGGCTGCTAGGCGTGCAATGACTAGACACATCAAAAGAGGCGGTAATATTTGGATAAGGATATTCCCTGACAAACCCATTACTAAAAAGCCATTAGAAGTTCGTATGGGTAAAGGTAAGGGTAATGTTGAATATTGGGTTGCACTAGTTCAGCCAGGTAAAGTTATGTTTGAAATGGCGGGTGTTGAAGAAGAGCTTGCAAGAGAAGCTTTTAAACTAGCTGCTGCAAAGCTACCTATTAAAACGCATTTTATTAGGAAGGATGTATAAATGAGTAAAGAATTATTAGATCTTAGAAAGAAAAATATTGAACAACTAGGCGCTGAACTTGCAACTAGTAGACAAGATCAATTCACTTTAAGAATCAAACACAAAACTGGACAACTTAAGGAAACAAATCAGCTAACTTTAGTAAGAAAAAAGATAGCAAAGATTAAGACATTAATGAACGAATTAAAACTAAAGGATAGCAAATAATGAATTCAACTAATCCAAGAATTCTTACAGGTGTTGTAACAAGCGATAAGGCTGACAAAACAATTACTGTAAAGATAGAAAGAAAAGTAAAGCATCCTTTGTATGGCAAAGTTATGAAAAGAGCTACTAAAGTTCATGCTCACGATGAAAATAACACTGCTGCAATTGGTGATATGGTCACAGTTAAAGAATGTCGACCTATCTCAAAAAATAAAACATGGGTTTTGATCGAAGAAGGATCAGAAATTATCTCTAATGATGCAGAAGTTACCAAGGAAGGTGAATAATGATTCAAATGCAATCACTGTTAAAAATTGCTGATAATAGCGGAGCTAGAAGTGTAATGTGCATTAAAGTTCTTGGCGGATCAAAAAGAAGATATGCAAACATTGGCGATATTATTAAAGTTGCTGTAAGAGAAGCAATACCAACTGGGAAAGTTAAGAAAGGACAGGTTGTAGATGCTCTAATTGTAAGAACAAGAAAAGGTGTCAGAAGAAGTGACGGTTCTCTAATAAAATTTGATGAAAATGCGGCAGTACTTGTTAATGCTCAAAAAGCTCCAATTGGTACAAGAGTTTTTGGACCTGTTACTAGAGAATTAAGAGATGGCAAGCATATGAAGATTCTTTCATTGGCTCCAGAGGTGTTATAAAAATGAAAATTAATACTATTCCTACAAAATTAAGATCAGGCGATGAAGTTATAGTTGTTGCTGGAAAAGATCTTGGCAAGAAAGGCACTTTAAGAAAAATACATAAATCTAAGAATAAAGCTATTGTGACTGGTATTAATATGGTTAAAAAACATACAAAACCTAATCCAGAAATGGGAATTACAGGTGGAGTTGTTGAGCAAGAGGCGGCAATTGATTTATCAAATCTAGCTATATGGAATCCTTCTAAAAAATCTAAAGATAGAATTTCTTATTCAACAGACAAAGACGGTAAAAAGATTAGATTATTTAAATCAGACAATAAAGAGATTAAGTAAATGGCAAATTTAAGAGAAAGATATAACACGGAACTTAGAGCTACTCTTCAAGATAAGCTTGGCATGAAGAATGTAATGGCAGTTCCAAAACTTACAAAAGTTGTTATTAATATGGGAGTTGGTGAAGCTGCAACTGATAAGAAGCATCTTGAGTCTGCTGTCCAAAATATGACGTTAATAGCAGGCCAAAAACCTGTTGTAACAAAAGCAAGACAATCTGTTGCTAGTTTTAAAATTAGAGAGGGCTGGCCAATAGGATGCAAAGTTACTTTAAGAGGTAACAAAATGTATGAATTTATGGAAAGGTTAATAGATATAGCTATCCCTAGAGAAAGAGATTTTAGAGGACTAAATCCAAAATCTTTTGATGGGCAAGGTAACTATAACTTTGGTATCAAAGAGCAGATTATCTTTCCAGAGATTAAGTTCGACAATGTAGACACTATTAGAGGTATGGATATTTGTATCAATACTTCTGCAACAAACAAAGAAGATGCTAAAGCTTTATTAGAAGTTTTAGAATTTCCATTTAAAAAATAGGTATTAAATAATGGCTAAAAAATCAATGATCGCTAGAGAAGTTAAGAGAATCAAAATGGTTGCTAAGTATGCTGATAAAAGAGCTAGCTTAAAAGCAATTATGAACGATGAAAAAGCTTCAACTGAAGAAAGATATGAGGCTTCAATTAAGTTTCAAAAACTTCCAAGAAATTCTAGCCCATCAAGAGTTGTAAGAAGATGTCAGGTAACGGGAAGGCCTCATGCTGTATATAGAAAGTTTGGTCTTAGCAGAATCAAGCTAAGAGAAGCAGCAATGAGAGGCGATATCCCAGGTTTAGTTAAATCTAGTTGGTAATATAATATTATGAGTTTTCAAGATCCTATAGCAGATTGTTTAACAAGAATACGTAATGGCTTAATGCGAGGCAAAGTCGACGTAATCGCGCCATACTCAAAAATGAAACATGAATTAGTAAATGTTCTAGTTTCAGAAGGGTATATAAAAAGCTGTGAAAAAACTGAAGATGCAGGAAAGCCGGCAATTAAGATTGTTCTTAAATACCATAACTCAGCACCAGCAATTAAAACTATAAATAGAATAAGTAAGCCTAGTTTAAGAAAATACTCTGCCTCGTCAGATATTAAATCTGTTAAAAATGGTTTGGGTGCTTTTATCATTTCTACCAATCAGGGTTTGATGACCGATAAACAAGCAAAAGCAAAGAATGTTGGTGGCGAAATACTTTGTGAGGTATTTTAATATGTCTAGAGTAGCTAAAAATCCAATAGAAGTCATTGAAGGTGTAACGGTAGCACTGAATGATGGCTCAATAAAAGTAACAGGCAAAATTGGAGAAATGGATTTTGATATACCTAAGACTGTCTCATTAGAAATCAATGAAAATATAATTACTGTTAAGTACGATGAGGAAAATCAGCAATCTACTGCCTTAGCTGGAACAACAAGGGCTTTAGTTAACAATATGATTATTGGAGTTTCTCAAGGGTTTGAAAAAAAATTAGAATTGAAGGGTGTTGGTTACAGGGCGAAAGCTTCAGGAAAATTATTAGAGTTAACTTTAGGTTTTTCTCATCCAGTAAAATATCAACTTCCAGAAGAGGTTGAAGTTGAAACTCCTTCACAAACTGAAGTAGTTTTAAAAAGTTATAACAAGCAGGCTCTTGGTCAAGCAGCTGCTGAAATTAGAGCTTTTAGACCTCCTGAGCCATATAAAGGCAAGGGTGTTAGATATTCTGACGAAACCGTAAGAAGAAAAGAAGCTAAAAAAGCTGCTGGAGCATAAAGATGAGTATTAAAAACATATCAAGACTCAGAAGAGCAAAGAAAACAAGAATGAAAATAAAGGATCAAGATTCTCCTAGATTAAGTGTGTACAGATCATCTAAGCACTTTTATGCACAAGTGTTTGATAGTCTTGGAACTAAAGTTATAGCTTCAGCTTCAACTGTTGAGAAAGACTTAGAAGCAAAATCTAATAATATTGAAAGTGCAGTAGCTGTTGGTAAAAGAGTTGCTGAAAGAGCTTTGGAAAGCGGAATTAAAAAAGTGGTTTTTGATAGATCTGGATACAGATATCATGGCCGAATAAAAGCATTAGCTGACTCAGCTCGTCAAACTGGACTGGAGTTTTAATTAAATTATGAAAGACAATAATCAAGCAAATAATCAACAGGCTGACGCTCTAGAAGAAAAACTAGTTCAGGTTAATAGGGTAGCTAAAGTTGTTAAAGGCGGAAGAATTTTTGGATTCACAGCACTATGTGTTGTAGGTGATGCAAATGGCAAGGTTGGATTTGGCAGAGGTAAAGCAAAAGAAGTACCTATAGCAATTCAAAAGGCTATGGAGAATGCTAGAAGAAGCATGGTCGATGTTGAATTAAATAATAATACTTTGTGGTATCCAGTTAAGGCAAAGCATGGTTCAGCCAATGTATACATGCAGCCGGCATCAGAGGGTACTGGTATTATTGCTGGAGGAGCTATGAGAGCTGTTCTTGAATTAGCTGGTGTTCAGAATGTATTAGCAAAGTGTTACGGATCTACTAATCCAGTTAATGTTGTTAGAGCAACTATTAATGCTTTAAGCTCAATGGAATCGCCAGAGACTGTTGCTTCAAGAAGAGGAAAAAAAGTTGAGCAAGTATCATGAGTAAAGATAAAACAATGACTATCAAACTAGTTAAAAGTGGTATTGGTAGAATGAAAAAACATAAGTTGTGTATTAAAGGCCTTGGCTTTAGAAAGCTTAACCAAACAGTAACAGTTTTAGATACTCCAAGTAACAGAGGTCTTGTTAATAAAATATCTGACATGATCGAGATTCAGGAAAGTTAAAAATGAGTGAAAACGAAACAAATAATATGTCTTTAAATAGCCTTTCTAGTAAAGGTACTGCTCAGAATAGAAAAAGAGTGGGCAGAGGCATGGGTTCTGGAACTGGTAAAACTGCCGGAAGAGGACATAAGGGCCAAAAATCAAGAACTGGTGGAAGTGTAAGGCGTGGTTTTGAGGGTGGGCAAATGCCTCTTCAAATGAGATTGCCAAAATTTGGTTTCACATCAAGGACTAATAACCATCTTAAAGAGGTTAATGTTAAGAATATTAATGGATTAGAAAAAGTTACTTTAGAAACTCTAAAAGAGCACAAGATAATTTCTAAGTCAGTCAAAAAAGTTAAGATTTTTGGTACTTTTGATCTTGAATCAAAAATAAGCGTTGAGGGTATAAAGGTTACTAAAGGCGCCAAAGAATCTATTGAGAAAGCTGGCGGCACTGTTGCTGACATAGTACCTCAAGTAATTAGGCCTAAAGGCGTTAAAAAAGCAGATAGGATAACGGAATAATAAATGAGTGAACAAGGTACAGGAATGAGCGATCTTTGGAAAAGACTTCGCTTTGTATTTGTTGCTATTCTTGTATATAGAATAGGAACTCATATACCTATACCTGGGATTGACCCCGATAGACTTGCAGCTCTCTTTGATCAAAATCAAGGAACCATCATAGAAATGTTCAATTTATTTTCTGGTGGTGCACTGGAAAGAATGAGTATTTTTGCTCTTAATGTTGTTCCTTATATATCTTCTGCAATTATCATGCAGTTATTCTCAAATTCTATCCCGTACTTACAAGAATTAAAGAAAGACGGACAAGCTGGTAGAAATACTATTACTCAGTACACAAGATACGGTACAGCTTTTCTTGCATTTATTCAGGCTTCAGCGCTTGCAGTAACTTTGTCAGCTAGCGGTCTTGCATATACTCCAGGCCCATCATTCTTTGTTTCAGCAGTATTTTCTGTTGTCGCCGGAACTATGTTCTTGATGTGGTTAGGCGAACAGGTCTCTGAAAGAGGTATAGGTAATGGAATTTCAATAATCATTGCTACAAGTATTCTTACAGGAATTCCTGGAGCAATTGGTCAAGCTTTAGAGCAATCAAGACAGGGAGATATCAGCGTTCTTTTATTAATTGCAATTGGGCTTCTTTCAATGGCAGTTATTGCGGTAGTTGTCTTTATTGAAAGAGGGCAAAGAAGAATTACAGTTAATTATGCTCAAAGACAACAAGGAAGAAAATTGATGCAGGCTCAAACAAGTCATTTACCGTTTAAGGTTAATATGGCTGGAGTTATACCTGCTATTTTCGCAAGTACTTTCCTTTTATTTCCAGCCTCCTTATCAACTTGGTTTGGACAAAGTGAATCTTTAGGATTCCTTCAGAGTTTTTCATTAGCATTGAACCCAGGACAACCATTATATATTTTAGTGTTTGCTGGATTAATCATAAGTTTTTGTTTCATTTGGCTTGCTTTGACATTCAATACAAGAGAAGTATCAGATAATCTAAAAAGATCTGGTGCTTATATAGCTGGAATTAGACCTGGGGAGCAAACTGCTAATTATATTGATGCTGTTTTAGCTCGACTTACAGTTTTTGGAGCTATATATCTTACTCTAATCTGCCTACTTCCTTTGGCACTTATTAATTTTGCAGGTATTTCACCAACTATATCTGTTGGCGGTACTTCAGTCCTAATTATAGTAGTTGTCCTTATGGATTTTATGGCTCAAGTGCAGTCACACATGATGTCTACACAGTATTCATCATTAATGAAAAAAGCTAATCTAAAAAACTATAAAAGGTAATATGAAAG
>TARA_B110001450_G_scaffold102581_1_pt1 | contig 16797 bp, 10 predicted proteins | sample TARA_B110001450 | Tara Oceans TARA_B110001450 (sample SAMEA4396538) | marine metagenome | biome: Polar Biome; feature: [SRF] surface water layer (ENVO:00010504); material: water (ENVO:00002006), including particulate matter (ENVO:01000060) such as... | depth 5 m | reverse complement strand
GCGATGCTCTGCAATCGAGAGGCTCCACGAACTTACTTTTTGGAGTAGAGGCAAAAGAAATTATTCCCATGCGCGGGGATCAAATCTTTGATGGCACAAGGCAAGTCGGCATCATAACAACTGGTGCTTGGTCACCCTTTCTGAAGCAAGGTATTGGATATGTCAGATTTGAGAAATCAGCAGATTGGTCTGGTAAAACGCTCGCGTTAAAATCTAAAAAATCTGGCGACACGACATGTAAGGTTGTTGATCTACCATTCTATGACCAAGACAAGCGTCTGCCACGTGATTTACCAAATTTGAATTTAAACCAACGTAAACCTTAACATTAATATGATTTTTCTATTATAATCCCTGAAATTGCCCGTTCTATGTGGCCTTGACCTAAAACTTTACCAGTGCTTAAATCCACTCCGGTATCCAATGGCCCAATTTCTTTTTGGAAGTTTTCAAGTCCATCTAGTTGGCTTTCATGCTGCAGATAGAGACAAAAATTCAGAGTATTTTTTTGGAACTGAACGAAAGTATAAGTCTGCTCTATAGACGTCTGCTTGATGACTAGGCACCGCTTCGATACGTCTCGTCCAAGAACCCCCATCAAAGTTTTCAAATACTGACCCGACAGGTTCATATTTCCCCTCCGATCAATGAGCCCACTCCGTGGAAAATCGCCACGATCAATATCCATAAGCGTGTCCAAAATAACTAACCCGTTCGACAGGGCATACGCCCCAATACAAGCGAGTGCTGTACGTTTAGCCAAGTAAATTTCGTCAAATTGACTCTGCGCAGGTTGTTTTTGAGACGTCACCAAGTGGGTTAAAGAAAATTTTTCAAGTTTTAGGGAGACTTTGTCGATTGCCGCTAACTGCGATATTACATCTTCGTCCGAGCTTATCTGAAACAGTAGTCCGTCAGATGCATCTACGGTTTCTTTTTGTCCGCTAGATAGCTGTTCTGGAACAGCGAACCCTTTTGCACGAAATCCAAAGCTAGTCTTATGTGCAAAAAACTCAGTTTTTGTTTCATCATTCTCTGCCGAGGTTAATAAGGGACCAACATAAATGGGTTTTTTTAATTGGCGACGCAGTGTTTTAATTGCAGTGCCAGAATTCATCATTTTATCTGGTGGAAGCACAACCTCCAGTGCCTCAATGAGCAAAGCATGTTTTAATAACTTTTCAACCCCTTGTTCGTTAGGTATGTCGAAGGTGGCAACAATAAAACGTTGACCCATTGCTTTAAGAGCTCCCATGCGATCACGAGAAATAGCTAAATCTAGATCATCCAACGGCACTCGTAACCATGTCAGACCTATTTGCCATGTAGATAATATTGGATAGTCGTCTCGGGCTTTCTTGCGGACAAAATCATCCAACGGCCCATTAGTAGGCAACGCTAGTACCTTGTTCCAATCATGTCGCAATTGTACGCCTATTGGTGGTACATAACCTTCACGTGGATGTAATGGCTTTATTTTTTTTTGAACATCTGCAGCAAGTTTAGTAGATTTGTCTTCAACATGAATTAAGCGAACCGCATGACTTTCCGCAAAAACGTCCACAACAGCATAACCAAGTTTTTTTGCATCGTCTCGACCAAATTCTGCGCCAGGTTCTATTGAAAAAAGTTCACTGAAGTCATGCCGCGTAAAAGCTGTCGAAGGTAAACAGTACATATCAGTCTGACCATCGCGATTATAAAAAAAGTGATGCACATGGCCCGCAAAAATCCCTTCAACGGAGAGGCCACGCAACAAATCTAGGAGATGACTTCGACCTGGTTCATCAATATTATCATAATGAGGTTGTTCATCACGAAACGTTAGGTAGGGAGGGTAGTGAATAAATACAAAACTTCGTTTGCCAGCATGGTCTTTTGTAAACTGTTCTAACCACGCCCATTGATCTGACTCTTCTGACAACCCACTATTTAATACGGAAGCATTCAGTGTAACAAACTGAATACCCTGATGAGAAAAGGCACCAAATGTATCACCAAAGTGTTTTTTATACTTGCTAAGAAAGGCGTCAGAAACCTGCGGTGCCGGAGCACTAGCTATATGTTTATCACCAATATCGTGATTGCCTGGCAGATAATGAACCGGGAAAGGAATATCCTCAAAAATACTTAGGGCAAGCCTGCAGACTTCATCATAATTTGGTAATGCGGGAAATGGTCGGACCATATCACCAAGGTGGATTACAAATTCAGGATCATGGAACTTAAGATCCTCTATAACCCTCTTTATCCTTTGATTTGCTTTATTCAGGACCGCATATGGCGCCGTATCCGAAACTCCAGCAGGCATGATATGGGTGTCTGCAATAATAGCAAAACTAAATATCAACGTTTTGTTTTCAGACATTCTTTTTTCTTTTTTTAAGATCCAAATTTAAACTTTCACATCCAGCTATCACACTTGCCCTTTTCGAAAGACAGTATGTTCTTGGGTATAAAATTGTAGGGTCGAGGGCCCATTTGAACCGCCAACACCCAAAGACGAGTTTTTAACTCCAACAAATGGTGCGTGATCCTCAGGAAAGCTTCCACAATTGACGTGAAGCATTCCGCTTTCAGCTTCCGCAACGAACCTATCAACAAGTGGAGTTTGTTCAGAATACAGGCAAGCTGAGAGCCCAAATTCAACGTTATTGCAAATCTCTAATGCTTCATCAGCTGTATCATATGGTATAACAGCCAAAACTGGGCCAAAGACTTCGTCGCGAGCAACTTCCATATCTGGCCTAACGTTGCTTAGAATAGTAGGCGCATAAAAATACCCTTTGTTTTGTTCGATCTTATTACCACCAGCAGCAACATTGGCACCAGCAGCGCGAGCACGCTCTACAAAACCTGACACATCATCTCGTGCCTTTTCCCCCATAAGTGGACCAATTGTGCTTGAACTATCCATTCCGTCTCCCACCCGAGCTGCATTTGCTCGGTTAGCTAAACCATCGACCACTTTTTTTTCAAGTTCGCGGCGGACTATGACCCGACTTACGGCCGTACAGCGTTGGCCACAGACGGCAAAAGCTGCCATATAAATCTGATCGATTACGGCCTCTAGGTTGCTAGCATCGTTCAGTATCGCAGGGTTTTTACCACCCAATTCTAAACTAATTTCAACAAGATTTGCGGCAGCAGCCTGCGCTACAATTCGGCCAATGCCAACAGATCCAGTAAAACTGATTGCGTCAACACCCTTTGACGCTGTTAGAACACTACCTAAAGTTCCAGAGCCATAGGCGATCTGAAATAGCCCCTTGGGCAAAGTTGCGTTGGCTACCTCCTGCATAATGAACGCAGCACCCGGCGTACTGATTGACGGCTTTAGCACCATTGCATTGCCATAAACTAATGCGGGAATAGTTTTTCGCATTGGCGTACTAAATGGAAAGTTCCATGGGTTAATCCCAAGAATTACACCGCGGGGACGACGAGTAGAATAAGTGATCGCATCGGGCTTTTGAGAAGGAAGGACTTCACCGATTGGGGCAGATGCGCGTTGAGTGGTAGCACGGCCTTCACCAATGGCTTTGCCCACTTCACCACGTGACTCACCAATAATCTTACCCATTTCACGAGTGATAGAGGTGGCAATATCCTCAAAGCGCTCCTCTAGGCCGTTGATAAACGCGTCAACAATCTTACCGCGTTCAGGTTGCGGTACACGTGCCCACTTTTTTTGGGCGTTCCGAGCCACAGCCATCATACCAGGAACTTCTTCCGGAGAATTCGTTATAAAAGTTCCCACAGATTCAGATGGATTCGCAGGGTTTTTGATTTCAACAGACATTTTACTTCCTTTGGTGTTTTTGCGTTTCTCACAATGAAAAGATAATTTTAATAAATATTTCTGAAATATTACTTCAAGAATTCGTTCAAATTTCGGGTTCCTTTAATCAACTCAGTAACTGTTTTTTGATCAAGTGATGGCCAGTCTGCAGGAACTTCCATTACTCTGGGCAAACGTAAGCGACCCTTGGTAGAGTCGACACCTTGCTCACGTACAAATCGTGCTTGATCGCCTATTCTAGCGACAAAATCCCATTTTGGTGCTGCTCCTGGTGTAGTTTTTATAACTTTTCGCTGTTCCTGACTTTTTTGTACTTGCCTACTTATTTCATCTGGATCCCAATTCTTAAATGCAATTAAGTGTAACTCGGCGAGTACATCCGAAAATTCTAAACTTTTTGCTAAATTTTTTAGCTCTTTGGGGTCAGCATCTAAATTAAACAACTGCGCTGGGTGGCCATGCGTATAAATGAATTTAAATTTTCCTTTTCTCACCATACGACAAGGCACGCAGGGACCAATTGCTAAGTAATCACTAATTGCAGTGTCAGGCCAATCGTCCAGGCTTCCATTCATGAGTGACAATACACTTTTACCCGCTAGGGTGGCTTGCTCTTTACCTGCGAGGTCGAGAAAGGTTGGTAATAAATCTAATAGTGATACTACCTTGTCGCAACGTTCACCCCCAGCAATACCCGGGATTGAGGCAATAAACGGAACGTGAGAAGACCATTCCCAGAACGTCTGTTTGAACCACATACCACGCTCACCCAACATCTCTCCATGATCAGACACAAAAAACACCGCCGTATTGTCTCGTAGGCCAGTTTTTTCTAGAGTATCCAGAATGTGTCCAACCTTATCATCAATGTACGAAATCATCCCATAATAGGCCTGCCGAGCTGCCATCAGATGTTTTTTTGTAACCCGGTGACGATGGCGGCCATGTGCAAAAAACAAAGCTTTAGAATGATAATCAAGTTCTTCAAATGGAAGTTCACCAACTGCAGGCTCGTCTATGTCATTCTCCTCATACCTGTCCCAATATTCTTGGCTCACAGTAAAAGGTGTATGCGGACTGGTGAATGAAATAATTTGGAAAAAGGGTTGATCTTCTATTTCACGGGCTCGATCGTAAAGGCTTTGAAGAGCTGTGTGCTCAACCTCATCGTCGTAATCTTCTTGCATCGTTCGTATGCACGGTCCAGCTTCAACCACACCATTGAGGGCAGTACCTGAAGGCACGAACGCGGGGCCAGCCTGCCAGTCTGCTATCCATTGATAATTTGCCGGATAAACGTCTGTGACAGAACGTTGGTTGAAGCCATGCTCCTGATCTGGTCCAATAAAATGCATTTTTCCACAAAGTTCAGTCCAATAACCAGCATGGCGTAAATAATGTGCCATCGTAGGCACTGAACTGGGTAATTCGTTGGCATTATCGTAAACACCAATATCTGGCGTTAACTGCCCACTGACCATTGATGCACGACTTGGCACGCAGAGGGGGTTATTTGAATAACAATTCTCAAAAATAGTGCCTTGAGCTGCAAGTCTTTCCAGATTGGGCGTCCGGCAAACTGTGTTCCCATAAAGGCTAAGTGCATGAGCTGCTAATTGATCAGCCATTATTAGGACAATGTTAGGTCGCGTTATGTCAGCCATTACAAAATTTCCTCATCTGTAGTCGAGTTCCGTAAATTTGTTTCTTTCAGGATCATACTGGATCCTTTTTCACCAACCATCAAAGTTGTAGCGTTAGTATTTGCTGATGTAATTTTTGGCATAACAGACGCGTCAATAACTCGGAGCCCCTTGACTCCACGAACACGTAGTTGTGGGTCCAAAACAGAGCTACTATCACTGCCCATTCGACAGGTGCCAACTGGATGAAATACTGTTCCACCCATTTCACGGATTGCTTGTAAGATTTCTAAATCAGTTTGCCTTTCATCACCAATGACATTTTCTTCGTTCCAAAGTGGACGGAAGGCTGGTTGTTCATGGATTTTACGTAATAACCTAATGCCAGAAACCATTACATTTTGATCTAACTTTTTTGATAGGTAATTTGGATTAATTCGGGGCTGAATAGTATGATCTGGGGATTGAATATGAACCGAACCACGGCTTTCCGGGTGACACTGCCAGAACGATGCAGTGAAACCTGAGTAACGGTGTAAGGGGGTACCAGGTTTATCTACAGACAGAGGCATGACGTTAAATTGAATATCTGGACGGCCAGATGTTGCAAACTTGGTGCAGCCTCCACCACCAACTTGGCCAGCGCCTACTGTTAAAGGACCCCTTCCGTTCACTAGCCAATCCAATCCCATTTTTGCCAATTTAATTGGGTTTCGTACGTCGTCATTCAAAGAAATTTTCTGGGTTAACTTCAACAGTAAACGGATTTGATAGTGATCTTGAAGATTCTCCCCCACCTCTGGAGACTCTACAACTATTGGGATGCCTTGTTCCTTTAGAATAGGAGCTGGACCAATTCCAGATAACTGCAAAATTTGTGGGGATTGTATGGAGCCAGCGCATAAGATAACTTCACGATTGGCTTTAGCTCCATAAGTTTTGCCATTAGTCGTCCATGTAACGCCTACAGCTCGCCCCTTTTCGAATTCAACCCGCGATACAAGCGCATTAGTAATCAGCTTGAGATTTGGTCGGTTCAACGCAGGACGTAAGAAAGCCGCCGCCGCACTAGCGCGGAGCCGTTTTCCAATACTCAAGTGATAGGCACCTACGCCATACGTAGTTTTTCCATTAAAATCGTCATTAGCTGGCAAACCAGCTTGCTCAGCCGCTTCGATCCATGCTTCACAAGCAGCATTATCGTTGCGCAGTCGTGATACTGGAAGGTCGCCACTGCGGCCGTGATATTTATCATCACCACCGTCAAAACGTTCTAATTTCCGAAAATGTGGTAGTACTTCTTCGTAAGACCAACCATCTGCCCCCAAAGATTTCCAGTCCTCAAAATCTTCATGCTGCCCACGTATATAAACTAAGCCATTAATGGAGCTAGAACCGCCAACGATCCGCCCTCTAGGCCAAACAATACCTCGATGCCCATCGCCTTCAGACGGTTCCGTTTTAAAAATACGGGAAAACTTAGGGTCATAGATCGTTTTAAAATAACCGACTGGAAGCTTTAACCAAAGATTTCGATCTTGACCACCGGCCTCCAAAACTAAGACTTTACAATCTGGATCTGCGGACAAGCGGTTTGCTACTACCGATCCAGCAGAGCCAGAGCCTACAATTATATAATCAAATTCTGGTAAACTCATTTTGTAGCCTCTTTACCAATGACTAAGTCCGATAAAGCAGTGAAGTTATCTGCCACCCCAAGGCCAGGAGTGTCGGGCAGAGTTAATTTACCCTTTGAGATTGGGATTAGAAATAAGTCATCACGCAATGAATTCTCGTTTGAATCAATTTCAAGCAGGCCATCTCCACCAATAGCAGCGAGCAAATGTGCTGAAGCGGCCAAACCAATGCCTCCACCCAAATAATGCGGACAATAACGTTTACCTGATTTAATGATCCTATGCGCCATTGGCAGAACACCACTGATTCCACCCCATTTGCAAAGATCTGGTTGGATCACATCCAAAATTGATCTGGAAATCTCAACATCAAAATCCCGCCCGTTCACAATATTCTCACCTGCCGCTAAAGGAACCAATGAGGATGAGGACAACGTCAACCATTCCTCAGATGGTCGGTCAGCCATGATAGGTTCTTCGAGCCATCCCAGTGAAAATTCAGCCAACTTTGGGAGAAGTTCGGACGCTTCGTCTACTGTCCATGCCTGGTTAGCATCAACCATAAATTTTTCATCTGGTTTTAGGTTTGAGCTAATTTCTTCAATGTTTTTAAAATCACTCTGACGGTCGAAACCTATTTTTAACTTAAAGGCATTATGGCCTTCGGTACGGCACTTATCAACTATGTCGGAAGCGTTAGCCGGATTAATCCCACTTGCATAAGTCGAAATGGTCGCATCTGTACCACCTAAGAGACGGAATAGTGGCAAACCAGCACGTCGGGCTACCAAATCCCACATTGCCACGTCAATACCCGCGATACATTGAGCAATGGGTCCTTTTTCACCAGCTTGAATCGCTAATCGTTCAAATTTTTTTTCAAGTGACTTAAAACATTGATTGGGGTCGGCAAAAGTAGCACCGAATAACGACGGCAAGATAGCTGTTTCTAGCAGAAGCGCGCGATGCTCTGCGCCACATGCCGGAAAGTTACACCAGACCTCCCCTAAACCTTTGTGTCCACTCTGGTCCTCCAATTCTAGAAACACAGCAGGGCGGTCAAACATCGTTCCAAATGAAGTTTGTACAGGAACGGGGCAAGGGACCCGCATGATTATGGGCACAGCTTTTTTGATCGTAAGCGACAGATCAACACTGGAAAGGTTTGGTGAAATTATATCAGACATCAAAAGCCTCGTTATGGGTTAAATCGAAACGATCAAATAGTTCTGCCGGCGCATCAGCCTCATGCATTAAATCAATCATTGTAGCGACTAATCGAGCCTCTACTTTGGGATCATTTATTGGTGAAGTTTGTTTAGGGTCAGCCCATAAATCATACAGACGGGTCTGAGTGTCCTCAAAATTCATACCCTGAACTTCGATTGTATCGCCCACTTCATTTGTACGTGGTTTGAGTTTGAGCAGCGGAACCCCTTTGGAAAAACTGAACGGATTGGCAAGGGTTGCATCGGCCAATTCTTTGATTGAGAAACGTGATGTCATACGCGTTGGCATAAGTGTGTATTCATAAAGGCCATCTGCCGTCAGTCTTTCAGGATAACGATAATAAACATATCGCCCATCTGTAATATTGCAGGCAGCGCCAAAGTAACCAAAGATTACTGCTTCTCGGATATCATGATCATGTTCTAATAATGGCAATAACGACTTACCCAGAACATCTTCTGGAATTTCTTTGTCATGTAGGTCAAGCAAAGTTGGCATAATATCAATTGACTGCGTTAATGCTTTACGCCTTGTGCCCCCCTGATTACTAAATTCTGGATGATAAATCATTAATGGAATATGAGCAATTTCATCGTAAACCGGCATTCGATTTTTGGACCACCAGTCATGCTCACCTAGTAAAAACCCATGATCGGTTGTTAACACCAAACAGGTGTCTTTCCACATGTCATTTTCATCAAAGAAATCTAATAGCTTGCCAAAATATTCGTCACACATCGTGGTCAAAGCAGCATAATTAGCCCGTATTTCTGCAATCTCCTCAGGCGTCTCTGTTACACGTTTGTAAACCGGCCAATCAAGAATTGGTCCGTCGTAGTCCGTTGGATACATCTCCCGAAACCTTGGTGGAGCGTGAAAGGGTTCATGCGGATCAAAGCACTCTAGCTGTAAAAGCCAATTATCGTCCTTATAATTCTGTTTAAGAAACTCTTGCGCCAGTCCAAATACTTGAGGACCACAATATTCTAGTTCGTCAGTAACATATGATCGGTTGATCATGTAATTGGCGCGGTGGTGTTGCAACGGGTGAAAATCTTGCTTCAAGGCCCCAAGGTCAGGATCTACATGTGCCTTCCAGCGGTCAATTGCTTGCCCGCGTACAAGATCCCAAGAAGAATAGCGTTGATGATAGGTAGCGCCGCCATCAGCAAAGTAATGATGATGATCTGTAGCTATGTGAGAGTAAGTGCCCGATTGTTTCAAAAGCTCTGGAAATGAGTCATCAAAGGGCTCCAAGGGGCCCCAACTACGGTGTAAGAAATTAATCCTACCAGTGTGCAAGTCCCGGCGTGCTGGTATGCACGGCAGGCTGCCAACATAGTGGTTGTCAAACGTGACAGCACGTTGAGAAAAACGTGCAAAATTGGGTGTATGCACTTCGGTTGAACCATAGCTTTCCATTGCATTCCGGTTAAGAGAATCTAGTAAAACAAAAACAGTCTTCATATCTTACTTACCCAATTTATTTTATTGGAAAACAAACCATTAATATTATTTTTTGGCTTAATAGCATGAAATATATACAACTTTGGTCCTTAATTTTTTTTATGCCGAGGGTGCTGAGGAGGTGTAACCGCAACATAAGGAAATCGGCCACGCTGCTTTGTTGCTGTGGTGCTTGGGTCATTCCCACCGCGTACATAAACCTTGGCGGGATCATAATGTGGAGCATAATCCCAGGATGGGAAACGTCCGTGTTTCATCGCGTCTTGCACAAAAATTCGTTTACGTTGCGAACCTCTAATTCGTTGATCTAGATCATCCTCGTTCCAGCGCAGCTGCATCTCAGCAAACATTTTCTGCATTTGGGATTGATAGTCGGGCTCATTAGCTAAATTCATTAATTCAAGTGGGTCTTTTGTTAAATCAAATAGCATCTTTGGATCTGTTCGACTGTGCACGAGCTTTAAGCTGCCACTGATCATTATAAAGGCTGGCGCATAGAGCCCTTCACCATTAAATTCTATAAATATTTTGTCCTGATCACTTCTACGCCTAGGTAACTTAAAGAGACTTCGTCCATCATAAGGCGCAGCGTAGTCAGCAAATTTCCCACCACTTGCGATGTCTACAAAGGTGGGTAAAAGGTCCACCAATGACGCGAGAGACTCTTCACGATGCCCAGCTTTAAATTTTGGCCCCTGCGCAATCAGAGGCACCCTAATTGATGCTTCATAGGGATTAAATTTATACCACATTCCCCGCTCGCCCAGCATCTCACCATGGTCAGACGTAATAAATATATAGGTATTTTCAAGTTGACCAATACTTTTCAGTGTGCTCATCAAGCCTCCAACCAGCTCGTCCAAATGACTAACCATTGCAAAATAGGCTCGCCTAGCAGTTTGAAGCTGATCAGCGGTAATATCAAATTCGTCCTGACGGATCGTCATATAATATCGCTGTGACCACGGATCTCGCTCTTCGTAATCGATATAGGCAACTTCTGGTTCAGGGATATCTACACCTTCATAAATGTCCCAATACTTTCGTCCCGCAACAAAAGGATTATGAGGTTGGGTAAACGAAACATGCAGCATAAACGGGCGATCATCTTTAGATCGAGCATGGTCAAACATCTCTTTCTTGGCTGCGCTAAAGACCTCCTCATCATAGTCAATCTGTAGATTGCGCTCACAATGGCCTGCCTCAACAACGCTTAAAAGGCTCATAACTGATGGAGCGTAAGGCTCATCAGTTTGCTCCCAGTCAGCAGTCCAAGCAAAATCTGACGGGTAAATATCTGTTGTTAACCGTTCTTCAAAGCCGTGAAGTTGATCTGACCCTACAAAGTGCATTTTTCCTGCAAGGGTTGTCTTATACCCAAGTTTGCGAAGGTAGTGAGCAAATGTTGGCTCAGAGGGCAAAAACTCTGCGCCATTATCAAAAACGCCAACATCTGACGGCAACCGCCCAGTCATCATTGACGCGCGCGACGGTCCACAAACTGGGTTGTTACAATAACTATTTGTGAAGGTAGTGCCATTCTCAGCAATTTTGTCGATATTAGGCGTTATAGCATATGGCTTACCATAAGCTGATAAGCAAAGGGCGGTCATCTGATCAGCCTGAATGACGAGGATGTTTGGACGAGGCATCAATAAATCCTATTTTCTTAAAATATCCATTTAAGGTTTTTGGGTATTAAAATGTTGAAGCTTTGCGGATAAACCACCCAACGCGTTAAGTTTAAGTATACCAAATAAAATGAACTCTAACGTCAAGCTGCACCCCTTTTATTAGTTCGTAAAAAGTAATGGAATGCACCCAATATTACGAGTAATAAATATCCAACAATATCTGTCGATATAGAAGCGCTCAACAGACAGAAAGTAACGATAATGTAACCTAATCTTTCAATGAGTAATAACTTAGAAACTAGCCATCCTTGGATGCAAAATGACAGGCACAACGAACCAATTATGGCTGAAACAGAAGTTACCACGATCATCGAGATTGAGGCATCAATACCTATTAAAACAGGATTGAATGCAAAAAAGTATGGTATGATAAACGCTGAACACCCAAATTGACAAGAAACCAGCGCTATCTTGAAAGGATTAGCGTTCGCAAGGCCTGAAGCCGCATAGGCCGCTAGTGCAACTGGTGGTGTAATTGATGAAAGCATCGCAGAATAAAAAACAAATAAATGAGCAGCGAGTTTGTGGATACCCAGCTGTTCGAGTGCGGGTGCTGCAAGCGTGGCTACAAGAATATAAGCAGCAGCCGTCGGTAGTCCCATCCCCAAAATCAAACATGAGATCATAGTCAAAACTAAAGCAAAAAAGAGGTTTCCACCAGAAAGAGAAATCACTAACGACGAAAATTTTAAACCCAAACCGGTTAATGTAATAATTCCAATTATTATGCCGGCACATGCACAAGCCGTGGCTACAGGAATTACTGCATCAACTCCATTTTCGATTGATTTAATTATCTTGCTTAATGTCAGCCAAGTTGAGCGACGAACATAACTGACAGCCACAGCCATCATCAACGCACAAACCGAACAATACATTACTGAGTATCCATTTAACATCATATAAATAAATACTGGCAACGAGAGAAGTAAGTGCCCACCTTTTACAAAAGTTTTCGATAGCGACGGAATATCTTTGGTGCCTAGAATAGGGATATTTCTTTTAATGGACTCTAGATGAACAACTGAAAAAAGAACTATGTAATAAAGGATTGCGGGAAGAAGCGCGGCTTTGGCTATTTCAAAATAAGAAATACCCGTCATATCAGACATTAAAAAAGCAGCGGCACCCATTACGGGCGGCATCAGTTGTCCACCAGTAGAAGCAACAGCTTCAATAGCGCCAGCCGTCTCAGATCGATAACCTGTTCGTTTCATTAATGGTATCGAGATGGTCCCCGTAGTTAAAACATTAGCTACGGCCGTTCCAGAAATCATTCCCATTAGACTGGAGCCAACGACCGCAGCTTTTGCAGGGCCACCCCGAGACCTTCCAGTTAAAGAGTTTGCAATGTCCATTAAGACTTTTCCAGCTCCAGAGCTTTCAAGAACTGCTCCAAATAACACTATCAAAATCACAAATGTGGCTGTAACCCCAAGGGGGGTTCCAAATATTCCACTGCCACCTAGATATAAATGTGACACCACTCTAGTTAAGCTATACCCCCTATGCCCGGCTTCTCCCGGTAAAAAATTACCCAAGAGCGCATAGGTTAAAAAAACTATTGCCAATATAGTTATCGGCCATCCAATGGTTCTTCTGGTTGCATCTAACAGAAGAAAAGTAGCAACAAGCCCTAGATAGAATTCATAATTTGTAAGATCCCCATACCGGTCGTTGATCTCATCAAAAAAGATTATTTGGTAGACCATTACCAATAAGCTTAAAATAGCGACGGATATAAACATATATCCTCGAGCTGACTTTATTAACTCGCCAAATGACATTTTTTCAAGCGGGTAAAGGTATACTAGAAAAAGTATCATCCCAATATGAAAAGACCTTTGAATCATATCGGGGAAAACGCCCCAAAATGCGGTATAAATGCTAAATGCTGACAGCAAAATGGCAGCACTGATCCGTACCAGCCAAATTGGGGGGCAATTTAAGATGTTATCAACAAAAGGTTTCATATCGTCTTTCTAAAAGTTTTTAAATTATCCTGTGATTATTGTTGACGAGCCCTTTGAAGTTCAACCGTATCAATAAAGAATATCTTTTTGGAGCTTTAGTTTCAGTGCCATAGCGCTTGCCTCTTTAGCGTGACCTAACATTCACAAGTCAATTCAGGCAAAAAGACAGGCTGAGCAAAAAATTTAATTTGCCATCTATAACTAATTTCTAAAAATAATTATACTTATCCATATGAGATGCCGTCACAGCATCTCATATGAAAAAGTTACCTAGTTTGCTGTTCTTGTTACAAATTCTTCTATGCCAGGAACTCCAATTTCTCGGTAGTACTTTAAGGCTCCTGGGTGAAGCGGCGCGCCAAATCCGTTCAGAATTGTTGCTTTTGATACTTTCCCAAATGCAGGGTGAACTGCTTTCAAGTTACCTAAATTTTCGAAGATAGCTTTGGTCATAGCATAAACAAGGTCAGCTGGAACGTCTTTGGAAATCACCATTCCATTCGCTAAGCTAAAAGATGGAGTATCATTATCAATTCCATTATATGTTCCACCTGGAATAGACAGCCTTGCGTATGGAGGATATTTAGCCTGATGTTTCGCAAAGAACGCATCCGGAATAGGTATTAATTTAACTTTTCTAGACGCAATCAACTTTTTGACTGGGGGTAAAGGAAAGCTTCCATTCCAAATTGCAGCATCGATATTTCCATCAGCAAGGGCATTTGCCATGGCGCCTAATTTCACCCTGAAGGCTTTAAAATCTGTGCCCTCACTTAATCCAAGGGTATCCATCATAGCATCCGCGTCGAGCATAGACACTCCACCAGGTTGCCCCATGCCGACCCGCTTTCCTTTTAGGTCTGCCATAGTGTTTATACCGCTACCCTCAAGAGTAATGATGTGCATAGCTACTGGGGCGATACCCATCCAGCTTAGTATTTTTCCCTTTTCTGTTCCTTTATATGGACCAGTTGCAGCATATGCTTGAAATGATGAGAGTGTAGTCGCCATTGAAATTTCTAGTTCTTTATTTTGCAGCAATTTTATATTTGCAACATAACCTTTTGTTTCTTCTGCGGTCAAAGAGACCCCATCCACGTTTTTATTTATAACGTCTGCTATGCCGGCCGACCATGTATAGGCAGTACAGCCTATCGGACAGGAGCCAATTGAAAGCTTTGTATCAGCAGCATTGACAGCCGTTAAAGAAAACGCCCATCCCATGAGGGCCGACACAACTATCATATATTTTTTAAAATTCATTATTTTACTCTCCCATATAAATAATATTATTATATTAATCACGGTAATTAAATAAAAAAAGGTGTCAAGTTACTTTATCAAAAGATCATGTTTTAAAGTATCACTAATTGTCTTACTTGTATGAAACAAAAAGCGTTTGCTTACATGCGACTTGGCATTCCTACCCAAGTTAGACGAACTCTCCAAAATTTTCTGGCATAGTTTCGTTATTTGATTTTTGAATTAGCAATTTTTGTATGTTGAAAGTTGGAGAATAGATATTTTCGGCTAAACTGAGTGCTGAAGCAGCGATGGCAGGCGAAAAAATTGACTGTTCATTAGCCGTTATGACTTTGGTTGTAACACCACTTTCCGTAAGTTGTTCGCAGAATGCTTTGCCAAATATAGGGCTACGACCAACGGGTCCTGTCAACAAAATGCGCTGTGGATCGATTGCCCGCAACATCGCCACACAGTGAATACCAAGCGCGCTACCTGCAGCTTGGACCACCTGCTTCATTTCTATGTTTATTAATGATTTTTCAAGAACTCTGCGGAGCTTGTCATCTTGATCTTCAATACCCAAAACACCGTCGACAGTTGCATTTCTTAAACCCAGTTGCTCCAAAATTGCCCAACCAGAGGCAACCATTGTAATACAGTCAGATTTGCCACATGAACACATTGCGCCATCTTGGCCGGCCGGGAAGTGCCCTATCTGTCCGGCTGTATTATTATGGCCACGCAGTATTTTACCATTAGATATCGTAGCAACGCCCAAACCAAGACCCACTCTTACCAAGAAAATATCACTCATACCTGCGCAACAGCCAATACGAGTTTCAGCAACTGCAACACAACGGTTAACGTTTTCAACGGTGATGGGCATGCAAAGGCGGTTTTCAAGACTTTTACGAACATCAAACGGAGGCCAGCGTAGATAAGGGGAGTGCAGCCATAAGGGACCGTTAACATCCAAATAGCCCGCAATAGCAACTCCAGCTGTAAGCACTTGATCACGTCGAATTTTATGATCATCAATCATTTCAAACGCAGCGGCTGAAATTTCGTCTAATGTACACTTCGCATCGCTCAAATTAGATGGCTGAACAGAAACACTAGCGATTTCAGCTCCCGAAATATCGGTCAAGGCTACACTGGTGTTGGACGCCAAAATACTGAGGCCCAGAACATATCCGCCCTTAGTATTAATTTCCAATCCCGTGCTTCGTCTGCCACGGCCCTGTTGCACTTTTAGGCTGCCGGTTTCCTTTACCAGGTCGACATTTATAAGTTCTTGTACGATGCGTGTCATAGCCGCATTGGTCAAACCCGTTTCATTTGCAAGTTGGCTACGGTCAATACCACGGTTTTCAAGTATTAGTTTCATAACACTAGCGCGATTGAAATTTCGCATGCTATCTACGTTTTGACTTTTCTTTGGCAACATTGAAACACCTAACTTATTATCTTAATCACGGTAATTAAATAAGGAAATGTGTCAAGACGATTTTGGTTTTGAAAATGTTGAGAAAATAATATGGCTTCAAACTTGCTGAACAAAATTTCTTAAAAGCTCAGGAATGATGCTTTTAAATTTTTATTCCTTAGTGCACAAACTGAGTTAAATTGAACACTTGGAAACTAGATGCGCGCAATAATTCTGATAATTCTATTTGGCTTAGCCACAAAAACTTATTCAAACAGCCTGATTACTGGGAGTGCTGGCGGAAAGATCCAAGGGGAAGTTATTTCTAAATTTCAAAACCCATGGGCTATGTCATTTATTGACAAAGAAAACCTATTGGTGACGACGAAGGCAGGCAAACTGTGGATATTAAACTCTAAAGGTAAGAAGTCTGAGGTGTTAGGGGTCCCATCAGTTTTCGAAGGTGGCCAAGGAGGGTTAGGAGATGTCGTCAAACATCCGAATTATGATACAAACAAATTAGTTTATATTTCCTATATTACATCAAAAGATAACGGGAAAACGCGATTTGCAACTATCATGCGTGCCAATTTAGACATTTTAGATAAGCCCATTCTAAGAAACATAGAGACCATTTGGGATCAGTCCCCCGCAGAATCTGGCAAGGGGCATTTCTCGCA
>TARA_B110001450_G_scaffold72421_1_pt1 | contig 16981 bp, 14 predicted proteins | sample TARA_B110001450 | Tara Oceans TARA_B110001450 (sample SAMEA4396538) | marine metagenome | biome: Polar Biome; feature: [SRF] surface water layer (ENVO:00010504); material: water (ENVO:00002006), including particulate matter (ENVO:01000060) such as... | depth 5 m | reverse complement strand
CCACCGCCTATGATGCGGATAATTACTGTGATAACGCCGCCTGCCATTCCTCTAATGCGCCTGTTCGTATTGCCGTCGCCTCTGATGGGCTGAAGATCAAAGACTGGGAATCAGGTAGGGCTTTTGGAAAGCCGTCTGGCAAACCTGCGGCAGGCGTGACGGCTGGGAACATCCAATTTGTGGTTGGGATGATGTCTTGAAATGCATCTGAGACCATGAAATCAAGAAACTGGTCCGCAAGGGCATTTTGATCAGTAGATGCAAGTTTGCCTGCAACTTCGATTTGCATGTAGTGCCCTTCATCAAACTTTGCATACTTCTTTGATGCATCGCCTTCAGCAATTATGTGGTAGGCAGGTGACGTTGTGTAGGATAAAACCATATCGGCCTCTCCCTCGAGGAACATGCCATATGCCTCAGACCAGCCTGCGGTCACAGTCACAATGTTGTCGGCCAGTTCAGCCCAAAGTGAGGCAGCTTCTACACCATACGCGGCCTTAACCCACATCAATAAGCCTAACCCGGGCGTCGATGAGCGTGGATCTTGGATAATAATTTTGAGGTTGCTGGCGGCCAATTCTTTGAAGTTTTTTGGTGATTCAAGATCAGTATTATGCACAAACGCAAAGTAACCCCAGTCAAATGGAGCAAACAATGAATTATTCCACCCGCCCGGAACAGTATAATCAGCAGCTGTAGAAATAGATGTGAAAAGGCCTGTTTCAGATGCTGCATGGGTCAGGTTGGTGTCCAGGCCCATGACGATGTCAGCTTCGGAACGGGATCCTTCCAAACGAATACGTGCCAGTAACGCTGCACCATCGCCTGCGCCCACCATTTGTAGATCGCAACCACACGTTGCTTCAAATGCTGCCTCAACCGCAGGGCCAGGGCCCCAGTCAGAAATAAAGCTATCATAAGTATACACTGTTAATACAGGGGTGTCGGCTACTGCCGCACTCGCTAAAAACAGTCCTGCGAATAGGGTAATATTATTCATTTCATTCTCCATATCGCCGAACGGGGTCAGAGAATGGAATGTTCCAAACCTTCCCTCCGCCGGTCTTAACCGGTTCAGGTTCTACGGGTTCGCTTTCGCATCTCAGCCATTTATGGCTCCCCGAGGTAGATTTTTGATAGAATGTTTTGAATTAAAGCTCAACCCTTGGTTAAGGATCTGTGAAGTCAATGCAAACAAATATTGTAAACTAATTGTTTGCCACCCCATAAAAGCTTTCCAAATTATATAATTTTATAGGGGATGTGAGGCTGGCTATTGCTCCGGTGCTTGCGCAACGATATTGCAGGATCGAAGGAGCTTTCCAATGAGTATAAATACTTTCGGACATTTATTTCGTGTTACAACTTGGGGTGAAAGCCATGGTCCAGCATTGGGGGCTACTGTCGACGGCTGCCCGCCAGGTATAAAAATTTCTGAGGGCATGGTTCAGCACTGGTTGGATAAACGTAAACCTGGACAAAATAAGTATACCACTCAGCGCCGCGAAGCCGACCAAGTTCGTATTCTCTCAGGAGTTTTCGAAGGCTTAACAACTGGTACACCTATTCAATTGATGATTGAAAATACAGATCAGCGCTCAAAAGACTATGGCGAAATTATGGAGAAATTCCGGCCTGGTCATGCAGATATTACATATTGGCAGAAATACGGTGTTCGTGATTATCGTGGTGGTGGTCGCAGTTCTGCTCGGGAAACCGCGGCGCGCGTTGCCGCGGGCGGCTTGGCGCGAGAGGCTATTAAGCAATTGGCCCCATTGGTGCGGATTACTGGGTTTATGTGTCAAATGGGACCGCATAAAATTGATCGTGAAAATATTGACTTGGCTCAGATTGACCAAAACCCATTTTGGACACCAGATACGCAAGCGGCCGAAGATTGGGCTGAATATTTGGATGGGTTGCGTAAGTCTGGGAGCTCAGTTGGTGCCGTGATTGAAGTTATAGCCTCTGGCGTCCCTGTGGGCCTCGGGGCCCCAATCTATGGTAAACTAGATACTGATCTAGCCGCTGCAATGATGAGCATAAATGCTGTTAAAGGTGTTGAAATTGGTGACGGTATGGCTGTGGCTGAGTTGACTGGTGAGACTAATGCAGATGAGATTTCAATGGGGCCTGACGGTCCAGCCTATAGCTCAAACCATTCTGGCGGTATCCTTGGTGGCATTAGCACAGGACAGGATTTAGTTGTCCGTTTTGCAGTAAAGCCAACTTCTTCAATCTTGACCACACGGAAAACTATTACGAAATCTGGTGAAGATACTGAAATTATTACCAAAGGCCGCCATGATCCCTGTGTCGGAATCAGGGCCGTACCAGTTGGAGAAGCGATGATGGCGTGCGTTGTGCTGGATCATCTTTTGCTGCATCGTGGGCAGGTGGGAACCAACCAAGGGCGTATCGGCAGCTGAAAGAGCATGATTTAGCGGTCTTTTACCTCGAAGGCTACGGCCAGCGGCCCAGCGTTTTTGAAATTTAACGTGGCATTAATTTGATCACCTGCGTCTAAGCTATCTTTTAAACCCATAAACATGATGTGATATCCGCCAGGTACAAATTCGACGCGCCCAAACTCGGGCACTTCGACCGTCATCAAATGTACCATGACCATTACGCCGTCTTCCATTTTTGATTCGTGCATCATGACCCGTGGAAAACTAGCTTCTACTGATATCAACACATCTGCTGCACCGCCATTTGTGAGCGTAAAATAGCCAGCGCCCGTTTTGCCCGTTGCTGTATAAGAATAGGCATCGGTCACTATTAATGAGCCCAGGGTATAATCTTCTGCTGCGACTGAATGGCCAATCATCAAAAGTAATGCTGTAAGGTATTTCATTTCCAAGCCCCTTTTTTAAGAGGTACTTACTATACGACTTTCGCGAAAACCCAAGGGTTTAGAATGTTGCTGTCACATGTTATCGGAACTTTATGGCCAATTTACCAACACAGGCGGAAATCCTCGAATGGATCCGCGCGCACCCTGGAAAGTCGTCTAAGCGCGACATAGCCAAAGTTTTTGGAATAAAGGGGGCCGCTCGGATAGAACTTAAGAAGATGTTGAAGTCGCTTCAATCGGATGGACAAATTGAGCAACGGAAACGTAGGTTCAATGATCCTGATATTTTGCCTCCAGTTTCTGTGCTGAAAATGCTTGGTCCTGATGATCAGGGGGACTTGTTTGCAGTACCTCTAGAATGGCAAGGGATGGGTATTTTACCTCAGATTTTGATGAACTTGAGGTCGGGGGAGCCCGCGTTGGGTAATGGGGATCGGGTATTGGCGCGCGTCGAAGCCGTTGAAGGTGAGGCTTACCAATATATAGGTAAATTAATTCGGCCGATTGGCACAAATCCACAACGCATTCTGGGTATATATCGTGCTGATGCTGAGGGTGGACGCATTGTCCCAGTCGATAAGGGTGAGGCCAAAGACTGGCGGGTTCCCCACGAAGGTCGTGGAGATGCAAAAGATGGTGAGTTGGTTGAGGCCGAACAGTTGGGTACCAAGGGGGGGTTGGGCTTGCCACGTGCGCGTATAGTAGACCGCCTCGGTGATCCTTCGGCGCCGAGAGCAGTTTCTTTGATTGCGATTCATCAACACGGTATCCCAGATAGCTTCCCAGATGTTGTGCTTGCACAAGCTGATAATGCAAAGCCTACGGAAATGGGTTCTAGAACTGATTTAACGGATCTACCGTTAATCACAATTGATCCTGCGGACGCGCGTGATCATGATGATGCTTGTTGTGCTTTAGAGGATTCAGACCCTGAAAATTTAGGAGGCTTTTTGCTTTGGGTCGCAATCGCTGATGTTGCCCATTATGTGACCTCTGGCTCAGCATTAGATACCGAAGCCAGGCGCCGTGGTAATTCCACATATTTCCCAGATCGAGTTGTACCAATGTTACCGGACCAGTTGTCTGGTGATTTGTGCTCACTCCATGAAGGTGTTGTGCGGCCATGCATTGCAGTGGAAATGAAATTGTCACTTTGTGGTGAAAAAATATCTCACCGCTTTGTGCGTGGGATGATGCGTTCCCTGGCATCTCTGTCTTATGAAGAAGCTCAAGACGCTATTGATGGGGCTCCATCTAAACGCGCAGGACCTTTGCTAGAGCCAGTTTTGCAACCCTTGTTTGCTGCTTATAAAGCTCTAAAAATGGCACGTGAAGCCCGGCAACCTCTAGCGCTAGATCTACCTGAGCGTAAGATAACTTTGTCAGACGACGGCAAAGTCGCATCAATCAATTTTAAAGATAGATTGGATGCACACCGTTTAATCGAAGAATGCATGGTTTTGGCTAATGTTGCTGCGGCAGAAACTTTGATCGCCAAGAAACAACCGTTACTGTTTCGAGTTCATGAGGAACCAAGCCCTGAAAAGCTGGATGCTCTGCGGGAAACCGCAAAATCAGTAGGACTAGTTTTGGCAAAAGGGCAAGTATTGCAGACGCAACACCTAAACCAATTGCTTGACGCTGCAGCCGGCCGTGATGAGGCAGAGTTAATTAATATCTCCACACTGCGCTCTATGACGCAGGCCTATTATAGCCCTCAAGGCATGTCCCATTTTGGTTTGGCTTTACAAAATTATGCCCATTTTACCTCTCCTATTCGACGGTACGCTGATTTGCTTGTGCATCGGGCATTGATTTTGGCACATGTTTGGGATGACGATGGGTTATCCTTTCAAGATGTTGAAATGCTTGATGAGACAGCGAAGCAAATTAGTGATACTGAAAGACGTTCGATGGTGGCCGAGAGAGACACAACTGATCGCTATCTAGCCAGCTTTATGTCTGAGCGGGTAGGTAACGAATTTAAAGGTCGTGTCTCAGGGATTGCGCGATTTGGTGTGTTTGTGAAGCTTGATGAAACCGGTGCGGATGGCTTGGTTCCAATGCGAGCTTTAGGGCAAGAATATTTTCGTCATGATCCGGAAACCCAAACCCTATATGGAACTGACTCCGGCACTGTTATCAGCTTGGGTCAACGGGCTATGGTGCGGCTTTCTGAGGCCACACCTGTAACAGGTGGACTTTTGCTGGAATTACTTGAGTTGGAAGATTCGAAGTTAAAAATTAAGACAAGTAAACGAAAACCTAATTATTCTAGTGGAAGAAGGAGCTCAAAAAAAATGAGTTCTAGAAAACTGATCCGTAAAAGAAAATGACGTTTGAGAACTGGAAGTCTGAGTTTTTACTTAAATGCACTAATAAGGGAGTTTCAGCTGCAGTTTTGAAATTGATTCTCCCGTATTTGGTGCCTTTACCTTCTGTTCTGAATGCGGATAGCACTCAGTCTGAGGCGCGTAAGACCCTTCAGGACTATCTATCGTTGACGGTGAGTAAGAAACGGATTTTGGAAGGCCGAGGCGCTTTGGTGTTACATTCCTCTACCTTTGAAAAAATTGAAGTTGAGTATTCAGTTGATCGTTATATTGTAGCCGCAATTTGGGGAATAGAAACAAATTATGGCACTGTTCGTGGCGATGTGCCTGTCTTGTCAGCCTTGGCGACATTGGCGGCTCAAGGTCGGCGTAGGGCCATGTTTGAAGCCCAACTTTTTGCTGCTTTAGAAATTATTAGCCAAGGTATTAAGGCGCCAAATCAATTATGTGGTAGTTGGGCAGGCGCAATGGGGCACACACAATTTATGCCTAAGTCTTATTTGGATTTTGCCGTGTCAGCTCAAGTAGGCCGACCAGATATTTGGTCAAATGACCCAGCAGACGCTCTTGTTTCGTCTGCGCATTTTTTAACTTGTCATGGTTGGAAGCCTGATTGCCCATGGGGGTTACAGGTTCATGTTCCAGAGAATTCGAATTTCTACGAATTGAGGCATTTGCCGGCACAAACTGGATCGGGCTGGGCTGCTTTGGGTTTGAGGGGGACTGGTTTGATGGATGCCGCGTGGCTTTCGAAATTGATCCTGCCCGGTGGGGTACATTCTGCAGCTTTTCTTGTATCAAAAAACTTTAAAGCTTTGCTGAGGTATAATGCTTCGCCTGCGTATGCGATTGCGGTTGGGTATTTGGCAGATCGTTTGCGTGGAGGCCCCCCTTTGGACTTTTCACAGGGTGCAGATCAACATGGTTTATCCTTTTCAGAGATTAAGTTTATCCAAACCCAACTGACATTTTTGGGGTTTGATACAAAAGGAACTGATGGATTTACAGGTCCCAATACTGAAATGGCGATCGAAGCGTTTCAGGTTGTCAGTGGCTTGCCCGTTGACGGCTTTGCCGGTCTGTCCTTGTTGGCGCGTCTTCAAAATAAACTATAGTCCTTAGCGGCCATTTGCCACTATCAGTTTTAGATCACGTGGATGTTGTCTCAAACTGGGGTTTGGTGCCTCAGAACGATTTGGAGCCAAAGGATCTGATGTGCTGTCAATAACAGCTGGGTGTGCTGGGGCTTGACCCATTCCGGGTGTCAGCCTGTGACGGATCAAGGCAACTGGATGGGTGCGTAGAGTGAGGCGCATTGAGACATAATCTTCAACCACCTCTTCGCCTTCCGTCATCTTTGGTAAATGCGCTGGACCCTCGATGATCGCCTCACCATCCAAACTTTGTGAGAAAAGGGGCAAGGGTTTGTCACCTGTAATGGCCTTTGCATCCCAGAGGGCCTCACGTCGTGACAGCCCAAGAATATAAAAAGCATCGGCTTCTGCCAAGGCTTGAATCATCTTGGGACTGAGTCCCGCCCGCCGCCATAAGCTTTGAACATCTGTATAGCCATTGCCACGCGCTGAGGTTAACCAGGCAGCTTCATCTTCTGCGAGGCCCTTTATTTGGCGAAACCCTAGTCGGATTGCGAGGCCGCCTGTGCCATCAGGTTCCATTGCGTTGTCCCAAAAGCTGGCGTTTATACATATGGGATATACCTTTACGCCATGCTCACGTGCGTCACGCACGATTTGGGCGGGGGCGTAAAAACCCATAGGTTGAGAATTTAGCAATGCGCAACTGAAGATACCAGGATGGTGATGTTTGAGCCAGCTTGACGCATATACAAGTAAGGCAAAACTGGCTGCATGGCTTTCGGGGAAGCCATATGCCCCAAACCCTTCGATTTGTGAGAAACATCTGGCAGCAAAATTCTCGTCATATCCATTGTGTCGCATGCCCTTCATGAATAGAGATCGAAACTCGCTGACATTTCCATGCTTTTTGAATGTAGCGAGAGAGCGACGCAAGCGATCGGCTTGTTCTGGTGTGAAACCTGCGCCTATGATAGCAATTTGCATGGCTTGTTCTTGAAACAGTGGTACGCCTAAAGTTTTGCCCAATACGGCCCCGAGTGCATCTGAGGGAAAGCTGACCTCTTCCTCGCCATTGCGTCTACGAATATAGGGATGCACCATATTACCTTGGATGGGGCCAGGACGGATGATCGCAACTTCGATCACAAGATCATAAAAGGTACGAGGACGCATGCGCGGCAGGAAGTTCATCTGGGCGCGACTCTCAACCTGGAAGACCCCTAAGCTATCGGCGCGACATAGCATATTGTACACGTCAGGATCTTCGGGAGGCAAGGTGGCAAGCGTGTAATCAACCGCATGATGCACACTGATCATATCAAATGCCTTGCGAATACAGGTTAACATTCCAAGCGCTAAAATATCAATTTTGAGAATACCTAAACTGTCGATGTCATCTTTGTCCCAACAAATTAAGGTACGACCTTCCATCGTGGCGTTTTCAATGGGAACCAATTCATCCAATCGACCTTCTGTCACGATAAAGCCACCCACATGCTGTGATAGGTGACGGGGAAACCCGATCACCTCATAGATCAAAGCCAAGGTTTGCTGTAGGTGCGGATCATTTGCATCGAGGCCAATTTCCGCCATGCGTGCAGCTTCTAAGCCTTTGGATGAAAAAAACCCCCAGAGTTGAGATGATAGAGCACTGATCGTATCTTCTGATAAGCCCATAGCGCGGCCAACTTCGCGAATTGCACGCTTGCCACGGTAATGCACTACGGTGGCACAAAGCCCGGCACGGTGGCGGCCGTAACGCTCATAGATATATTGGATTACCTCCTCGCGGCGCTCATGCTCAAAATCGACATCAATATCAGGTGGCTCATTGCGGGCTGCTGATACAAAGCGTTCAAACACCATAGTGCCAATTTCAGGACTTACAGATGTCACGCCTAAACAATAGCAGACCACAGAATTGGCCGCAGAACCACGGCCTTGGCATAGGATATTTCGGGACCTAGCGAAGGCTACAATATCCCGAACGGTAAGGAAATAAGGTTCATATTTTAGTTTCTCTATGAGAGAAAGCTCGTGTTCTATGAGCTTTCTTACCCTCTTTGATGCCCCGTTTGGGTAACGCCACTTCAACCCTGCATATGCCAAGCGCCGCAACCTATCTGAAGGTGTTTCATTATCCGTCAATTCAGATGGGTATTCATAACGCAATTCGTCGAGTGAAAATTTTAATTGGTCAAGGGCTTTGGCTGTCTGGTATAAGGCTTCTGGATAGGCATGAAAAATAGAAGCAACTTCTGAGGTGCTGCGCAACCGTTGTTCTGAGTTCGCTTGCCCGTCTCGTCCCAGTACGTCCACACGAACACCCAGACGGATTGCTGTTAACACATCGACCAATCTGCGGCGCGCCCCGTGATGCATCACGGGGGCTGCGGATGCGACTAAGGGTAACCTGAGAGTTTGGGACAGCTGTGCTAGATCTTTAAATCGTGCTGTGTCTTGGCCATCATACCTAGGTACCAGCAGCAGCATCACATCTTGGGCGAAGTGTTGCGTCAATCTTTGCACCTGTGACGCCCATGTGGGCGCGCTGGTTTGAGCCTTTTTGCTGGATGGTGCATGCAGCAAGATCAGTTGATCATGACCAAACTCGAGCAAATCTTCTAAGCCAATATCGCAAATACCTTTTTCAGCGCGTAATCTACCACGTGAAATCAGGCGACAAAGATAACCCCAGCCAATACGATTTTTTGGTAAAACTGTTGCTACTATCCCATCACGTAATATAATTTTTGAAGCGGGCAGGAGGTGTGGCGTATTATAAATTTTTGCTGAAGTGCTGCGTTTGCAGCGTGCTGGAGCTGGTGGACCAATCAAACCAACAGTATTATCAAAGGCGCGGCGCTCTTTTACGCGCTGGATAATTTGACGTGCATGTGTATGTGCACGTACAATTCCAGCAACTGAATTATCATCGGCAATAGCCACAGCAGCAAGACCTAAAAGGGCTGCGCGGTCCATATATTCTTCGGGATGAGACCCGCCCTTCAGGAAAGAAAAATTAGAGCATGCTTGTAGTTCTGCCCAAGAAATAGGTGATTTGGGGAGACGAATGATGTCTGAATTTGACATTATGGCTGTGCCTATAAGTGATTCCACACATCACTTTGTTCATACTTTGTTCTCACCTTCAATTCTATTGTTGTGAGGTTCACCTTTTCCTCAAATCACTTCCCAAGTAGAGTACTAAAAAAAACGGAGATGACTCATGACTGATATTGTTATTCTTGGTGGCACACGCACTGCAATCGGCACCTTTGGGGGCAGCTTAGCTGGAGTGGCTCCTATTGATTTGGGTGCAACAGTGGCGAAATCTGCTATTGCACGCTCAGGAATAGAGGCCGCCCAAATTGGGCACGTTGCATTCGGGCATGTGATTAATACCGAACCGCGTGATATGTACCTGTCACGCGTTGCGGCAATGCAAGCGGGTATTCCCGATAATGTCCCAGCAATGAATGTTAACCGGCTTTGTGGATCAGGTCTGCAAGCAATCGTATCGGTTGCACAATCTCTGATGTTGGGCGATGCTGAATTTGGTCTTGCGGGTGGCGCTGAAAACATGAGCCGCTCTCCATACATCACGCAGTCTCAGCGTTGGGGCCAGAAAATGGGTGATGTGACCACGCTCGATATGATGCTAGGCGCATTACATTGTCCGTTTGGAACAGGACACATGGGCGTCACAGCTGAAAATGTAGCTGCTGAAAATGGAGTAAGTCGAGAAGATCAGGATGAATTTGCACTCGAAAGCCAAAATAGGGCCGCAGATGCTATTGCAGCTGGAAAATTTGTTGACCAAATTACCTCAGTCCAAGTGAAAGTGCGTCGAGAGATGGTTGATTTCATCACGGACGAACACCCAAAATCTACAAATCTGGAAACGTTGGCTGGCTTGCGCACCGTGTTTCAAAAAGACGGAACAGTTACTGCTGGAAATGCTTCAGGAATTAATGATGGTGCGGCGGCCATTGTCTTGGCCCATGTTGATGCCGCAGAGAAGGCAGGACTTACACCAAAATTCCGAATTTTGGGTTACGGTCATGCAGGTGTTCGCCCAGAAGTCATGGGCATAGGGCCTGTGCCTGCCGTTGAAAATTTAATGGCAAAAACTGGACTTTCTATTCTGGACTTTGATGTGATTGAGAGCAACGAAGCTTTTGCGGCCCAAGCAGTGGCTGTTAACAAAGGTCTTGGTTTGGACCCCGTTCGGGTTAACCCCAATGGTGGCGCCATTGCCCTTGGGCATCCAGTTGGAGCTACAGGGGCAATCATTATGGTTAAACTTATGGCTGAGCTTGAGCGAAGTGGTGGGACCAACGGTCTAGCAACTATGTGCATCGGAGGTGGACAAGGTATTGCTGTTGCAATTGAGCGACTTTAAAGTGGGCCGATTGCGTTAGATTAATGAATATTAAAAGATCATATTTTTGATATAACGGGTCTGCTTATTCTGCGGATGACAGGCTATAAAGGTAGGCGTAGATGTTCACAGCATCTTCTTCTTTACGGACTCTAAAGCTCATTTTTGCTCGGGCGCGCTTGTCATCTAAGAATTCACGCAAAAAACCTTTTGGGTCTTGGACATAAGCTGTGAAAGTCTCATTAGTCCAAACTAAACCATTTTCAGCACCCGCTGCCGTAAGAGATTTTCCGTAACGATAACCTTCCACGGTACCAGCGCTGGCACCTGCAATATTATATAAATTTGGGCCTGATTTTGAGTTGCGACCAGCGAGCTTTTCTCCAACCTCGTTCACAACTATGTGGCATGAGGTACATTGCTTTTTAAAAGCAGTGGCGCCAGCAAAAACGTCTCCGGGAGGTGTAGGGGCATCAGGAAAAACAGGAGTGGCACATAAAATTAGGACCATAAGGATTGATAAAAGCTTCATTGTTTAACATTCCTTGAATGTACTCACCTGGCAGGTAACTTTACAGTGACGACACTGGAGTTTAGTGCCAATAAATAGGTATCAATTAAGCTACGGCGCGCGAAATTGCACATTGTTTCCACAGCGACGAGAGCGCTGATACTAAGTGATCAATGTCTGCATCACTGTGGAGTGGCGATGGAGTGAACCGAAGCCGTTCTGTCCCTTTTGGAACAGTTGGGTAGTTAATGGGCTGCACATAGATACCAAATTGATCCATCAGATAATCAGCAATCATTTTTGTTTTAACGGGATCTTTAATCATAACCGGGATGATATGGCTGTCGTTTTGCATGTGCGGAATACCTGCATGATCAAGCCCAGCGCGCAAGCGCGCTACTTGCGTCTGTTGGCCAAGTCGCTCTGTGTTACTAGCCTTGAGATGTGCTACTGAGGTCCGTGCTGCTGCTGCAACTGCTGGTGGTAAGGCTGTTGTGAAAATGAAACCAGATCCAAATGACCTGATGAAATCGCAAATCTCGGAAGAACCTGTGATGTAACCACCGACGCAGCCAAAAGCCTTACCTAAAGTTCCTTCAATAACGTCAATTCGATCTGTGAGACCTTCACGTTCGCTGATACCACCACCGCGTGGACCATACATGCCAACTGCATGTACCTCATCAACATATGTTAGTGCGCCATGTTTTTCGCAGACATCAATAATTGCAGCCATTGGAGCGATATCGCCGTCCATTGAATAAACGCTTTCGAACGCCACAATCTTGGGGCGGTCTCCGCATGCAGACAATTTTCTGTCTAAATCCTTCACATTATTATGTTGCCAAATTACTTTATCAGCTTTCGAGTGGCGGATCCCTTCAATCATCGACGCGTGATTCTCACTATCAGAGAGGATAACTACATTAGGTATTTTAGAACCTAAAGTGGTCAGGGTTGTCCAATTGGAGACATAGCCAGATGTGAACAGAAGAGCATCTGACTTGCCATGTAGATCCGCCAGCTCTTTTTCGAGCAACAAGTGGTCATGATTTGTCCCGCTGATGTTACGTGTTCCGCCAGCACCGGTTCCACAGCGTCCAACAGCTTCTTGCATTGACGCGATAACCTTTGGATGCTGCCCCATACCAAGGTAATCATTAGAACACCAAACAGTCACATCCCGCTTTCCACCATCAAAGTGGTTTGTAGCACGTGGAAACTTACCTGTGCTACGTTCAAGATCAGCAAAATACCGATAATTTCCATCTGCCTTTAATTGATTCAGTTGATCTTTGAAAAAACTATCAAATGACATTACAATATTCTTTCCCACAGTTCTTTTATAATAGGTCTGGCTTCCATGAAGCAATCTATTGTGGACCTACTAATTTCAATGGCAAAACCCGCGACATTTTCGCCCAAAAGGCCTAGAACCAAAAAAAGAGCCATCTACAACTCCATCAGTTCTAATTTTTATATATCACAAGTCATAAATGTTAATTTTCCGCAGAGTTTTAAATCAGTGAACAGATCGACTATTATTCTATAATGTTGTGTCTGCTCAAAACTGTTTACAAACTTGTTATGTTTCTTGGACTCGTCTTATGGGTATAATGATTCCTACTTGAATTGATGGCGTGGTGCAGTCAGTTGAAAAACTGGAGGCCCACCAACGAGGTCTACAGCACAAGGCCGTGTTTGTATTTGTTTTGAATGGATCTCATACGCTTTTGCAGAGCCGCATATTGAAAAAATATCATATGCCAGGACTGTAAACCAATTCGTGCTATACTCATTCAAATTGGAAAACGCTAGGCTTGAATTGTGCGCAACGAAGACTGCAAGAAGAATTGGGTATCATTGGTGTTGAGCCACAATATATCGACACTATTGAGTACCGAGCTGAAGTACCTCTGGGATTAATAGAAAACGAAGTTGTGCAAATTTTTTTTGTAAACTTTACAAGCGTTATAATGCTACCCAACCCAGATGAGGTGATGGACTACTGTTGGGAAGCTCTGGAAGAATTGAACGCTAAAATTGTATCCCAACCAAATATATATACGCCATGGCTTAAGATTTATTTACAGAAATATGCAAACAAAATTTTTAAGGCCTAAACTCGATAAGTGCGCAAGAAAACAGGTTTTTCGTATGTGGATTGATCTGGCTGATATTCATACCCACCACTATCAAAGTCCATAATTTGATCTGCGCGTGAGAGACGATTCTGCATAACAAACCGTGCCATTGCTCCACGTGCTTTTTTTGCAAAGAAGCTTACAATCTTTGCTTTACCATCCTTGAACTCCAAAAACTGTGGTGTAACGGTATCAACTTTCAAGATTTTGAGGTCCACTGCACCAAAATATTCTTGACTAGCGCAATTGATTAAAGTTGTGGATCCTGTTGCTACGGCTTGATCATTTAGTGCTTTGGCGATGTTGGAACCCCAATATTCATATAATGATTTCCCACGTTGCGTATTCAAGCGTGATCCCATTTCGAGACGGTAGGCTTGAATTTGATCGAGTGGACGCAAAACACCATAAAGGCCAGATAAAATTCTTAAATGATCTTGAGCCCAGCGCATGTCGTCGTCACTCAAAGTGGTCGCCTCTAATCCCTGGTAGGTGTCGCCTGCGAAGGCCAAAGCTGCAGGACGTAGAGCGCCCACGTCTGGTGTCTCGGCATAGTTTTTGAATCGATCTTGATTCAGTTGGGCTAAATTAAGACTAATTTTCATTAGGTTTTGAAGTTCTGTAATAGATAAGCCGCGTGCTGTTTTTGCCAAGCTCAAAGCTTCCTTACTGAAGTCTGGCAGAGTTAAATCCGTTCTTTCTACGGCTGACCAATCTAATTTTTTGGCGGGTGAAATACATACCAACATGTTTTGAACTCCTTGATTCCCTTAGTTTAGCGCTACCTACTGGGACTTCAAGATTTCTAAGAACGCAGCACCAAATCTTTCAGCACGCGATTCGTTCATTCCTGCAATTTTAGACATTTTCTTGATGGTTTTGGGCTGCATTTCTGCAATATTTCGTAAGACTGATTTTGAGCAAGATAATGGTTTATCTGTGCCCAGTTCCCCACGCTCTAGTTCTACTTGCACAGCGAGCAACTGATCGAATATGTTAGCTACTGGTTGTCCTGCTAATTTGCGACGCGTTGGATGAACGATGGTATCAGTTCCGGTTATGACCGATAAGAAGCCCTTGCCATAGCTCTCCAACTTTTTGGCACCCACACCTCCAATGGCCGCCATTTCATCTAGGTTTTTTGGACGTTTTTCTGCCATCTCAATTAAAGTTTTGTCGTTGAAAATTATGTAAGCAGGCACTTTTTGTTGTTCGGCAAGCGCGCGTCGGTTTGCTTTCAGTGCTGATAAGAGAGGCGCATCTTCATCTGAAACAAGTAACTTGACAACAGGCCTACTATCATTTGCGGAGGTGATACTGTCTTTGCGAAGTTGTATCTGTGCCTCGCCCTTTAGCAATGGACGTGCATTTTCGGTAAAACGTAATCCACCGTGACGCTCTGGGTCTGGCCGAATCAAATCGTGGCCCATCATTTGGCGAAAAATAGCCTGCCACTGAGCTTTGCTCATATTTTTTCCAACTCCAAAAGTTGGAATTTCATTATGAGCGCGTTGACGAACTTTCTCGGTAGCGGTGCCGCGCAAAATATCAATTAAATGCCCGGCTCCGAACCATTCCCCAGTTCTCAAAATAGCGGAGAGCGCCATACGAACAGGTTGGGTACCGTCAAAGACCTCGGGTGGACTGTCGCACAGATCACAGTTTTTGCATGTGACATCAGTTTCTCCAAAATATTGCAAAAGGTTTTCACGTCGGCAGCTCAAAGCCTCTGCTAGGCCAAGCAAGGCATTCAAGCGAGCATGATCTGCTATTTTCCGATCAGTGGGAGCAAGGCCTTCATCAATCTGGGATCTGCGTAATCGGATGTCATCTGCCCCAAATAGTGTGAGAGTTTCCGCAGGAGCGCCATCGCGGCCGCCACGACCAATCTCTTGATAATAGGATTCGATTGATTTGGGTAAATCTGCATGTGCAACCCAACGAATATCGGGTTTATCAACGCCCATTCCAAACGCTACAGTCGCAACAACAATCAGGCCGTCTTCCCGTTGAAATCTGCTTTCGACAAGGCGCCGATCTTCAGCTTCCATGCCGCCATGATAATGACAGGCTGAGTGTCCATTTTCTTGAAGTGCGCGTGCGATTGTTTCTGTTTTGGCGCGTGTGCCGCAGTAAACAATTCCAGATTGTCCTTTTCGAGCATTGGCAAAATTCAAAATTTGTTTACGTGGTTGGTCTTTGGCGGCAAAGGCAAGGTGTATATTAGGACGATCAAATCCATGCAAAAAGCTGGCTGGTGCCCTACCATCAAATAATTTTTTGATAATCTCAGCCTGGGTTTCTTCATCTGCAGTTGCGGTAAAGGCGGCAAGTGGCACATCAAGTGCCTGACGCAACTCACCAATGCGTAGATAATCTGGTCTGAAATCATGGCCCCATTGTGATACGCAATGCGCTTCATCAACCGCAATCAAACTGACACCAATCCGGCGCAACATGCCAAGAGCTGATCCCGCGGCCAGTCTTTCAGGCGCTATGTAAAGTAATTTTAGCTGCCCATGCTCCAGCGCCTCCCAAATGGCATCGGTTTCCTCAGGTGTGTTTCCAGATGTGAGCGCGCCTGCGCTTACGCCTACTGCCTGAAGCGCGCGAACTTGATCGCGCATCAGAGCGATCAGTGGCGAGATGACAACAGTGACCCCTTCACGGAGCAGTGCTGGTAATTGGAAGCATAGGGATTTTCCACCGCCTGTTGGCATAATCGCCAGTACGTTTTTGCCCTCTGTTACAGCCTGAACAATATCTTCCTGTCCGGGCCGGAAGGTAGAGAATCCAAAGACATCCCTCAGGAGGGCAGAATAGGGCATAGCGGTTCCGATGCTTTAGTTGCCGTAATAAACAAGCGTATATTGTAGCGCTGCGACAATGAGCAAAGAGGCTAGCGGTGTAAGGTCGAGTCCACCCATATTAGGTAAAAAACGGCGAATAGGCTGGTAAATTGGATCCAGCATGCGGTTCAGTCCTTGCCAAATTTGGCTGACTACGGGTTGTTTTAGGTTAAGTACATTAAATGCGATGAGCCAGCTCATGATAAAATGTGCGATGATGAAGAACCAGATTACGTTCAAGATCATGTAGGGAATTGCAAAAATTGGTGCCATGGGAACCTCAGTAAAATTTATAAGTTATTACCTAAGCGCTAAGAGATCTATCGGCAAGAGACATAACTGTCCGAAGGCTTGACCTTCCTTCTTACACAGGCGATTTGATTATAAACTGGAGTTCCTTACATGTATCCCTTTATTCGCCTCGCATGGCAATTTTTCCTACACAGGAAGGCATCTCCATTAGGTATCGGTGAGACCCATGAAAGTTTGCATTATTGCCTGCCCTGGGATTTGGATCTTTGGATGGAGCTTAACAATGGGCGTGCCTTGACCCTTTATGACATGGGTCGTTTGCCGTTGGCGAAGCGTGCAGGTTTGATGGACGTTTTAAGGCGACGCAACTGGGGACTGACTATCGCTGGAAGCTCAGTAAGGTATCGAAAGCGTATACGGATGTTTGATTGCATTAAAATGCAAAGCCATGCTGTTTGTGTAGATCAACGTTTCATGTATCTGGAGCAAAGCATGTGGGTTCGTGGAATTTGTGCTGGACATGCTTTGTACCGAACAGCCGTGACTGATGAGAA
>TARA_B110001450_G_scaffold18653_1_pt1 | contig 17036 bp, 11 predicted proteins | sample TARA_B110001450 | Tara Oceans TARA_B110001450 (sample SAMEA4396538) | marine metagenome | biome: Polar Biome; feature: [SRF] surface water layer (ENVO:00010504); material: water (ENVO:00002006), including particulate matter (ENVO:01000060) such as... | depth 5 m | reverse complement strand
TCTGTTAAATAATCTTTAGATTGTAAATAACTAATATATCTCAAATACTCTAACTCATCTTTTTTTTGAGAATATACAATTACTAGCATTCCTTTCTTTGTAATGCGTTCTGACGTACCCTTTATGCTAGCTTTGTCTATTCGTTTTTTTATAATCTCGTAACGTGCATTATAAGCTCCATCTACATCTAACTTTTTTTCATCTACCCTAAATCGTACTGAAAGACTATTTCCAAAAACTAAAATTAATGATGCACAATCTAGATGAAATTTATTACTCCTTTGAACATCATAGAACTCCTGCTCCATTTCGCACATTGTTGTTAATTGCCATAATTTTAAGTTGTTCAAATATACTTTATTGTATTTTTTATTCTTAACTAATGATTGACCAATATAAATGTTATGCTCTACTCCATCAGTTTTAAATCGTTCGAAAAAGTGTGGGAAAATTTGTTGAGCATCTTTTTGTTTTTGATCCAACATAGCGGATACTTTAATATTAATTAACTGGACAGCTTCTTCATAAACCCTTCGTTTGTTATAAACTACCCCCAACTCCTTGTCTATAATTTCCAGATAGATATTAACTTTACTTTCTAATTCTGAAGAAAGGTTTTTAATATGGTCCATTATTGGGTTTACTTCGTTTTTTAAAAAATTTAAAAGCTGCTCTTCACTTGTCGTGTTAAAATCTGATTCAAGTTCATTAATAAAAATATTTATTCTTAAAATTATATGATTATAAAAGGCTAAAGGTTCTAAATCATAAGATTCTTTAAAAATATTTTGAATCATTTTTAATTGGCGAACAAAATCCTCTTTAATAACTTCATTCCTTACTACTGAAGATCCCACAATATCAATTTGGCCATATAATGGAAAGACATGCTTAAAAGTAACATCATTAAACTGTGATTTAACATTTTTATCCCCTACAGCTGTTTGTAAATATCTTGAAGCTTCTTCTTCAAACTTCCAAAATACAGATGGATGTATTGCTGTACATTCTTTCTGAATTATTGCTCTTATGTAGTTTTTAGACTCTTGAATAGATCGCTCTGAGGTAACTTTTAAATAGGGCATTATCACATCTAATTGATTTGCGCTAATTGAGTTTAAATCGTTATTATTTGGTGAAACAACTTCTAAAACACCTATTAGTTTTTCTTTCACAACAATTGGTGCTATTATACAACTATTAAAGCCAGTTTTTTTTAAATTACTTAAAATTAAATTAGTGCCTAAGAGCAGAGATGATTCAATATTTGAAATTGTAAAATATTCCCTTTTTTTAAGTAATAGTTCATAACTTTTAGCACACAACCCCTCTTTACAATTAACTTCTTTCTTATTTGGTAATAAAAAACTTGAAACAGAATTTCCGTCAGCACTAACAAAACTATCTGACTCTTTATTATATTTTGAAAAACCTATTTCTATACTAGAATTATTAAAAAATCTTCTGAAATCATCTTGAAGTTCTAAAAAATTATCATTGTTTATAGAATGATTTAGCATATTAGATTTCATATCTGACACAATAGCATCAAAAGTTACATCTGAAAATGTCATAATAACAAACCCTTTTAGATCCCAAGAATGAGGTGGGAATCTCTCTTTCCACAATGCTATATTTTCAAAATTTTGTAACAACTCATTAATATCTTCTTTTGTTAACTCTTTAAACGAAGAAGTAGGTTTCATACTGATAAAATCAGCATTCATAGTCAAACGATATGTTTTTTGATTACCAATTTCATCAGGAATTGTATAATAAAAAGGTTTCTGATAGTTTCGCTTTACACCATATTTAGAGGCTAATATGTAATTACAAGTCATTACATACATTTCATCTTCAGAAAAATCTACTAAACGAAATTTGAAATTTTCTCCTGCATCATTGATAATGTTTTCAAATCTTTTAGATTGATAAAAGTATTGAGATTGAAAAGGAATGGAAGCTGCTTTAATTTCATTAAAGGTTAATGCTTCTGGAAACAAATCTCCTAACAGAAACCTAATAGGAGTATTCAGTTTTTTTAATTCATCTGATGTAGTTATTCCTGATATTAATTTAGGATGTTCCTCAAAACAATCTAAAATATTTTTCAAATGAACTTTAACTATCTTATTATGTTCTATATCAAATCTATCTTGGTAATGCTTGTGTAACAGGTCGAAATTTAAACTTATGTCAAATGGTAATACATACTTTTCAGTGATATTCATAATACCTATAAATTAATTTAGTAAAGATACCCAATAATTATTAGTCGTATTTACTTCAATAACTTAAAACCCTTTATTATTAATATAAAAAATGGTAGTTTTGAAATCATGTACGAAAATACTTTTCCAAATAAACGCTACAAGCATACCATTGAATTTTTAGAAAAACACATTCCTAAGCATAATGCTATTTTAGACTTGGGAGTTGAAAATCCGTTTTCAAAAATAATGAAACAACGAGGGTATTCTATTCAAAACACTAAAGGAGAAGATTTGGATACGGACCATACATCTCTTAAATCTGAAAATTACGAAGTGACTACTGCTTTTGAAATTTTTGAACATTTATTAGCTCCACTTGAAATTTTAAAAAACTTAAAAGGAAACAAGTTAGTCACATCCATACCACTTCGTTTGTGGTTTGCTCCTGCCTACAGAAGTAAAACAGATAAATGGGACAGACATTACCACGAATTTGAAGATTGGCAATTTGATTGGCTACTTGAAAAAGCAGGATGGAAAGTTATTGAGAGGAAAAAGTTTACAAATCCAGTTAAAAAAATTGGAATTAGACCATTACTAAGAGCATTTACACCACGATATTATATGGTTTATGCAGAAAGGATTTAATTATTTTGAAGTACTACATTGTTATACCTGCTCATAATGAAGCTAATTTTATTGACTTAACACTTGATAGTATTGTTAAGCAAACTATTTTGCCAAAACAAGTTGTTGTTGTAAATGATAACTCTACTGACAATACCGCTGATATCATTAAAGAATACTCGAAGAAATATTCATTTATTCAACTTGTAAACAATCAATCAGACATAAATCATTTACCTGGAAGCAAAGTAATAAACGCCTTTTATAAAGGGTTTAACCTATTAGATAGTGAATATGAATTCATTGTAAAGTTAGATGCTGATATTATTCTACCTACTAACTATTTTGAAATAGTTAGTAGGCATTTTAATAACAATAGCAAAACTGGAATGTGTGGTGGTTTTGCATATATAAAAAAAGGAAATAATTGGGTTTTAGAAAACCTAACAAATAAAGATCATATAAGAGGTGCTTTTAAAGCTTATAGAAAAGAATGCTTCCTTGATATTGGCAAATTAAAACCTTCTATGGGCTGGGATACTGTGGATGAATTATTAGCACAATATCATAATTGGAATATTAAAACTGATGAAGCACTTAAAGTAAAGCACTTAAAACCTACTGGTAAAACCTACAACAAAACTGCCCGATACAAACAAGGCGAGGCATTTTATAAATTAGACTATGGTTTGGTGTTAACTATAATCGCAAGTATTAAATTAGCCCTTCTAAAGAAACAGCCACTATTACTTGTAGATTATATTAATGGATACCTCAAAGCGTATTCAAAAAAAACTGCTAAACTTGTCAATATAAAAGAAGGACAGTTTATAAGATCCCTCCGATGGAAAGGTATAAAGCAAAAGCTTTTTTAAACTTTTACTTTATTAACACCTTTTCAAGTGGTTTCCCTGTACAACCATTAGGAAATGAAATCCCTAACAAAGATGAAATTGTAGGCGCTATGTCAATTACTTCTGTTTTTTGAAGAGTTTCCCCGTTAATTATTCCTGCTCCGTAAAACAACAACGGAACATGAGTATCGTAACTAAAACTACTACCATGTGTTGATCCTTTTTCAGGGTATGAAATCACAGCAGGTTCTAAAACAAAAACAACATCACCAGAATGCTTTTGATGAAAACCGTTTTGAACCAATTTACCTACTCCTGACTCAAATTGACTTTGCGACAAAGCATAACTTGTAAATGCTTTGTCGATGTGCTTGAATAAAACTATTTCTGAAGCAAGATATTCTTGTATTTCAATTAAATTTAACTTGTTCGTTTTAATTAATTCCTTGTTTAGAAATATTTGATTATTTGAAATATTTTTAACCAATCCCTTAATAGCAAATTTTGTTAACAATGCATCTTTTACATTTGTTTCAAAATCGTTATTATCAAAATAACCAGCAGGAATACCTTTTGACTTTAAATAATTTGGAACATTTACAGCTCCATGATCTGCAGTAAGGAAAACTGTATACTCACCAACACCAACACGTTTATCTAAATAATTAAACAGCTTAGACAATTCTTTATCGAGTCTTAAATAAGTATCTTCTACCTCAATAGAATTTACTCCAAATTGATGTCCAACATAGTCAGGAGAAGAATAACTCAATGTCAAAAAATCTGTAATTTCATCTTTTCCTAAAGCTTCATTTTTAATTGATGCAATAGCAAAGTTTGTTAACATTTCGTTTCCATGTGGAGTTCTTTTTATAATATCAAAACCTTTATTTTTGGAGGATAGCTTTTTCAAATCATAGGGGAATATTGGTTTATCTTGCCCTTTAAATGGTTCTTCAAAATTAGAATCGTCTGCTCCACTTTCAACATATTGATCAATCGGAATCAATGTTTTCCATATTTTTAAATATGTTGGTATTTTTTTATTAAAATTCTTCACCCATTTAGGCAATTCATTTTTGTAGTAAGAGCTTGTAATAAATTTACCTTCATTTTTTCCTCGGAACCAATAAGCTGCATCTGCCGAATGACCTGCTGGTAAAATTGCTCCTCTATCTTTTATGGAAATACCTATTACTTTACTTTTACCTTGTGTATGTAATTTTAATTGATCTGTAACAGAAGTTGTTTTCATTCGTTTTGGTGACATTCTTTCAGAACTCGTATTTACTCCAACTGCAATTACACTTTCATCAGATGCGCAATACACTGACTTATCTGAAAATTTGTCGTACCAATTATTAGAGATTATACCGTGATTAGAAGGGGATGTCCCTGTGAACACAGAGGCATGACCTGGACCTGTTTTGGTTGGCACATAATTAAAATGATGATTTTTACAATTAAATCCATTGTTTATCAAACGCATAAAACCTCCATCATCAAATTTAGCTTCAAACCGCGTCAAGTAATCATAACGCATTTGATCTACAACAATACCTAAAACCAATTTAGGGTTTTGAGAAGCTTTACTAGAACCTGATTCTTGAGAAAAACTCGATAAAGCAATTAGAAATGTAATTGTTAAGCTCAATAGTTTCATTTGTATTTTTTTTGATAAAATTACATTTTTTACTTAAAAAATAAATTAAAAAAGTATAAGTTAACAAATACTTAATATTCGGGTTTCTAATAAAACTTAATTTTTATCTATCGATATAATCGTTAGATTTATTATTTTAGCTTCATATGAAATACCTACGCGATTTTGGCCTTTATTTTATCATGCTAAAAGATATTTTTAGCAAGTTCACCAAATGGAGTGCTTTGAAGAAATTAATATTTAAAGAAATAGACGATTTAATTATCGGTTCATTAGGTATTGTTGCTTTTATATCATTTTTTGTTGGTGGAGTAATTGCCATTCAAACAGCCTTAAACATAGATAATCCTTTAATTCCAAAGTACTTAGTTGGTTTTGCTACAAAACAAAGTATCGTTTTAGAATTTGCTCCTACATTTATGTCTATCATTATGGCTGGAAAAGTCGGATCGTTCATTACTTCAAGTATAGGAAGTATGAGGGTTACAGAACAAATAGATGCTTTGGAGGTTATGGGTATAAATTCATTAAACTATTTAGTATTTCCTAAAATCATAGCCTTAATGTTGTATCCTTTTGTAATAACACTTGCTATGTTTCTTGGAGTTTTAGGAGGATGGGTTGCTTGTGTTTATGGAGGTTTTTCTAATAGTGAAGATTTTACAATGGGTTTGCAATATGACTTTAATGAATTTCACATTATATATGCATATGTAAAAACATTTTTCTTTGCATTCATATTAGCTACTATTCCTTCGTTTCATGGTTATTATATGAAAGGTGGTGCACTAGAAGTTGGTAAAGCTGCAACTTCATCATTTGTATGGACAAGTGTTGTTATTATTATTGTAAATTATATTATTACTCAATTAATGTTAACCTAATGATTAAAGTAAATAACTTACACAAAGAATTTAACGGCCATAAAGTACTAAAGGGTATCACTACTACTTTTGAACAAGGAAAAACAAATTTGATTATTGGGCAAAGTGGTTCTGGTAAAACTGTTTTTTTAAAGTCTTTATTAGGCTTGCATATTCCTGAGCAAGGAACGATTTCTTTTGATAATAAGATTTATAGTGATTTATCTAAAAGAGAAAAAAGAGATTTAAGGGTGCAAATAGGAATGCTTTTTCAAGGAGGAGCTTTATTTGATTCTATGACAGTAGAAGAAAATGTATTATTCCCTATGGAAATGTTTTCGGAAATGTCTACAAGTGAAAAAAGAGACAGAGCCAATGAAGTAATTAAAAGAGTCGCTTTAATAAATTCTAATCATAAATCCCCATCAGAAATCTCCGGAGGAATGCAGAAAAGGGTTGCTATTGCAAGAGCTATTGTAATGAACCCTAAATACCTTTTTTGCGACGAACCTAATTCAGGTTTAGACCCTCAAACATCTATTTTAATTGACAATCTAATACTTGAAATAACGCAAGAATACAACATCACTACTGTTGTTAATACTCATGACATGAACTCTGTTATGGAAATTGGACAAAAAATCATCTTTTTAAAAAATGGTCATAAAGAATGGGTCGGAAACAACAAAGAAATTTTCAAAACAGATAATGAAGATGTTACAAACTTTGTGTATTCCTCAAATTTGATGAAGAAAGTAAGACAAGCTTATTTAGAAAATAATTAATTTTCTTTTCACTTAATTACATAAACCTAAACTTTTTAAAAAGTTCAGTTTCTAACATAAACAGTATCTAATTTCATTTCATTTTTAAGCCATACTCTTAATTTATTATTTCTTTTTAAAGCTAAACTGTCGTCTAACAAAGACCTCCAAATTATTCTTGCTGTTGGAAGAGTGTCTATCTTTTTAAAGTCGGACTTTAGCTCTTTATAAAAAGAAATACTTTTTAAGTCATAGAAATTAATCTTTGCCTCTTTTGATATTTTTAAAAAATCCAATGGAAGTTTTTTATTTTTAGATTCTAATTCAGCTTTAAGGTTTTCAATTGTTCCTTGAAGTCCTTTTATTACATTATTTTTTTGTTCAACACGTTTTTGAGAATCTTGATATGCAGTTGAAATTAAATCAAAACTCTTTACTTTGTTTCCTTTAAACTTAAACTTGAAATCTTTTATATATTCATAAGAATTTTTATCATTTTTTAAATCTGCAATTGTTTCATCTGGCAACTCACTAAAGAAAGTAAAAGATATTTTTTTCTTATCATAATTTACTTCATGATTACTATAAAACAACTCTTCATTACTCTTAATTTCATTTTTTATAAAGTTCCTAATATCTCTGTCTTGATTACTTTTTTCAAGAACCGTTATAAAAGTTAATATTGCAGGCACAATTGCTAAAACAGCAATAATTGTTACGGTCCATTTAATTTTATTCCTCTTCGCTTCATTAGCATATTTTACTAATGGAAAGGATAATATTTTGGCAACCACAAATGTTGCCAAAGCTATAAAAATAGTATTGATACAAAATAAGTATAATGCTCCAAGGTAAAATTTAGGATCACCAATAGCTAAACCATATCCTACGGTACAAAGTGGAGGCATCAATGCAGTTGCTATGGCTACACCAAAAATAACTGAAGCCATTGTACCTTTTTTAGATCGAGCTACTATTAAGGCAAAACCACCAAAAATAGCTATTAAAACATCTAAAATAATCGGTGCTTTTCTAGCAACCAACTCCGGAGTCTCTTCCGTTAATGGAGATAATTTAAAGTATAAAAATGCCGTAAACACACTTAAACCTACCATTACTCCTAAATTTACTAAAGAACGTTTTAACGTATCAATATCATATATTGCTAACGAAAGACCTATACCTAAAATAGGCCCCATTAAAGGAGATATTAACATGGCTCCAATAACAACAGCAGTGGAACTAACATTTAAACCAATAGAAGCTATAAATACTGCAAAAATTAATATCCAGGCGGTATGACCTTTAAAAGCAATATCTTTTTTGATATCTGCAATCGTTTGGTCTTTATCTGTTTCTCCACGGATATCTAGCAAATCTGATAAAAAAGAAGAGATACTTTTAAACAACCCTTTAGCATCCTTTTTAACATCTGTTCCTGATGCTTTTTCTTCTTCTGGAGATTGGTTTATTTCTTCGGTCATACTTATTTTCTATTTTTAATTCATTCAAAACTTTTTCAAACTATGTCAAATCAGTATTAAAATCTTTCTTTACACGATTTACAATTTTCTTAATATCTTGCTCTTTTGATTTAGGGTAAATCATTAAAACCTCTTCTTTATCTATAATAATATAATCGTTCAAACCATCTACAACAACTAACTTTTCTTTGTCCGTTCGAATCATATTCCCTGATGCTTCCTCTGCTAATACATTTGCATTAACAATTGCATTATCATTTATGTCTGTATCTAGTTTCTCATATAAACTACCCCAAGTTCCAAGGTCGTTCCAATCAAAATTAGCTTTAGCTACAAAAACATTTTTAGCAGTTTCCATTATGGCGTAGTCCACAGAAATATTTTCTGCTTTAGCATAATTATTTTTTATAAACTCCTCTTCTAAAGCTGTATTATATGAAGAAATCCCATTCTCAAAAACCTTATACAAATTAGGTTGAAATTTCTTAAAAGCAGCTGTTACACTTTTAGCACTCCACATAAAAATCCCTGCATTCCATAAAAAATTACCTTGTGATATAAAATCTTTAGCTGTTTCATAATCAGGCTTTTCTCTAAACTGATTGACGACTTTAATATCTTCTTGAGCATCTTTATCAAATTCAATATACCCATAACCCGTATTTGGAAAGGATGGAGAAATACCTAAAGTCATTAAGGCATCATTCTTAGAGCAATATTCAAAAGCTTGCGCTACATTATCTGTAAACGCTTTTTCGTCCTCAATCCAGTGGTCACTTGGAGCAACAATCATAACTGCATCAGGATTTTCTTTTTGAATTTTTAACGATGCGTACAATATACAAGGTGCCGTATTTCGCATTGCAGGCTCTAACAATACTTGCTGCTGACGAACTTCTGGCAACTGCTCTAAAACCAAATCATTATATTTTTCGTTCGTTAGAATCAAAATATTTTCCTTAGGTATAATATTACTTAACCTAGAAAATGTTTTTTGTATGAGCGTATCTCCAGTACCTAACATATCATGAAATTGTTTTGGAAAACCTGATGTGCTTACTGGCCAAAAACGAGATCCAACTCCACCTGCCATTAATATTGCATAATAATTTTTATTCATTTATTTGTTTTTGTATTCTTTAATTAGCACTGAGCAATTCAATTTCTGCATTTGGTTGAAATAAGTACACTTTACCTGAATTTACTTCCAAACACTCGTAACGTTTAATGCGCCTGTTACCCTTCTTAAAAACTTTACCATTATGAATTCGAAAAATACTCCCTAAGGGAATTTCAAAAATATAATTTTTATCTGTCTTACTATCAAATTGTTTTAACAATACAGACAACTTCGCATCTGTATCACTACTTGCTCTGGGGTTTTTAAAGTGGTTGGCTATATCTGGTAATAATTGATTTGGAAAAACTGAAGGATTAATAAATGGCAACATTAGCTGTTGAAAAGTGTGTTTCCACTCAACACCATGAGGCTTAATAGCTCTCCCATACTTCTCAATAGCAACTAAATGAGCTATTTCATGAACTAAGGTCATTAAAAAACGATATTTATTTAAATTTGAATTTATCGTTATTTGATGTTTCCCGTCTGGAGTCCTTCTGTAATCTCCATGTTTTGTAACGCGTTCGTTAACAATTTTTAAGTTGACATTATTTACTCTAATCAAATCAAAAATTATTGACACAGAACGTTCCGGTAAATATTTTAATAGAATTTCTTCCATAAAGTAAATATAAGTGTTTTTTAAAGTAAAAAAAATCTCATTAAATTTAATTTTATGAGACTTTTTTTACTTTAATTATATTTTAATATTTGATGATTTCAAATTCACTACGTCTATTTAATTGATGTTCTTCCTCTGTACAATCCATCAAAGGACAAGAGACAATAGGTTTAAATTCTCCGTAACCCGCAAAAGTGAATCTTCTTGCGTTTATATACACTTCTAAAGCTAAGAAGTTTCTAGTAGATTCAGCTCTGCGTTCAGATAACACTTGATTATATCTTGCCGTACCTCTACTATCGGTATGCGCACTAATTTTTAAATGAATATTAGGGTATCGTTCTAGTTTTTTAGATAACTCGGTGAGTACTAATTTAGAATCTGCTCTAATATTCCACATATCAAAATCAAAATAAATTGGTTCTAACTCAAAAAACAACTTGCCATCTTTTTCTATAATTGGAGGCCCATCAGTATCTGTTAACATTTTAAAGCGCTTAGGATCTTTATCTTTTAAATCTACATCAATATTTTTCGCAATAATAACTTTTTCTTCCGGAGTTAATAATGGTAGTGGAGGTGGCGGAGGTATTTTAGACAAGTATAACACATGTATTTGATCTTGTTTTTCCAATACATTAACATTCATATTACCTGACACATACTTATCATTTGTTGCTTTTAGATGATATGAACCTGCTAATAAATTTAAATTAAACTTTGCAATAGTATCTAATGTATTTACATATATTTCTTTATCCTTTTTATCAGTAAAAACAACACTTACATCCGGTACAAATTCTTTTGTTTCTAAATCTCTAATCTCAATAGTATTAACATATTCTCTTATAAATATCTCGCCTATTTGCTTAAAACTATAGATATCATCACTTCCCAATCTGTTAGATGAAAACAAACCATCTGTATCATTAAAATAATTTAGATTAAAATCATCAAACCTTGAATTTATTGGAACTCCAAGGTTAATCGGATTTGAGAACGTCCCCTCTATATTTTCTGCAACAAAAACGTCTAACATACCTAGTCCTAAATGACCATTTGAAGAAAAAAATAAATTACCTTCTTCAGATAAGAACGGAAAATGCTCTCGGTTAGTAGTGTTTATCGTTGGTCCCAAATTAACTAAATCATCACCAGAAGCTATTGAATTTAATGATATTTCATATAAATCAAAACTACCAAAACCACCTTCTTGATTAGAGGATAAATATAGTTTCTGACCATCAGGACTTAATGCCGGGTGTTGGTATGAAAATCCGTTTTTACAAAACAATAATTTTTCTAAATTTCCCCAAACACCATTGCTTTTAATTGATTTATATAAATGTATATTATTGCTTCGTTTTTCATTAAAAACTTTTTTATCTCCATCAGTATTACTTTTTGAGATATAGATGGTATTACCATCTTTTGAAAAGCAAAAATTACCTTCATGAAGATTGGAGTTTATTGCTTTTGGAAGTGGTATGACTGATCCTATTGTATCAATATCTTCATTTACCTTAACTGCATAAATATCTAAAAAAGGTTGGTGAGTCCATTTATACGTTTTCCCTAACAATTGTTTGTTATTCCTATCTGATGTAAAATAAACACTATCTTTATGTTTAATGGCTCCAAAATCTGAAGCGTCAGAATTAAATTCTGCTTTTTTTATACTATAATCAGGATTTTTTAACTTAAACTCTTCTATGATTTCAATTGATTGAACTTTGTCTATTTCATCATTTAAATTATTATTATATAATTTAAAATAATCTAAACCAGTTTCATAATCTCCCAAAGCAGAAAGCACTTGATATAACTTAAAATTATAAAGATTATCATAGGTTTTATCTTTTTCTATAAACTTCCCTTTAACAAGCTGTTTTATATAACGAGAAGTTTCTCTGTATTTAAATGTGTTGTAATAACACACAGACAAATTTTCGAGTACTTTTTTATGAGGTCTATTCCCCAATTCTTCTTCATAATACTTTGCGGCATTTGTATAATCTCCTTTTTCAAAAAAACGATCTGCTCTTGTTTTCCTTTGTGCTAATGTTATTTGTGTAAACAATAAAACCAACACTACAAGTATCTTTTTTAACTTCATATTAATAAAATCTTGGTGAATCATATTTTTTACTTAAACCTAGAACATCAAAAGTATAACGAAGTACAAATTCATGACTCCCGCTATTAAAATTATTTAATTCACTTGTATTAAAATCATAAGCATAACCTAATCGTAAATTATTTGTAACATTAAACCCTAACAAACCAGATACTGCATCTTGATACCTATACGAAGCACCTATTTCAAATTTATTATACAACAACACATTTGTTGAAAAATCAAAAGTTAAAGGAGCTCCATTAACATGCTTTATAACTGTTGATGGCTTTAACTTAATATTATCGTTCATTTTAAATACATATCCACCAATTAAAAATAAATGTTGTTTTCTAGTATATATTGTTTCTGAATTGTTACTTATCTCTGTTGGGATTAAGTTTGGAGAGGATACACCAATATAGAATTGCTCTTTAAACAAAAATGCTCCAGCACCAATGTTAAATAAGGTTTTGTTAGTATTTTGAAAAGCTACATCTGAAGATAAATTGGTATTCGAAAAATCAAAACTTAATTGTCCTAGCCCCATTTTCATTCCAAAAGAAAGATTTAAATTTTCTTTAAGCTTAATTTTATATGCAACATCAATATTAAAAACATTTTCTTGGAGATTTCCGTTACTTCCAATCTTGTCATTTAAATAATTTAAAGACAATTCAATACGTTCATTTAAAGGTATGTGAGCAAAAACATTTGCTGTTTTTGGTGCGCCTTCAATTCCAACCCATTGTGTTCTATACAAACTTCCTACTTTTATTAATCCTGGTTCATTAGTCATATATCCAGGATTTACAGTACTCATATTATACATATATTGTGTATAGTGAGGTTCTTGTTGCGCATATATAGATACTCCACATAATACAGCTACGATTAAAAAAATTAATTTCATGTTGTAATTAGTTAGTTATCTACTTAAGTAAAAATCTCCTTGAAATGGTTTTGTATTCCCATCATTAGGATTAAACACATAAAAATAAACACCTGAAGGCAATTCATCACCTAAGGATAATGAGACATTACTATGTCCTTTAAATGGCGTTGTATTAATATTCCCTTTGTAAACTTGGGTACCATACCTGTTAAAAATTTGAATTTCGAAATTTGGATAAAGAATTGGTAATCCACCAAGATCTAGTTCGTCATTATTTCCATCATCATTAGGAGAAACACCATTTCCAACACCATCATCACAATTGGAATTACTTAATGATAATAACGTGACCGTTATTTGAACTCTGTCTGATTCACAACCATTTGAATCAAATACAGCGCCAAAATAATCTTCTCCATCTATTAAGACTAAGCTATCCGCTAAAATTTCTGACGAATTTATTGTATCATACCAATAATATTCTTGAACATTTGAGGTTAGCAAACTGGAAATAGTTGCTCCTTCATTGATACAAAAAGTTTGGTTTGAAGCTATTGGAGGAGGAACTGTTAATATATTTACAGACAAACTTGCTGTTGCAGAACTACATATTGAAGTAGCTACTAATTCATATAAAAAATTATATGTTCCAGCCGGCAAAAGAGAAGTGTCAAGAACACTCCCTAGTAATGCTCCAGTGGCATTTAGATCTGTAAATATTCCGCCTATATCTGCCATAGGATCTATTAGCGTAAATAAATCAATCATCCCATCAGACTTACAAACAGTTTCTATTTGATTATCTCCAGCATTTTGAACTTGATTAATGATTAAATTAATAGTTACTTGGGCTGAATTACAAATTCCATTTGAAGGAACCGTGTATATATAGTTTCCACTTACACCATTTAATGGATTAATAATTGCTGAATTTGTTGAAGACGCGAACCCTTCCGGCCCTGTCCATATTCCTGAATTATTTGGACTCCCCAGTAAAAAATTAAATAAATCTATTGGAGCTGCATTTTCACAAATTGTAACCGTATTTGTTAACCCAGGGTCAAGAGGAGATTGAATAGTGATTGTTATTATGGATGCTTCTAATTCACATGAAGGGTTTCCTTGCACTTGATATTCATAATCATACGTACCAGCTGCTAAATTAGAAACAGTAACTATACTTCCCGATAATACTCCAGTATTATCAATATCTACAAAACTACCTCCAGAAGTTGCTAAAGGATCTACTAATGTTAATAAGTTTACTGTTGAAACCGAACTACATATTGGAGATGACGATTGGTTAAAACCTGCATTAGGAGCATCATGAATAGTAATTGATAATATTGTGTTTACTGAAGGACAAGTACCATTTGCTAAAATTGTGTATATATAATCTCCTGAAAATGCTAGTGAAGCATCTATAATTCCCAAATTATCTGAAGAGTTGTAGTTATTAGGCCCAGTCCATGATCCGTTAGTGTTAGGATCATCTGTTAACAAATCAAATAAATTTAAAACTCCATTATTTTTACATAAATCTTTGTCTCCACCAATACCAGAGTTCTTTTGTTCATAAACTGTAAAAGATAATGTTGCTTCATCAGGGCAACCATTTGGATTTGGTAAATTAGTATTCGTATTATATATCAAATTAAAAGTTTGTGAATTCGTTATTTCTGGTATTACAAATGGATTGTTTAGTACTTCACCAGAGTCTATATTTGTCCATGTACCTAAAGAACCCTCATAAACATCACCTTGTACTCCATCTTTTTCTAACAAACTAATTAAGTCTATAGTATCTCCAATATCAATTCCTTTACAAAACTCTAAATTTGAAGTGTTTTCACCAGCATAATTATTTGGATAAATTACTATTGTTATATCTGTTGTTTCCGGACTACATGGGTGCTGGCAATTATTAACAGAGTTTTTACATAAATCAGGTATTTCTAAACAATTATAAGTTGGCAAAACAGAATATCTAAATACATATGTTCCTGGAGTAGCTTCCAGCAAATTAATTGTCCCTTCAGTTCTATATGGAGTTGTATAACCATATCCTGAAACATATGCCTCATTCCAATTTAAACCTCCACTAAATTGCCCCGTATTACTTAACAAGCCAAGTGAAGATGGCCCTGAAACAAGACTCCAATTTGTTCCATTTTCATTAGGGTAATCATACAAAACATTATTTTCAGAAGTGAATTCTAAATAGTCATATAAATTAATCGTCGCAGGTATATCTTCTTGCTCACAAAATTCGTTATTTAATATATTTTGCGAGAATGGTCTTACATATTCTAGAAACGTAAAAACAACATCAGAAACTTTATCTTGGCAATTGGCTAGTGTTGCTCTAGTTTCTACATCATAACTATAGGTATATGATTCACAGCCAAATCTTGGATTTGTTTGATATAAAAAATCATATACTTCCCCTAAGTTTATTATAGAATCTCCAGGATTAGAAATTTGATTTGTAGGATCCGTATTGCTTGACCATGTCCCTTCTATATCTTCTCCTGAAAGATATAGATCATCTGTTAAATCAATATTAACATTATGTATCCCTGCAACTAAATCTGTTTCACATATAATATCTCCTCCTCCTATTCCAGAGTCTACATCTCTAATAACTTCAACTTTAAAATACACTGTCTTAGATTCGCTACACGGAGCTACTCCGGGTACAGTATATGAAAACTCAAACACATCAAAATCAATCAAACTCCCTCCAGGTTCATATGGAATTTGAGCATTAAAAAAACCTTGTTGACTTAAACTTATAAAATTTGATGGAAGTCCTTGATTACCTATAAATTCCCAAACTCCATTTTGATGAGGAGATGGCAAAGATTCAAAAACTTGAAATAAATCAAAACTCTCTATACCAGCTTCACAAATTGTTACGTTAGATGCATTTGGTCCGGAGGCAGGCAAAGGATTACCTTCAAATGGACCTAATAGTATTTTAATTGTTATTGCAGGTATTGAGGAACCACAAGAAGAATTGTACAACTCAAACTCATAATATTGAATAGGATCAGAAGGAGATATTGAACCCTCGGTTGAATTATCTAAATCCCATAAAAGAACATCCCCTGTCATTTCATTTAAAGAAAAATTAAAGCCTGGGTCAAACCAATTTCCAATTTCTAATGTGTTTCCTGTTTGATTTGTATATGCATCATATAAATTAATAATGCCATCTGAAACTCCATCGCTATCATTATCAATTGTTGTCATATCACAAATAACAATAGTTTCGATTTGGTCACACTGAGCAGATATGTTTATTGTAATAAAACTCATTACAATAAACAATAGTAAATTTTTCCCCAATTTATATTTTTTAGAATTAAAAAAAACGAATATAGTAAAAAAATACTTTTAGCCAACTACGCATTTAATAAGCTAAAATTTTATGGTGTAGAACTAGAAACTTCTAAAACTTTACCATTATAATATTTATTTCCCGTCAATGAAAAATCAAAAATATAATTTGCCATTTCTATTGCTTTCAATGGTGCTTCATAACCAGGAAAAGCTTCTTCCAACATCTCAGTTTGTACTGCTCCTAAAGCTAAAACATTAAACGAAATTTGTTGCTCTTTAAATTCTTCAGCTAAAACTTCTGAAAGAGTAATTACAGCACCTTTACTAGAACTATATGCTGCCAAACCAGGAAACTTCATCGAGCCTTGTATACCGCCCATTGAACTTACAGTAACAACATGACTTCCGTTACTCATAAATGGGACTACATTTTTAGTCAACTCAGCTACTCCAAAAACGTTAACTTCAAA
>TARA_B110001450_G_scaffold34832_1_pt1 | contig 17063 bp, 16 predicted proteins | sample TARA_B110001450 | Tara Oceans TARA_B110001450 (sample SAMEA4396538) | marine metagenome | biome: Polar Biome; feature: [SRF] surface water layer (ENVO:00010504); material: water (ENVO:00002006), including particulate matter (ENVO:01000060) such as... | depth 5 m | reverse complement strand
AGTGTGTCGCATGTTTGGTGATAGCACCAGTACCCATCGACAAGACCACCAAACCCAATGGTTACAGTACCGAGGTTATCTTGGAAACTCGCGTGGTCTGAGCGAGCGGTCACGTCTTCGTAAACAATAATTTCCGGTTTACCCTTGTCCAACCAATCGTCAACCTTCCACGTGTCATCAGCAAATCCTTCACCGATCAACACGCTTTGTTGCTGCTCGACACCAATTGCATCAGCGCCGATCCAGAGCGTCAACCCAACCATCTCTGGTTGGTTAATGACATCGTGATCAAGCGACGGACCGAGGTAAACCCGCATTGGCCAGACCTCCTCATCCTTCGGATACCCATCTGGATCAACCGTTGTTGCTGGGTCGCCGTGGGGCGCTCCTCCGCCACCCGGCCAGTTCACACCAGCCATGTCGAGGTTGATGTAATTGGTAACAGAGACATCTGGATTGTCTTCTTTGACGTAATAATCGGTCCAGTAATCGCTGCCTCGCTTTCCGCCTTCTTCTCCAGACCAGAAGCAGAATACCATTGTTCGGCGCGTCTCGAATGAGGACATGGCTTCAGCGACGGTCAGCACCATGCTTGTACCAGCGGAGTTATCGTAGGCTCCAACCCCAGTCCCATAGGTTCGAGTGCCCGTGATGTGAGGGTCAAGAAGTAAGGCGTTTGCTGGGGGTGCGACGTCGAAGTGTGCTCCAAACACCATCCATTCATCAGGAACTTCATTGCCGTATCTGAACCCACAGATGTTGTATGATTCTGGATTTTGGTTGCCAAACACATCAGTGAATTCATAGCGCTGAGTGACGACTTCCAACCCAAACGCTTCCAATTCGTTGATCAAGTAAACAGCAGCGTCCTCATAGGCAGCATTTGCTTGACCAGCCCATCGGTTCAGATAACCAACGGCACCGTCTGCCAAATCCAGAGGATCTGGGCTTTCATCGGTGATGTGGTGGAGGTAATTGTAGGTCGAACGACCGGCGACAAGACCGGTTGAATGGCGCCCCCCTTCATCAGAGGAATATGCGGGGGCGACGGGTCTAACGAATGTTAACGGGTAGGCGACAGCAGGCCCACCGGTGTCTTCGCTTGAGTTCAGTGTAATGTTCTCTTGGCCCAATCGAACAAGAGCTCCACCGTCAGCGGATTTGTGACCGCCTTCAGAATACCACGTTGCCCATGATTCGTTTGCATCCCGAATCGGCCAGTTCTCTCGGCCATAATCCCCCAAAAGAATCAAGCCCATATCGGCTCGTGGTGGGGCGAGCATTGACAGTTGCACTTGCTCACCAGCGCGCAAGTCGACAACGGTTGAGTTGACAACATAATTTGTCTCCTCATCGATTATAAGGTAGGGGATGAAGGCAGAGAGGTCTTGCTCAGCAACGATTGTAACACCCTGAAAAACCCCTGCAGTCATCACCTGAGGGGTCACCATTGCATCGTCCACAGTCACCATTCCCCCGTCCCCGTTTTCACCGAAACAACCTGCAAGTGGAGCCATGAACATGATCAACACCAACGTGAGTGCATGAAGCCCGCGAGTGCCCGCCATGTTGCCGCCTCACGCCCGTACTTTCTCAAATCTGCGGCTCGTTGATGGAAATAAATCAAAAGAGGGGCTGCGTTTTTTCGGCTGGAAAAGAAAAAAACCGTCTTCTAAATTACATATTTACGTCTATAATTACAGTAAAGCGGAAGAGAGTGCTAAAAAACCATCAATTATGGCCCATGGTTTGATTAAGGTTCATGTTGAACGCTGATGTGATACAATGGGACGCAAACCGAACACAATCCACGTGCTCTTGACCGTAAAACGAAAACCGAAACGAACCCGTTACCTCTGGGCCAATGCGATTATCATCGACGATCAAGATTCTCGCTGCCCTCTCATCGAAGGTTGAATCACTCTTCCTCGAGGACAAGAGCCTTGGAAACCAAACGCTCCGGGTCCCTCGAGATGCTGAACGCGAGTCCGAGCGCCCCAATCGCAGCAACCACCATGACGCCCACCAAAACCTCTTGTTGTGTGACACTTTCACTAGCGGGCTCCACAGTTTGTTGTTCACAACCAATACCAAAACAATCACCAGTGCTCGGCACACCGGCTTCTTCGTGGACGTCCTTCCACAACGTCATCGTATGGTTTTGAGTCGAAACAACGCTGCCGTTGATGGCCCGTTCGAACATGTAATCATAGTTCCCCGGTGTAGCGTTCAAATCGAAAGCATAGGTGTGTGAAACGGCGCATGACTGATCAGCAAGCGTTCCATTTTCAGTGAGTTCACATGACTCAACAAGCCAAACAGAGATGTTGTCAGTTGCGTTGTCATAGACCCCATCGCCGTTGAGGTCGATGCTGATTCGAATTGAAGCGTTTTCAGATGTGTCTTTCATTCGAAACACCACGGCGTTTCCCTGAACAAAATCACTGTCGGTGATGTTGGCAGGCATCGGCCCGTCAGCGACCACGATGACGTTGTAAGTTTCTTGTTCGTGGGCCGCTGTTTGGCCCATGCAAGCAAGTCCAACAACCATCACCATTGCGAAGACGGCACCCCTGTGGTTCCAACCGGACATGTTTTGCCCTTCACAGCATAACATAAAGACAAAACGGAAGAGCGGGCCCGCATGACTCATGGGCGCTAAGGAAACAGGCCTCGGCATTTTTATTGTCGTGTTGCTTTCATGTGCGACGCTGATCGTAAAAGGCCCTGCAGCGCCCGACGAGCCTGCAGAAACAAGTGGGTTTGATGTTTCAGATCCCTTGTATCAATACGAGGGCCACGATCACTCGAACGCTTCTCAGCACGTCGCCGGTACCGACAACATGGCGCTGGTTAATTTCAACCCCCTTACGACACCCGGGAACGCAGAAGTTCAGGTGGCGACAACCCCGGATGGCGAGAGCACGTACGCTTATCTCGCAGGGTGGAATGACATGCACATCGTTGATGTCACCGATCCAGACAACACCACTGTCGTTGGTGTCTACAATGACCCAAACACTCAGGTTTTAGATGTAAAGTACCTCGAGTATAACGGAAGAGAATACATCCTTCAGCAGAACCAACTCGTTGATCCCGGTAATTCAGACCCAAACATTGGCGAATGGGGCGACCCGATTCAGGTGAGCGTTACCCTCATCGATGTCACTACAAAATCAAACCCCGTTTTTGTCGACAATTGGTATGATGTCGACCACCCAACAGGCCCCCACAACCTCTACACCCACATGATTGATGGAGAATGGTACCTCTTTGTCGCCAACCCCGAATATGAACAATGCAACGATGCCATTGGCGAGGCGTGCGGCGGCGTCACGATTGCGCACCTCAACCTTGATGGTTCAGCCTCACGAAACCTGCAAGGGGTACCCGCCTCAGGCCTCGGCCACACCATCATCAAGGTTGGAGAATACGAAGTCGCCTGGGAAACAACCCGTGGCGGCTGGATCTACATTCACGACATGACCGTGCAGCTGTGGCCCGGGGAAGATCCAAACGACCCTCGATACGGTCACACCTTCATCTACGGCAGTTATTGGGAAGCAGGTTTGAGGATTGGCGACGTCACGGACGTCCCCCACCCAGTGAATTCACCCGAGGAGTATGTGCTTCATGCGACCTTGTGTAAAACAGGCCAAGGCAACCCCTTGCAATGCCGATGGCGAGCAGAAGAAGTCGGGCTTTGGATGGACTTCCTCGATATGGATGAGGACGGCCAACCCGACAGTGGAACAACAGGGAATGAAAACGGTGGCCGAGTGTCTTACATTCACTATGCAGAACCTTTCCCAACCATGGTTGACCTTTCCCACGTTGGTTACTCTGACGAGCCAGTGCATATGGTCACGGCCGCAGTCGAAGTGCTCTCAACAAACGTCGGTACAGGCATCATCTACCTCCTCGATACCACTGACTACACCATGGAAGACGGACAGTTCAAATTCAAACCAAAATTAATTCGAGATTGGGAAATCCCATACGGTGAAGACCATTGCTACGGCGAAGATTGCGAAGCGTTCCCCGACAGCGAAGAATGGTTGTTGTTTTCACCCCACAACCTTGACAGTGCCTACTTCGAAACCGATGAAACAACCGATCAGAGTCACGGCGGCGGATGGGATGGCCGATTGTACATCTCTCATTACCACGCAGGATTGTGGGTGATCGATGTTGAAACACTCGTCGCACCAACCAACCCAGACGATCGTCGAGCCACGAATTTTGAAGCGACTGTAGGTTGGTACCTTCCCCACGGCGAAGATGGTACTGAACTCCAATCGAGCTTCTATGACTTCGGTTGGGTTCCGTTCCTCTGGGCGGTTGAACACCATAACGGCCTGACCTATGCCTCTTGTATTTCCACAGGTTTGTATATCGTGCAACTCGAGGCCGACCTACCCTACCTAGGCACATCGGTGTGAGGCATCACCATGCGAACCATCACTACAACCCTCCTTCTTACGGCTTCACTCCTCGTTTCCGGATGCTTTGCCCCAGAGTCCTTTGTCGAAGAATCCCCCTACCACGGCGAAGCCATTGATCCAGTTGTGGCGGTCGACGATTTCACCCTCAACAACGCTACGGGCGATGTATGGAATTTTGCAGAACAAACAGAAGGCAAGGTCGTCGTCATCGCTTTCCTGTTCACAAACTGCATCGATATTTGCCCCATCGTGACCGAAAACCTCCGCTGGATGTCAAGCCAATTATCAGAAGAAGAACACAACGCGACCGAATTCATCACCGTCACCGTCGATCCGTGGCGTGACGATCCTGCAACAATGCTCGACTGGAAGGAAGGCAGGGGTACAAATTGGAGCCACCTCTCCATCAACGATGTCGATAATGAATCTCAAATGAAAGCCATTACAGATTTATGGGTGAACTTTGGAGTCGGACTTTGGATTGAAGAAGTGCCTTCTGACCTCGCCGAAGAAGAATCTGAAAACGAATCCAGCAACGGCTCTGAAGGCAACTCAAGCGAAGGTACGAGCGAACAATCAGACACGACAACAAGCGCTCGACACCACCCGGACGCATACAGCGTTAACCACAGCACCGGAACAGTTCTCGTCGACCACCGAGGGCTTCAACAAGTATGGTGGGGCGATAACGATTGGTTCCCTGATCTTGTGCTCGAAGACGTCCAAGCTCTAATCAACGCTAGAAACGAATGATTCGTTCACAGTTCGTTAGGTACAGGGGCTTGGTCCATGTGCAAGAACGCATAGACGGCCCACCATGTCACAATGTCCCAAGAGTGGACTAGGTTTGCTTCACCGGTTGCATTATCGGTCGCCATGTATTCCTCCATTGTGGGCAACTTGTCGCACGTTTTGTGGTAACAAGGATACCCATCGACCACACCGTTCCAACCGAGGGTTGCCACCCCAATCTGTTGGAAGGAATCGTGATCGCTTCGAGCGGTAGGGCTCTCATAGATGGCAACCATGTCTTGGTAGTTATTTTCCCACAATGGACTTTCGCCACCGGCAGCCCATTCCGCACGGCCGCGCTCAATTTGGTATGACAGATCAAACGCATCAGCGCCAATCCATTCCGCCAAATGGTACATTCCTGTTTGGTCAATGACGTCCCCTGTGCCGTCAGGGCCAAGGTAAACTGAGAGGGCAAAATCACCAGGATAGTTGATGCCCGCCATGTCGAGGTTGAGGTAATTGCTTACCGTAACGCCGTCGGGAAGATCTCCCGCAAAGGCGCTGGAGCCCCACAGGCCTTCTTCTTCGGATGACCACAAGCAGAACACCATGGTTCTTCGAGCATCGAATTCAGCTAAGACGCTCGCAGTGGTCAGCACCATCGATGTGCCAGCAGCGTTGTCGTAGGCGCCGGTTCGGGTACCATACCCTTGTTGTTCGGTGCCAGGAATGATTGCGGTCGGTGGCGTTGCATAGGGGGCGATGTCGAAATGAGCCCCAAAGACCAGCCATTCATCAGGATAAACGGTTCCTGTTTTGTAGCCGCAAATGTTGACCGCCCACAAGGTGCCTGACTGGAATCGATGAACTTGCACATCAAGCCCATAGCCAACCATGACCCCTTCGAAGTAAGTGATCGCATCTTCATAGGCTGGGTTTCCATTGCCAATCCAACGGTCGAGGTAGCCAACAGCTCCATCGTAAGGATCGGTTGGGTCAGGTGTTTCATCGGTGATGAAATCCACCCATTCATACACGTCTCGACCGTTGAGCCAACCTCCGCTTGCGTTGACGCCGTTTTCCTCAGTTAGGTCAGATCGCTGTTCGCGCTCTGTGGTCATTTGCTTGACCACAACATCGCCACCAGTCGAATTTGCTGGGATCATCCACGGCCACTCGCCGCCTTCGTCTTCATTTGGCGTCACCATCACCGCAGACCCGCTTGAGCGGTCCATTGTCCAATCCATCCACGACTCATCGGCTGCCCGAATCGGCCAATTGGTTCGTCCGTAGTCGCCAAGAAGCAGCACAACATCGCTGTTGCGGGGTGGGAATAAGACATTGACACTCACGGTTTCGCCTTCCATTAAGTCGAACACAGTGCTGTTCTGGGCTCGCAGGGAGCCTGGGTCTTGGACGAAGTAAGGAAGGAAGACGCTCATATCTCGCGCTGCTTTGACGTCAATTGTCGTCCATTCTCCACCCGGGACCAAATCCGGTTGCACGACGAGGTCTTCAGCATCGGGCAAACCGGCCGCTCCGTTTTCACCAAAGCACCCCGCAAACGGGGCCGAGAACATCAGTAAAACGAGCAAACCAGCACGTGCATGTTGGGAGCGCATGGCAAACCGTGACCGCTTTCGTTGTTGAACCCAACGGCGTCTCACATCAATATATTTCATAATTAAAATAGAATCGGAGTTCCGTTCACCGGAAATAGAATTCCAAGAAAAGGCGAACGGTTAAGGGGGGGCAGTTGTCCGGTTTGAACATGGCAACGGTTCGTGTGGACCAAAAAGGCCGGGCACTGACCCGAGCGATTCCTGCCTCATTTGACCAAGCAATAGCCAAATTCTTCGGCTCTGGTCCGACCGATATCGAACTCGCAAAGACCCAGCATTTGGCCTATCGTGAAGCGTTGCTAGCAGCAGGTGTCGAGGTCACAGTCTTGCCTTCTGATGACGATTTGCCCGATTCAATTTTTGTTGAAGACCAAGCCGTCGTGATCGATGGGCATGTTCTGCTCCCGGTTCCAGGCCACCCCGCACGTGTTGCTGAGCAACCACCAATTGCAGAGTTCGTAACCCGCCAACTTTCAGGCACGCAAGTCTGTCGAATGCACGGTGAAGCTCGCATGGATGGAGGCGACATTATTCGCTTGGGTGATTTGTTCTTTGTTGGCCGATCTTCAAGGACCAATGATGCAGGCATCGCCGAGCTGCGAGACCTTCTCGCACACCTTGGCCACGAACTTCGCACCGTCGAAATCCCAGGCCATGCATTGCACCTCACAAGCATCACATCCACCCCAACGGATTCGGTCCTCTTGGTTCCAGAAGGTTACCTTCCAGCCAACGCATTTGGGGCCCTTCCAGACGGGTGTGAAATCAAGTGGATGCCAAAAGAAGAAGCGTATGGTTGCAACACCATCGGCTTAGCCAACGGCCAAGTTTTGGTGGCCGAGGGTTACCCAACCGTTCTCACTACAATCAAATCAATGGGGCTTGAACCCGTCGTGCTTGACATGAGCCAAATCCGTGCTGCGGACGGTTCACTCACCTGCTGCTCGCTGTTCTATTGAGCATCAAACAAAGCGTTGCTTTTCATCATAGACCGTAGCGTGCCAATGCATCAACTGGGCGTTTGCATCCACTTCATCTTCAACGCTATGTATGTTATTTTCAAACGCCCCAGAGGCGTGAACATCGGCGAAGATTACCCCTTGCTCAGAGGCGATTAATTCCAACGTCTTAGTGTGATCGAGGTAAACACCGATTTCAAAAACGACAAACGGTGGCCGGTTGGAAGTGAGGTGCTGAAACATAGGTGAGAAGAGAAAACTCGCTAAATCCTCGGTTGTTTGAAAAGAACACAACATCGACAAGGTTTGCAACAACCCTTCATCTTGGGGCATTAGGGGAGGTTTAGGCTCGTCGATGATGCGAGATTTAACCACCGTTAACAGAGGCTTACCTTCGTGCATGGTATGGCGTAGATGGGCCCTCGCATAATGGTACTTCACAAAAAATTCACGGTCACCAAGGCAAATCCACGCCATCGTATTGAATGAATTTACCGCTGTCGTTCAAGGTTAAACCTTCGACAACAGCCCGCATCCCTTCGACGCTTTCTGGCATTTCAACAGGCGCTCTATCGCCGCCCATGCTCGTTTTGACCCAGCCAGGGTGTAAGATGACGAAACTGATGTTGTCCTCAATCGCTTCCTTCTTCATGGCGACCGTGAACATGTTGAGGGCGGTTTTACTGGCCCGGTAAGCGTATGACCGGCCCATTTCACAATCATCGATTGAAGCCATCAAACTGCTCGTCATTGCAACCTTTGTTAATTGGTCGTGGGTCATCTTCCCATAGAGTGCTTGAACGACGCGAACGGGACCTAGGGCGTTAATGTCCATGACTTCAAGCGCCCATTCATCGTCGATTTCGGAGAGGTTCCGCCAGCGCCCATCAGCAACACCTGCATTGTTGACGAGCAAATCGATTTGCGAGGGGGCTGCATCAGCGAAGGCTTTGACGGAGTCGTTGCTTTGTACGTCGAGCTGATGAATGCTTAATTTTTCACAGGCAAGTGAATTCAGGCGGCCCACATCACTTCGGTATCCAGCATACACACTCCAGCCTTCCTCAAGCAGTTGCGCAACCCATTCCGCACCAAGTCCACGGTTTGCTCCAGTGATCACAGCAACGCCCATGATGTGGCTCAATTGGGACTGATTCAAGAACCTTTCAACCCGGTCTGGGCCAAAGTTATTGTAATACAACGGGATGTTTAAATCATGGACAACTCCCTAAATATGCCATTTTCGAACACTGAAACGCTCCCAGGGTCGACGATCCTCCAATCACATGGCGTCGTAACTGGTTCAACCGTTCGCGCCAAGAATGTGTTCAAAGACATCGGTGCTGGCCTGAAAAACATCGTTGGAGGCGAACTGAAAGCCTACACAGAATTGCTTCAAGAATCTCGAAATGAAGCGCTGTTCAGAATGTGTTCGGAAGCAGCATCCCGGGGCGCCAATGCAGTGGTGAATGTTCGCTTTGCCACCTCGTCAGTTGCCGGGGGCGCCTCTGAATTGCTGGCCTATGGCACAGCAGTGACCGTTCAATGAGGTGCATTCCAATGGAGAATGTTCTGTTACAGATTTTTGTTAACCTTCTGCTGAACTCACCATGGATTATCAGCCTTTATGGGTTGCTTGTCTATCAGCCAATGAAGAAAAAAGCGCTGAAGGAACGAGAACAAGCCAGCGTGAAATACGGCAGTGCTACGGCTCTTACCACACTCAGCACCCCTTCCAGACCTGATGAGATCCAAGCCTACAAATTGCTGGTTGCGAATGTGGTGATGTCGCCAAGCTGGATCCAAACTTTTGGTGGCTGGTTTCGTTCCCTCTTTGGGGGGCGCATCAACACCTTCTCTAAACTCCTTGATTGGGCTCGAAGGGAAGCCAAGCAACGCCTTGTTGAACAACTGGAAGCGTCCGGCTTCGACGAAGTGATCAACGTCCGATTTGAGACAGCAACCCTCACCAAATCCAAAAATAGGGATGACAAAACTACAGGGTTCGAAATTCTTGTTTATGGCACTGCAGTAAAGTACTGAATGATGGCCTTTTTGAAGGACAAATCATAGGTGGAGTTCTTGAAGGGCTAGCCTGTGCATGAAGTTGATACTATGGCTGAATCTTCTGATAACAGTTCGATTTTCCGAAAGTGGGCCATGCGCCAATACTGGCGAATGCAACAAAGTCAGGCGGTTGTTGGTCTGTTGCTGTGGGGCACCACCATCACTCTTCTTGTTTGGCCGTATGTCTCGTGGCGGTTTTCCGATCAATGCTCAGATGGGGTTTGCTTCTCATCCTCCTTCTTAGGGGTTCCATCGACGTACCTCGGTCTCGCTTTTATTTTCCTCTCAGTGATGTTTGCGGTGCTCTTGATTGGCTTTCTCTACGACCGGGTGTTCTCACTTTGGACGGAATGGCGAAGCGTCGATATGGAGCGCAACCCCTACGTGACCTACGCCCTTTCTCCAAACTGGGCTATGATGATCGCTCTTCAGGCTGAAACACTGAAGCGCACGGCAAACGAAGATCCGGCCATGATGGCTCAAGCCGATTGGTACCTCAAATGGTGTGAAACATACACAGAGGGCGAAATGTTCGCTCGCTCCGTTCAGCGCTGGGACAAAGACATGGGCGAGACGCCGACGTTTTGGTTCACCAGCGACGAGGCCATGCAGAGAGCACGAGAATCAGTCTTCGAAGACGAAGCGTGATCAGGACTTCTTGCCGGTCAATCCTGAATACCAACGCTTCAGCATGTCGAACAAGGTTTCCCTGCGGAAGTATTCACCCGTGCTCGGGTCGTACCATGTTCCGTCCCCTTGTTTGATGGGTTGATTGTGTTGGTTATGCTGTTGCTGATGGTTTCGGTGATGGCGCGGATGGCGAAACTGGTTGTATTGTGGACTACGGCCGCTGGGCCTGTACCTGCGGTTTTGTCGTGTGCTGCTGCTTCTCGAAGAAGAGCGACCCCTACCTGCGCCCCGAGGCTTGTATCTGCGTCTGCCGCCCGAGGAACCCATGCTGGTCCCTATCGGCTTTTTGATTTAAATACCCTGCCGCCTCAATTGAAACGCTTCAGTTTTGGTCAAAGAGAACCGTAAAACGCTCCGATTTCTACCAAAAGGCCAGCTTCATGAGCGTATTGATTGGAGGGCACCTCAATCATAATCGCGCCCGGAATCCGTTTGACAATGCTTTTCACATCATCCAATCCGTGCAACTTGTCTGATTCAGCAGAAATAACGGCGCAAGGCACTTTGATGTTCGAAAGGTCTTGTGGGAGGGAAAAATGAATCAAAGATCGAGCGGAAGACCGCATTCTTGCAGCATTTTGGGCCAACAAAGTACGGCGGTAACGAACCCTCTGACCATCCTCTTTGACCTTTCGTTCAATGGTCCAAACTGCAAATTTAACCATCCAACTCAATGTGAAATTAGGCAGCGGCGCTCTCAGCAACATGCGTTGCCCGAACGGCATTTTGAATTCTTGATTTGGAGCAACGAATATTGAACTCCTTGCCTCAATAATACCCTGCTGCATAGCATCAATAAGAACGGTTGATCCGAGTGATGATGAGAAAAAGTCGACCTTCGGACCAAGGCTGTAAAATTTGATGACGTCCACAAGGTCTTGTGTGAACTTTTCAACGGTGAAATCTTTTCTGGAACTTCTTGGGCTCTCAAAAACAGCGCTCGCTTTTTCCCTGCTTTCAATGTAAACGACTGGCCTTTGAGCGACCCATGCTGCCATCAATGACCTCCATCCTTCGAACACCGAGCCCCACCCGGGAACAAAAACCACCGGGCTGAGGGTTTTTGCGACTTCATCGGCCGGCGTCCAAGTCAGCACTCGCAGCGAAACGCCGCCGCTGACAGCCACCCATTCTTCCAAACAGGTTGAACCCGGAAGTTCAGGCGCGCCCCCCCAATGTTCTTCCATTCGGTTTGGAAGGTACGCCTATTGGGAATAAGCGTTTAGCCGTCCATTGAACATCGACCGCCTCTTGGCGATGGTTATCAAAGCGTCACGCTCAAAACCCTGTTGTGTTGGTATCGGAGTGCAGAGGGCAGGATTCGAACCTGCGAACTCATAGAGACTGGGACCTCATCCCAGCGCCGTTGACCAAGCTTGGCAACCCCTGCTTCAGCCGTCCCTTATGCCGCGCGTATATCAATGACGCGACAGGACGCCTTTGCTTGCCAAAAAGGACTCACTCTTCCATGAAAATGGAGATTTCTTCCAATGACTTTCGGTGAATGTCTGGGACCTTGGCGCCCGGTGCTGGATAGCCAACGGGCATAACGAGCATGGCTTCCTCGTGAGAGGGCCGATCGAGTAAATCGCCGAGGAACTTCATCGGCGAAGGGGTGTGCGTCAACGTGACAAGACCCATGCGGTGCACGGCGTTGATGAACAGACCTGCAGCAATACCACATGATTCGGTAGCATAGTATGTCGGGCCCCATTCACCGTTGGCCCGAAGGCGTTTTTTCTGCTTGAACAAAACCACGACCCAGGGGGCGTCTGTGAGGTGCTCTTTTACCGCGTCCGTACCGAGCGGCGAAAGCACTTCAGCCCACGCTTCCGGCATGCGATGATCGTAGGTGCGCCGCTCTTCTTCTTCCGCTGCAATTCTGATTCTTTGCTTCAATTCAGCGTTGGAAACAGCGACCCAGGTCCAAGGTTGCAAATGAGCGCCGTTTGGTGCAGTGCTGCCAGATTTAATGGCTAATTCAATGAGCTTGCGATCCACCGACTGGGTGGAGAAATGCCGAGTTGTGCGACGGCTGTTATTTTCTTGATAGGCCAAATTCGCTTGCTCGAGCATGACCCGTTCGGGCAACTTTGCCCAATCGAGCGGTATGAAACCGACTTCATCCATGTTCCTCTGAAGGGCGGTTGGCCTATCAGTTCTTTTCGAGCATGGTTACTGCGTTGGCATTTTTCCACGCATTCGCAACCACGACTCGCTGCCAAACATCAGCGCATACATTGCAGCAAGCCATAATGTAGGCCGCCCCCAATCATCAACAGCCATCGTTTCCGGCATCATGCCTTGCCCAAACGCAAGCAGAACACAAAGCCAAATCAACGTCACCCCGTGAAGCCCCCAACGAACTGTGGACATAATCTGGGATGAGTTTGCCTTCATTTCAGTGATTTCAACCTCGGTCAAAACGGCCGTCACGCCCTTTAGTTTGTCGAGCGCCGTGCCCCCATTCCATCGAATCTGACCCAAGCGGAAGCGACTGAGAATTTCGATGCCAGTGAACATGGTCACCCACACCACCACCACTTCAAGGAAGGGTTCAGCCCCTCTCAAATTGAGCGAGCCTTGGCCCGACCAAATGAGAAGCCCCCAAAGCCATGAAACGAGCACAAGTTGGAAGGTTCGAGCGAATTTTGTGATGCGGTGCAACAATTCTGCGTCGTGAGAAAGCAGCATTTCCAAAGCGATGACCAACGCCGTTGTTCCGGACAAACCGACGCTGATCAACAACCACCACCAGTCTAAGTCTCCATCCCGCCATGCAAACATCAACGCCACCATGGTCCAGGCAAGCGCCACTACCGACGCTAGATTGGCGGCAGCTTGCATTGTGTAGAGTGGATCCCGCCCGTCTCTGAGGACAGCAAATCCACCCATCAGCCGCGTTTCAAAAGCAGAATCATCGACAAGCCCGTGTGCAGCGGCCGTCATGCCGCCAACGGCCTTGATGCGAGCGTTACCGACAATCGACTGCGCCTCACCCTGGGCCCATTCTTCATCCAGACCGTTCGCGTTCCACGAGGAGCCACGGCTGGCAGCATGAGCCGCTCCAGCCCCACGGCTTTTCGTGTTCCCAGCAGACCGCGTTTTCGCCCACGCACGAATCTCATCCGAAATGATGTCTTCGACTTGATCTTCGTTCAGTGGGGCTCCGTGGTCGGTGTAGAGCCACCGGCATTGAATCGGCACAGGGGCGGGATCAACGTCTGGCGCCACCATTTGGAATTGACCCGGTCCAAGCGTTGGCAACTGAGCCACCAAGTCTTGATCGCCACCGCTTTCCTTCAATAAGTGCCGAACCTTTTCGACGTCTTGCGGTTGAGTGAACCGTCCAATAAACGTCGTGTTGGCTTGGGCGAGGATCTTGTAATCGACATCGCTCACGTTTTGTGTTGCCAAGACACAAGCAACCCCGTACTTCCTCGCTTGCTTGAAAATGAGTTTAATCAAATCCTTTGCGGGAGGATTTCTTGGGTGCGGTGGTAGATAGGGCGCCACTTCATCCATGAAAAAGAGCAATTTTAATTCGCCTTCAGCAGGTTGCTGAGTGAGCATCCAATCGTACAACTCGCGAGACAATTCTTGAACGAAATATTGCTTCTGTGCTTCATCCTGAATGGTATTGAGATAGACAATGTTGAGGGGGATTTTCCCAGGGATTGCAGGCTCGACAAAGGAATCGATATCGATTGGAACTCCGTTTGAAAACAACAATTGATTGACCCCCGAAGAATAAGCAGAGAGCCGCCGTGCCAGTTCATTTCGAGTCGTTTTGGGCAAGCGCTCTTCAAAGTCGGTGAGCCGATGTTCAATCATTACTTCGTCCCAAGGGGGGATTGCGAGCTTTTCTTCACCCTCCTCGATGTCTTGGAAACATTCAGGATAGAGTTTCCGAGTAAATTCTTGATTTGGTTCCCGCACCACTCGGGCTAAAGACTGGAAATCACTGACATCCAATCCATGCTTTGTCCCTTCGACAAGCACTTCATAGAGGAAGGGTTTGACGATTTTCCCTTGCGCTTTCTCAACATCATATCCGGCTAGACTGGTGAACCCCGCAGCCACCATATCCCATGCCGTGATCGCTTCTTCTGCATCGAGGTTCGAAGGTGGTGTTCGAAACGGGTCGATGCACAGGGGTAGCCCCTTTGAGCGAAGTGGGGTCCAAATACGAACCTCGCACATGTCCATGAGTTTCTTTGCTCTCGCCACATCACCGCCCTCTGCCTCCAAATCGGCTGGATTAATACCGAGGGCGAGGCGAGCAAGATCGCCCTGTGGGTCGATAATGAGCGAAGGGATTTTGGCCAACGCTGCTTCTTCGATCAATGCTTTTGCCATAACGGTCTTTCCAGAACCTGTTGAACCAAGCATGGCGGCGTGGCGTGCAAGGACCATCGATTTGATGTCAATAGGCTCACCAGTATCGCGCCTGGTGCCAAGGAACATCCCTTTCGGCTTGTACCTTTTTTGCTTCAATGGCGCATCAACAACTGCAGGAGAAGGCCGATCTCCAGGGGTGAGAATATCATCGACAAGGTCCGCTAAACTTGGCTCATCCGCTACAGGCATCTCCTCGGAGAAAGCCTCGTCGTCCGATACCATACCGTAGGGAGGGGCGCAGGGGGTCTTGAAGACAGCGACCGCCAGCAGGGCTGGGAAGCAGACTCAAGGGGGTCGGGCAATTCGCCGTTGTATGGAGCGCATTCCGACCGGTCGCCCATCATGGAACCAAGAAATGCGCAGTGCCGCTATGGCCGTTTTGGATTCTAAACGTTGGGTCAAAGGCGCTCAAGGTCGCGCCTTCGGCGAAGCCTTCGCGTCCCACTGTGGGGCGCTGAGTGCGACGCCTTGTCAAAACGGGTCATCAGCGCTATGGGCGGCCCTTCGCATCGCTAACATTGGACCTGGTGATGAGGTGATTGTTCCGTCCTACACGTTCATCTCGACCGCGACGTGCATCCTTTTGGTCGGCGCTACACCGGTGTTTGTCGATGTTGAACCGGATTATTTCTGCCTCGATATGAACGCAGTTCAAAACGCAATCACCCCCGCCACAAAGGGCGTGATAGGCGTCCACCTTTTTGGCCAACCCTACGATCCAAACCTCCTCAGACTCTGTCAACAACACGGGCTGACTTTGATTGAGGACGCCGCCCAAGCCCACGGAGCAACACAACAGTTTGCGGATGGCACAAAGCGAACCGCAGGGTCGATGGGTGACATCGGATGCTTCTCCTTTTTCCCTTCAAAAAACATGGCAGTGGGGGGAGAAGGTGGCATGCTCACCACGACCCTGCCAGCTTACACTGCTAAGATTTCAGGCATCACAAATCACGGACGCAGCCCAGACTTGGAGGCGATGGAGTTGGGTAGCAATTTGCGCATGTCGGAAGTTTCGGCCGCGATTGGGCTGGAACAATTGAAGCAACTCGACCAGTGGGTGGAGCGCCGTCGCACAATCGCTGCCCTTTACACCGAAGCGATTGAACAAAACCCATTTCTCCAGCCACCGAAGGTGCGCCCAGGAGCAGAACATGCCTGGCACCAGTTCTGCGTTCATACACCTGCGCCCGAAGCGCTGGTGGCGCATTTTGACCGCCTCGGCATCGATGCACGGAGGTATTACACGGTGCCAATCCACGAACAAGCGGTTTTCACCCACCACCCGCAACATGACACTGCGCTGCAAGTAACCAACACCCTTGGCGCTACCCTCGTCGCAATCCCCGTCATGCATGAATTGACCCAGGGAGAAATCCAAAGGGTCGTCCAAGCGTTGAACGAATTCAAGGTTGCTTGACGGGGCGTCCTGCATGTGCTAACTGAGCGTTGGACCAACTATGATCTCCGGTGATCTCTAGGCCAAGCCAAGGGGGCAATTCTACCGGGTGGTCTTCTTCAGGCAACTCAACTTCGGCAAGAATTAATCCAGCAAGTTCACCTTCAAACTCATCGACTTCCCAAAGCAGCCCGTCAGCGCCACGCCATTCGTACCTGCGCTTCGATACTGAAGGATAAGCACCAGTTGCTGCAATTTGATGACCAAGAGCCAACGGCAATCCCCATTCAAGTTCATGGGCGCTGGCGTTGGTGCGGCGGCCCTTGAGGGTGAACACGGCCCGTTCATCAACAAGGCGCATGCGTGCAATCCAATCTGCTTCGGTTTGAAAGAGTTCCAATTCAGATTCCGCCATTTTTTGGAACCGTTTCACGCCCATGTATGACAACCAACCCTCGCTTTGGAGCACTTCATTTGAATGAAGGTAAAATTGGGAGATTTGGCTGGAACCTTCGCCTTCTCGCCACGGGTGCGTCTCTTGTACGTTGACAAAAAATCGGCGCTCGATTTCGATGTGGCTCTTCCTTGCGCCGAACCCCATGGCCTATCTGATGCAGCGATGGTTTATGATTGTCAAGCCCAATTGCAGAAATCAGAACTTCATTTCCCTTCAGTGAGATCCACATTTTCTGGTGGTGCAACGCTGTCAAATCCATTTACCAACTTATTGATATGCACCCCTCTT
>TARA_B110001450_G_scaffold57854_1_pt1 | contig 17183 bp, 9 predicted proteins | sample TARA_B110001450 | Tara Oceans TARA_B110001450 (sample SAMEA4396538) | marine metagenome | biome: Polar Biome; feature: [SRF] surface water layer (ENVO:00010504); material: water (ENVO:00002006), including particulate matter (ENVO:01000060) such as... | depth 5 m | reverse complement strand
TTCAACCTTTGCGCTAGAATCACATCTGGAATTAAATTAAACGATTTTAATTGTGGACTAAAAGGTTATAGGAAAGAAGTTGTTAAAAACATTAATGTATATGGAGAAATGCATCGATATATCCCTATCCTTGCTAGCAATGAAGGTTATAACAAAATTGAAGAAAAAATCATTAAACATAGACCTAGAAAATATGGTAAAACAAAATTTGGGATGAATAGATTTACTCACGGTTTTTTAGACCTTATAACCATATGGTTTTTATCTAGATTCGGTAAAAGACCGATGCATTTTTTTGGTGCTATAGGTGCGATAATGTTAATTATAGGTTTTTTGTTTGCAGTATACTTAGGAGTCGATAAAATATATTTCAACCCTAATAGTAGGCTAATAACTGAAAAGCCTGAGTTCTTCATTAGCTTAACAACTATGATTCTTGGAAGTCAATTTTTTGTAGCTGGTTTTATAGGAGAAATGATAACTAGAAATAATCAAAACAAAAAATATTACAATATAGAAACTGTTATTAACAGCTAATTATATTTTGTAGTTAAAGACTTCGCATTTATTTAAAAATAAGATTCAAAACATATAGAATGAGTTATAAAGACAAATACCAAGAGTGGCTAAAATTACCTTTTGACAATACTACAATTGAGGAAACTAAATCTTTACTTAATAATGAAGATGAACTTGAAGATAGTTTTTATAAAAATTTAGAGTTTGGAACTGGAGGGATGAGAGGTTTAATGGGAGTTGGCACTAATAGAATAAATAAGTACACTCTTGGAAAAAACACTCAAGGTCTTAGTAATTATTTGATGAAAGTGTTTAAAAGTAATATATCGGTAGCTATTGCTTATGATTGTAGAAATAATAGTAAAGAATTAGCTAAGGTAGTGGCGGATGTATTTTCTGCAAATAACATTAAAGTATATTTATTTAGTGATTTAAGACCTACTCCTGAATTATCTTTTGCATTAAAACATTTAAAATGTCAATGTGGTATAGTTTTAACAGCATCTCACAATCCACCAGAATATAATGGTTATAAAGTTTATTGGGAAGATGGAGGTCAAATTGTCCCTCCTGAAGATCAAAATATTATAAACGAAATTAATAAACTGGGTTATAGGGAAATAAAATTCAAATCAAATAGTAATTTAATTGAATACATAGACAAAGAAGTTGATGATGTTTTTATTAAAAACAGTATTCAAAACGGAAAATTGTCCGATAATAAAGAAATAAAAAATAAATTAAACATAGTTTTCACTTCATTACACGGTACATCAATAACTTTAATCCCTGAAGTTTTAAAAAAAGCTGGATTTAATAATGTATATATAGTTGAAGAGCAAAAGATACCAGATGGTAATTTCCCAACTGTAAAATCCCCTAATCCAGAAGAGACTGAAGCTTTAGATATGGCTTTAAAGCTAGGTAATAAACACAATGCAGATATAGTCATAGGAACAGATCCAGATGGAGATAGGTTTGGAATAGCTGTTAGAAATAATAGTAATGAATTGGTTTTGTTAAATGGAAATGAAGTTATGGCCATATTAATAGAATACTTATGTCAAAAATGGAAAGTCGAAAACAAATTAAATGGAAATCAATTTATAGGATCTACTATTGTTTCCACTCCATTAATAGATAAAATAGCCAAGGCATATAATATTGAATGTAAATTAGGGCTAACTGGTTTTAAATGGATCGCTAAAATGATTAAAGACTTTCCTGAGTTAGATTTTATTGGAGGAGGTGAAGAAAGTTTTGGTTTTATGGTTGGAGATTTCGTAAGAGATAAAGATGCAATCACTTCTACTCTACTTTCTTGTGAAATTGCAGCACTATTAAAAAATGAAGGAAATAGCATATACTCAAAATTACAAGATATCCACATGAAATATGGGCTATATAAAGAAGAGTTGATTTCTTTAACTAAAAAGGGTATACATGGGAATAAAGAGATAAATAACATAATGAATAGTTTTAGGAATGAGCCACCCAAAACAATTGGCAATTCACAAATTATTAAAATTGATGATTTTGAATCTTCCACTTCAATAGATTGTAAGACTAATTCCAAAGCAAAAATTTTATTACCAAAATCAAATGTTTTAATCTTCACAACATTAGACGGCACAAAAGTAGCGCTAAGACCTAGTGGAACTGAACCGAAAATTAAGTTCTATATTAGCGTTAATGAAAAAGTAAACGAAGAGGAAAGTTATAGCAGCACAGAGTACTTATTAAAGAAGAAAATCAAACAAATAGTTTTAGAATTAAAAATAGATTAATGGGATATTTTACAAAAATATTAAAGTATGCGATTCCATACAAACACTTCGCTTTATTAAATATTATTTCGAATATTTTTTATGCTCTATTCGGTACATTATCTATGATTTCACTATTCCCGATGCTTAAAGTTTTATTCAATCAAACAGAAACATTAAGCCAAGCTCCTATATGGAGTGGTATTGGAAATATCGTTGAATACGGAGAGGGATATCTTAACTACTATGTTACAATAAAGAAAAATGAAGGAAGTGATGATGTCTTAGTCTTTATGATATTAATTATTGTAATTACATTTTTACTAAAAAATCTATTTAACTACTTATCGTTGTTTTTTATTACATATCTAAGAAATGGAGTTATAAGAGATTTAAGAAATGACTTGTATGATAAAATGACTGAATTATCGGTCTCTTATTATTCTGAAAAAAGGAAAGGAGATATATTATCTAGAATTTCATCTGACGTAATTGAACTTCAGGTTTCATTTTTAGGAATATTAGAATTAATAGTAAAAGAGCCATTGATGATAATCTTTACATTAGTAGCAATGGTACTTATAAATAGTGAACTTGCTCTTTTTGTATTTATTTTTATACCTATTTCTGGATTAATAATATCATTCATTGGTAAATCTTTAAAAAGAAAATCTAAAAAAGTTCAAGAAGAACAAGGCCTGTTTTTATCACTTGTGGATGAGACATTAAATGGCTTAAAAATTATTAAAAGTTTTACTTCAGAAAGTTTATTCAAAAAAAAATTTAATAATTCAACGAGAAAATATTATAACTTTTCAAATAGTCTACTAAATAGAACAAACCTTGCAGGTCCAATAAGTGAGTTTTTAGGGATTTGTTCAATAACTATTTTACTTTGGTATGGAGGGCAAATGGTTCTAGAAGAAAAATCATTAGATGCTAGTTCTTTTATGGTTTTTTTAGGATTAGCATACAATATTCTAACACCATTCAAAGCCATTAGTAAAGCAAGCTACAAGGTAAAAAAAGGAAATGCAGCAGCAGAAAGAGTAATTCATGTTTTAGTAAACAAATCGCAAATAAATGACCCTAAAGACAATAAAATTATTTCAACTTTTGATAACTCAATCCAGTTTAATAATGTGAACTTTAGCTATAATAATGAAAATGCAATCAAAGAATTTAGTTTTGAATTAAAAAAAGGGGAAACTCTAGCTTTAGTTGGACAATCTGGGAGTGGTAAATCAACCATGGCAAATCTAGTCAATAGATTTTATGATGTTAATCATGGTGAAATAATGATTGATAAAATAAATATTAAAGATGTAACAAAAAACAGTTTAAGAAAATTAATAGGTCTTGTAACCCAGGATTCTATATTATTTAATGATAGTATTAAAAATAATTTAATTGTAGCTAAAAATGATGCTACTGATGATGAAATTATTAATGCTTTAAAAATCGCTAATGCTTGGGAGTTCGTAAAAGATTTGGAGGATGGTATCCATCACAATGTAGGAGATTCAGGAAACAAGCTTTCTGGGGGGCAGAAGCAAAGAATTAGTATCGCAAGAGCCGTTTTAAAAAACCCTCCAATCATGGTTCTTGATGAGGCTACATCAGCTTTAGACACAGAGAGTGAGAAGATAGTGCAAGATGCACTAGAAAATATGATGAAAAACAGGACTTCTATTGTTATTGCTCACAGACTTTCGACAATTAAAAATGCTGACTATATAATTGTGCTAGACAAGGGACTAATAGTTGAAAAAGGTAATCACAATGATTTAATGAAGCTAAAAGGGCTATACCATAACCTGGTTGAAATGCAAACAATTGATGAATGATTATATTATTCAAATATATAATACCAGTTTTATTATTCAATTATAACTTAATAACTTTTGATGAAAAAGAATTGTTAATTGAGTTAAACTATAATCAAGAAAAAATAGTTTTAAACAAGTCTTATAATAATATTCAATTAGATGATTTCAGTATTAGTAAACTTCAATTTTATATTTCAAATTTAAAATTTTATTTAAATAATAAAGAGGTTTTAGAATTTGATAAAAAACATATTTTAATTGATATTGAAGATGAGAGTTCACTAAAGATATTAATCCCAAGTAAATTACTGTTTGATGAGCTCTCATTTAATTTAGGAATTGATGAAGAAACCAATAAAAGTGGCGCAAAAGGTGGTGATTTAGATCCTATTTTAGGTATGTATTGGACTTGGAATAGTGGTTATATTAATTTTAAGGCAGAAGGTATATATAATAACAATAATGAATTCTTATATCATATTGGAGGATTCATGAAGCCATATAACGCCTTGCAACTAATTAAAATAGATTTATCTAGTGTAAATAAAAATAAGCTCATGTTGAATTTTGATGAGTTTTTCAACAACATAGATTTTAGTTTAAGTAAAATACTTTCTCCTGGTAAAAATGCAGTAAAACTCTCCAGTTTACTTGCAAAATCTATTAACTAAAATGAAGAAATCAATTTCAATTATTTTAGTCTTATTTGTTAGTATATTATTAATTTTTCTATTTGACATCAAGAATTCAACCAGTTTGAATTATCCAAAATATTTTCCAAAAATAGAATATGATTTATCTAAAAATCCAATTAATAAAGATAAAATTGAATTAGGTAAAATATTGTTCTATGATCCTATTTTATCTAAAAATAATCAGATTTCTTGCGCCTCATGCCACTCTTCATATAACGCATTTGCACACACTGATCACAAACTAAGTCATGGAATAAATGATGAAATAGGAATTAGAAATGCACCTGCTCTATTTAATTTAGCATGGCAAAAAGAATTTATGTGGGACGGAGCAATAAATCACTTAGATATGCAGGCATTGGCGCCTATTAATAGTGAAATTGAAATGGGTGAGAATACAAGAAATTTAATATCTAAATTACAAAAAACTAATTATTATCCTGAATTATTTTATTCCGCTTTTGGAGATAGTATAATAAAGACAGAATATCTTTTAAAATCCTTATCACAATTCCAATTAACACTGATTTCATCTAATTCTAAATATGATTCTGTGATCAAAGGGGAAGCAAAATTTTCTGATAAAGAAAAAAGAGGGCATGAATTATTTAAAAATAACTGTAACAACTGCCACACAGAACCAATGTTTACAAACTATGAATATAAAAAAAATGGTATTAAGGAAGATTCTATACTTAAAGATTTTGGCAGATATAATATAACCGAAAACATTAATGATAAATATCTATTTAAAGTTCCATCATTAAGAAATTTAAAATATTCTTACCCATATATGCATGATGGAAGGTTTGAAAAATTACAATTTGTAATTAATCATTATTCTGAGATTAATATTGATAATAATTTGATACATTTAAATAACAAAGAAAAAGTTGACTTAACAGCTTTTCTTTTAACTTTAAATGATAAAGAATTCACCTTAAATAAGAATCATAAATTTCCATTAAAATTGATTGAAACCTTATATCAGTAGTTGCAAAATACTTATTATTCATATTTTTAAACTCATTACTTATACAATTAGATAAAAATTCAATTTATCTTTATTAAGGTTAAACTTAGCTTATGAAAATTAAATTATATTATTTACTTACTTTTTTTAGTTTATCAATTTACAGTCAAGATAACCCTGTTATAACTTCATGGCTTCAAAATACCTCTGAAACAGGCTCCTATTATTTTTCTGGAAACTCTACAACAGTTTCAAATAATATTTTAGTTAACTGTCAATCTGTGGAGTACTCCGATAATTTTGCATATATAAGTACTCAAGGAATTCCAGCATATCCTACAGGACCTTTTTCAGATGGCAATCCATCAAATGCAGAAGCTCAAAACAATATATACAAAATGCCTTTAAATCCTCAACCTAATAATGGCAACCCAACTAGTACTACAGGTGGTAATATAGGTGTATTCATAAATGGAGTTGCACTCTTTGACTATAGAGATGGTGTAGCATGGAATAATAATACAAATTATCTATGTGGAGGTCCGGGAAACCCGCCTTGTCCTGGTGGGCCTGCTGCAACCCAAAATTGGAATAGAGATGCAATTCCTGCAGAAATGGGTGGGTTTGATTGCTCTAAAGGTCATCCAGCTCAGGGAAATTATCACCACCACCAAAATCCATCTGCTTTTAAATTAGATCTAGAAGTTGTTTCTGATATATGTAATTTATATGATGCGGAAGGCTTGTATGCAATTGACTCTAACAACCACTCTCCTCTTATTGGTTTTGCTTATGATGGGTATCCAATTTATGGCGCTTATGGTTATAAAAATTCAGATGGAACAGGAGGAATAACTAGAATAAAATCTGGTTATCAATTAAAAAATATTACAAGTAGAGCAAATGGACCAGATATAAACCAAGTAGTAACAATTACTCAAGGTCCAAATACTGGAAATCAAGAAACATTGTTTTTAGGATATTTTAGAGAAGATTATGAGCATGTAGAACATACTGAAGAAGAGTATTTAGATGTACACAATGGAAGGTTTTGTATAACTCCTGAATATCCAGAGGGTACCTATGCCTATTTTGCTACAGTTGACGAGAATTGGAATTCTGCATATCCTTACGCGGTAGGGCCAACATTTTATGGGGTCTATGAAAATAGAATAGTTAATACAATTAATGAGTCGACTAATGAGTATTTGTCAAATGATAGTTTTGAAATAAACGAGGTTGAAATTAGCATTATACCAAACCCAGCTTCAGATTTAATTGCTGTTCAAATAAAAGATTTAATTACCAGTGATCTAGATATAACTCTATACGATATTAACGGAAAAGTTATAAAGCACAAAAGAATATATGCTGGTAGCACTATAGCCTACTTTAATGCACAAACACTATACGAAGGAGTGTATTTGATAAATATCTCTTCAAATAATTACACTACAACAAAAAGAGTTATTGTTTCAAGATAATTGACTTTTATAAATCCATATTATATTAAAATTAAGCATACATTTGTGTGCTTAATTTTTTAACCAATGAGATTACACAGAAATTTATGTTTAGCCGTTATTGATGGTATTTTACTCATATTTAATGAAAATGAATACGCTGACAAAGTGATTCGTAATCTATTAAAGAGGAATAAAACATGGGGAAGTAGAGATAGAGGGTTTATTGCTGAAACCACTTACGATATAGTTAGATGGAAAAGACTATATTCAAAAATAGCTGAAGTTAAAAGTCCTTTTTCCAGAGATGACGCATGGAGACTTTTAGCAGTATGGATCATTTTAAAAGGAATAAAACTTCCAGACTGGAAGTATTTTGAAAATACTCCCAATAGAAAAATTAAAGGAAAGTTTGACACTTTAACAAAAGAAAGAAAGTATAGAGAATCTATTCCTGATTGGATTGATGATTTAGGAGTCAAAGAATTAGGTGTCAAAAAATGGGAAAAAGAAATCTCTGCTTTGAATCAACAGGCACAGGTTGTTATAAGAACAAATACTTTAAAAATTGACAGGGAATCTCTTCAATCTAAATTAGAAGATGAAGGAGTTGAAACTACTATAAATGAGTCATATCCTGACGCATTAATATTAGACGAGAGACAAAATGTCTTTAGAACAGAAGCTTTTAAAAATGGCTGGTTTGAAGTTCAGGATGCTTCCTCTCAATTAGTTGCTCAATATCTAGATGTTAAACCAGGTATGAAAGTGGTTGATTGTTGTGCTGGAGCCGGCGGAAAAACATTGCATCTATCTGCATTAATGCAGAATAAAGGTAAATTAATAGCAATGGACATTTACGAGAGTAAATTAAAAAAATTAAAAGTAAGAGCTAAGAGAAATGGTTCACACAATATTACTATTAAAGTAATTGAATCTACAAAACCCATAAAAAAACTACATAATTCTGCTGATAGATTACTTATTGACGCTCCATGTTCTGGTTTAGGTGTTTTGAAAAGAAACCCGGATTCTAAATGGAAATTAGAAGAAGAATTCTTGACTAATATTAAAATAACTCAACAAAAAATTCTTAGAGATTATTCAAAAATGGTTAAGCCTGGCGGTAAATTAGTTTATGCAACATGTTCAATATTGAATTCTGAAAATAATAAACAGGTGAAAGATTTCTTAAAATCTGAAAATGGCAGTGATTTTAAATTCGAAAGTGAAAATATTGTTTTATCGCATAAATCTGGATTTGATGGATTTTACATGGCATTATTATCTAGAAATCCATGAGAAAAAAAATAGCATTAATTTTTATATTCACTCTATCTTTAGTTCATTCACAAGCACCCGATGGATATTATGATAGTGCTACTGGTGTTAACTACGAGTTAAAGTCCCAATTATATGAAATAATCAACAATCATAGTGATCAAGGGTATAATTCCTTAGATGATTTTTATACAAATTATGATATTGATAATTATTATGAAAATGACAATACTATTTTAGATATATATTCTGAGAATCCTGTTGGTCCAGATCCCTATAATTTTACTGCTGAAAATAGCTGTGGCAATTATTCTAGTGAAGGAGACTGTTATAACAAAGAGCATATAATTCCACAATCTGTTTATGGGAGTAATTACCCTATGCGAAGTGATGCACATCAGGTTTTGCCTACAGACGGAAGAGTAAATGGATTTAGAAGTGCTTACCCGTACGGAGTCGTAGGAGCAAATCTTATTAGTCAAAATGGAATATCTAACCCAACTCAAAATGGTTCGAAATTAGGGAATAATCTAAACGAAAGTTTTTCTAGTGGATATTCAGGTGTGGTATTTGAACCAATAGATGAATTCAAGGGTGATGTTGCAAGAATTTACTTTTATTTTATTACTAGATATGAAAATTTGATATCGTCTTGGTCAAGTTATGACATGTTTGATGGAAGTTCAGATAAGGTTTTAGAAGACACTTTTTTAAATATTTTGATGAACTGGCATTTAAATGACCCTGTTTCACAAAAAGAGATAGACAGAAACAATCAAATATACATATATCAAGGTAATAGAAATCCTTTTGTTGATCAGCCAGGTTATATTGAAGAAATATGGAGCTCTACTAATGATAATGAAAGTCCAACTACTCCTTCCAACATTCAATTATTTGATATAACTAGCAATACTTTACAAGTGAGTTGGAATAGCTCAACAGATAATATCTCAGTAGCTTCATACAATATCTACGTAGATGACAACCTGCATGGCAATACACAAAACACTAATTATTTAATTGGAGGACTATCTACTACTACTTATTACTGTGTTAGTATAGCTGCAATTGATCAATCAAATAATAGCTCAACACTTAGTGAAGAAGAATGTGCTACAACTCTTGAGCAAAGCACATCTACAAATGAATTATTCATTTCAGAATATATTGAGGGTTCATCAAATAATAAAGCAATAGAAATTGCAAATTTCACAGGTCAAGTAATAAATCTAGATAGTTATACAATAGCCAGAAACACAAATAGCGGAACCGTTTGGGGCGAAGCGCTACAGTTAACAGGGGAGATTGTAGATGGCGGCGTACATGTTATTGCAAGAGGGAATGCAGATGATGAAATTACAAATAACTCTAATCAATTATCAAGTTCCGATGCTATTTCTTTTAACGGAGATGACCCTGTAGGTTTATTTAAAGACAACACATTAATTGATGTTTTTGGATTTTTTAACGGCGATAATAATTATGCAAACAGTACCTATATTAGATACGAAAATATTTTAAACCCAAACGTTAGTTTTAATATTGAAGAATGGATACTGTATCCCAACAACACATTTGAATACCTTGGTTATCATAATCAAAATTTATCTTTTGAAGAAAACATCTTTATCGATTTAAAAATCTACCCAAATCCAATTATAGATAATGTGTTATTTATAAAGTCTGAATCTGATTACTTTTATGAAATATTTGATATAAAAGGCATTAGATTGTTAAATGGTTATAATTCTGAAAAAGTAAGAGTATTAGATGACCTTAACTTTAATCCAGGTATTTACTTCATAAAAATATCCAGTGACAAATTCTTTTTCACAAAGAAATTAATATTTAATTAAAACAACTTCGTTTGTTCAAAACATAGTGGATAACTAATAAATTATCTCATTAGTTTTAATATAATATTAGGTATAAAAAAGTTAATTTTATTACCTAATTATTTATTTAAATTATGATTCTTTTCTTTGGTGATAATACTAGAAATAAAATTTTTACTGTTCAATCAAACGTTAAAATATCAAAACAAGAAATTGATAAATTATCATGGGTTTTTGGTGGTAAACCAGTAATACTAAATACAGAAATAAACTCTACTTATTTAGGTCCTAGAGCTGCAATGATATCTCCATGGAGCACTAACGCAGTAGAGATAACTCAAAATATGGGAATCAATTCAATAATAAGAATTGAGGAATTCAACAAGGTAGAGTCAAATTTTTCTGATTTTGATTATATGGTCTATGAAAGATATGAAACTTTAAATCAAGATATATTCACTGTAGATATTAAACCTGAAGAAATTCTTACAATTAATGACATTGAAAAATACAATCTACAGGAAGGCCTTTCTTTAAATTCAGAAGAAATAGAATACCTGAATAATATTTCGAAAAAAATTGGTAGAAAATTAACTGATTCTGAAGTTTTTGGGTTTTCTCAAGTAAATTCTGAACATTGTAGACATAAAATATTTAATGGTAAATTTATTATTGACGGCCAAGAAAAAGAATCTTCTTTATTTAAGTTAATTAAAAATACATCTAGTGAAAATCCTAACTCTATTGTATCGGCATACAAAGATAATGTAGCTTTTATTCAAGGACCTAAAATAAATCAGTTTTCACCAGCTAGGGCTGACATAGCTGATTACTACAGGATAAAAGAAGTGATTTCGGTGATTTCTCTAAAAGCAGAAACTCATAATTTCCCTACTACGGTTGAACCTTTCAATGGAGCTGCAACAGGAGCTGGTGGAGAGATTAGAGATAGGCTAGCTGGAGGTAAAGGCTCTTTACCTTTAGCCGGAACTGCAGTATATATGACTCCTTATCCTAGAAATTCAAAAGACAAATCATGGGAGGTTAATATTAAAGAAAGAAAATGGCTCTACCAGTCTCCTTTAGATATTTTAATAAAAGCATCGAATGGGGCATCTGATTTTGGAAATAAATTTGGTCAACCGCTAATAACTGGCTCAATACTTACTTTTGAACACGAAGAAGGTGATACAACTATTGGCTTTGATAAAGTTATAATGCAAGCTGGGGGTATCGGATATGGAGTAAGAGATCAAGCGCTTAAAGACACACCTAACAATGGAGATAAAATTATAATATTAGGTGGTGATAATTATCGAATTGGAATGGGTGGTGCAGCGGTTTCATCTACTGACACAGGTCAATTATCTAAAGGCATCGAGTTAAATGCTGTACAAAGATCAAATCCAGAAATGCAAAAAAGAGTTGCAAATGCAATTAGAGGGATGGTAGAAAGTGATGATAATTTTATTGTTTCAATACATGATCATGGAGCTGGAGGCCACCTAAATTGTCTTTCTGAATTAGTTGAAGAAACTGGCGGGGAAATAGATTTAGATAAATTACCTATTGGAGACCCTACTCTTTCTGATAAAGAAATTATTGGAAATGAGTCTCAAGAAAGAATGGGATTAATAATAAATTCTGGCAAATTAGATATTTTAGATAAAATTGCAAAAAGAGAAAGAGCTCCAATATATAAAGTAGGTACAGTAACTGATAATAAAAGATTCACTATTAGGTCTAAAACAAAAGGAAACACTCCTCTAGACTTGTCTCTTGATAATTTTTTTGGAAGTTCTCCTATAACCGTAATGAAAGACAATAGAAAAATCATTAATTATAGCTCAATAAATTATGATAAAAATAACTTTCACCATTATTTAAAACAACTATTTAAATTAGAAGCAGTTGGCTGTAAAGATTGGTTAACTAATAAAGTTGATAGATGCGTTGGAGGAAAGGTTGCTAAACAACAATGTGTAGGACCTCTTCAATTACCATTGAACAATTGCGGGGTTATGGCTTTAGATTATAATAATTCAAAGGGAGTTGCAACCTCTATAGGACACTCCCCTATCTCTGCTTTAATTGACCCTGCAGCTGGGAGTAGAAATAGTATAACAGAGGCATTAAGTAATATAATTTGGGCACCACTTACAAAAGGAATAAAAGGTATTTCATTATCAGCAAATTGGATGTGGCCATGTAATAATGAAGGGGAGGATAGTAGACTATATGATGCCGTAGAGTCAATATCTAAATTTGCTATTGAGTTAGGTATTAACGTACCAACAGGTAAAGATTCTTTATCCATGAAGCAAAAGTATTCCGATAAAGAAGTACTGGCACCCGGCACAGTAATAATCTCTGCTACAGCTGAATGTAATGATATAAATAATGTAATAGAGCCATTGTTTAAGCTAAAAAAAGGAGACATTTATTATCTTAATCTTTCTCAAGATGCCTTTAAACTAGGTGGAAGTTCATTTGCTCAAACCTTAAACAAAATAGGTAGCGAGACTCCATCAGTTTTAAATTCAGAGTATATTTTAAAAGTTTTTAATGCTGTTCAAAAATTAATTTCTAAAAACATAATTGTAGCTGGCCATGATGTTTCAGCTGGAGGTTTAATAACTACGTTATGTGAAATGTGTTTTTCAGATAATAGTATTGGGGCAAATTTATTTTTTGATGAATTAAATGAGAAAGACTCTATAAAACTATTGTTTTCCGAGAATTCGGGATTAGTTATTCAGTCTAAAAACAGCTCAATAGAAAATTACTTTAAAGAAGAAAAAATAGAGTTTTTCAAAATTGGAGAAACTACAAAATCTAATAAGTTAAATATTAAAAATTTTAAAGATAATTTTGATATAGATATTAATGAATATAGAGACAAGTGGTATAACACCTCTGTATTATTAGATCAAAAACAAACTTCTAATAACCTAGCTATCAAAAGGTTTGAAAATTACAAAAACCAACCTTTAAAGTTTATTTTTCCAAAGAACTTCAAAGGAACTTTACCAACTATTAACAAATCTACAAATAGACCTAAAGCTGCAATTATAAGGGAAAAAGGTAGTAATAGCGAAAGGGAAATGGCCAACGCAATGTATTTAGCTGGATTTGAAGTCAAAGACATACATATGACAGACCTAATATCAGGTAGAGAAAACTTAGAAGAAATTAAATTTATTGGTGCAGTAGGTGGCTTTTCTAATTCTGATGTTCTTGGTTCTGCAAAAGGTTGGGCTGGAGCATTTAAATATAACGATAAGGCTAAGTTTGCTTTAGAGAATTTTATGAAAAGAAAAGATACTCTCTCGGTTGGTATCTGTAACGGTTGTCAATTATTCATGGAATTAGATTTAATTAATCCTGAGCATGGTAATCATGGGAAAATGACTTTTAATGACTCAAACAAACATGAGAGTGCGTTTACTTCTGTTAAAATCCAAAAAAATAATTCAATAATGTTGTCTAGTCTAGAAGGAACTAATTTAGGTGTCTGGATTAGTCATGGGGAAGGTAAGTTTAAATTACCCATGCAAGAAAAAGAGTATAATATAGTGGCAAAATATAGCTATAATAGTTATCCTTCAAACCCAAATGGGTCTGACTATAATACCGCAATGTTATCGGATAAATCAGGAAGACATTTAGTTACTATGCCACATATTGAGAGGTCTATATTTCAATGGAATTGGGCAAATTATATTGAAGGCAGAAAAGATGAAGTTTCACCATGGATTGAAGCATTTATAAATGCGAGAAATTGGATAATAAAAAATAAAAAATACTTACCATAAACACACAACATAATATATTTATATGAAAAAGATTTTAATTACGTTATTTGTTTTGTTTTTTACAAACTCATTTTCTAACAACAAGGAACTATACCACCGAATTAAAATAGAATATAGTAACGCTTTAGAGTTCAATACACTTCTAAACTCTGGTATCTGTATTGATCATGGTATTCATAAAAAAAATGAATATTTTGAGTCTGATTTTTCTGAATCTGAAATATCAATATTAACTGAATTAAATTTTAATTATTCAATCGTTATTAATGACGTTTCCTCCTTTTATAAAAACAGAAATATCCCTAGTCATAAAGATTATGTTTCTAATACTAACGCTAAGAACTTTAGCTGTGAGACTGATGAAAACTCTTCATACACAACTCCACAAAATTATGATATAAAAGACGGAAGTGATTTTGGTGGGTTTTATACTTACTCTGAAATGCTAGCAGAGTTAGATGAAATGAGTCAACTCTTTCCTAACTTAATATCTACAAGAAGTGACGTCAAAGATGAAAATATATTTTCTGAACCACACCCCCACCAAACCTATGAGGACAGATTTTTACAATGGGTAAAAATTTCAGATAACCCGAACACAAATGAAAATGAACCTGAAGTTTTATACACTGCTGTTCATCATGCAAGGGAGCCTGCTTCATTGCAGCAACTTATATTCTACATGTGGTACTTATTAGAAAACTATGAAACTGATCAAGAAATTAGAGATATAGTGGATAATACTGAATTATATTTTATCCCATGTGTTAACCCTGATGGCTATGTTTACAATGAGACTGATGAACCACAAGGAGGTGGAATGTGGAGGAAAAATAGGTTTAATACACACGGAGTAGACAACAATAGAAACTACTCCTACATTGATAATAATGGAAATGAAGTATGGAATACTGCTGGAACTTCTAATAACACTGGAAATGACACATACGCAGGAACAGAACCTTTTTCAGAATCTGAAAATAGTGCAATAAGGTATTTTGTTGAAAATAATGACTTTAAGCTAGCTCTTAACAATCATACCTATAGTAATTTATTATTGTACCCTTTTGGATACGACTACAATCAGTTTACCGAAGATAATGAGGTCTTTGAAAGTATATCTGGTTTACTAGTTCAGGAAAATGGTTATGAAAATATTCTTAGCTCTGAACTATACCCTGCAGCTGGAGATAGCGATGATTTTATGTACGGAATGTTAACAACGGAAAACAGTGGAACTAGAGATAAAATATTTGCAATGACTCCCGAAATAGGTTCTTCTTTTTGGCCTGCAGCAGCAACAATTGAAGATCTCTGTAAAGAAATGCTTTTTTTAAATCTAAACGCTGCACGTTTAGTTAATAACTACGCAACACTGAATGAAATCTCGTCATATACAATTGAGGGGTTATCATTTAACAGCACTTATGAATTACAAAGGCTAGGTATTAGTGAACCCGGAGATTTTAGTGTAACCTTTGTGCCCGTTTCAGATAATATCTCTTCTGTTGAATCTGTTAATAATTACAATCAGTTAGATCTTGGAGAAACTGTAGAAGGTTCCTTTTCAATAACTTTAAATAGTAATATTAATGTTGGTGATGATGTTTCATACAAACTAGTTTTAAATAACGGGGCATTTGACAAGGAATATCAAATAACAAAAATATTCGGAGAATACTCTGCTATATTTACTGACTCTGAAGGTGCTTTTTCAGGTAATTGGATTACAAACTCTAACGAGTGGGCAGAGACAAATGAAGATTACTTTAGCGCTAGTACCTCAATTACAGATTCACCAAATAATAATTATTACAACAATGAGAACTCTGTTATAACTATAAATAACGAAATTGATTTGAGCGACTATTCTTACGCTGAAATAACATTCAAAGCTAAATGGGAAATTCAAAGTAATTTCGATTACGTACAATTAGAGATATATTCAGATAATAGCGATTATTGGATTCCTCAATGTGGAATATATACGCAAAGTGGTGGTGGAAACCACCAAAATGCATACGGTGAACCACTATATTCAGGTAATCAAGATGCTTGGATTGAGGAAAAAATTTCCCTTTCTGATTATTTAGGAGAATCTATCTTAATTAGATTTAAAATAATAACAAATGGTTTTGGCAGAAGAGATGGATTTTACTTTGATGATCTAGAAATTAATGGAATTTCCAATCAGCTAAATGTAAACAATAATGTTAATGAATTCACATACCTATACCCTAACCCAGTAAGTAACATCCTAAATATAAACACAGATCTTAACGATTTCACTGTTGAAATCTATAGTATTTCTGGACAGCTGTTAATAACTAACAGAAATATTAAGACATATGATTTTAGCAATTATAACTCAGGAGTATATATACTAAAATTAATTGCTAATCAAAGTTACAAGGTCTTCAAAATTCTTAAATAGCTTATTTACTATTAAATATTTGATTTTAAATTCATAATAATTTACTATGCATGCATAATATTTATTATTTACTATGCATGCATAGTAAATAATTGTTATATTTGGATAAATACAGCAAAGTAAATATAATATGAAAGAAAAAACTATAGATTATGTGTTGAGAACCACATGGTTAGCTGTAAAGAAAATGTATAATGAAGAGGGGATTAAATTCAAATCTACAATGGCTACCGGATTTACTTTACTTAGTATAGATCCTGGAAAAGGAACACCTTCTACTTCTTTAGGTCCAAAAATGGGTATTGGTGTAAATAGTTTGTCTAGAATATTAACAGCAATGGAGTTAGAGGGATTAATTAAAAGAAGACCTAATCCAGAAGACGGAAGAGGAGTACTTGTCCATTTGACTAAATTTGGCATAATTAGTAGAGAAAAAGCAAGAGAACGAGTTTTAATGTTCAATGATGCCATAACGAATAATATCGACAAAGAAAAAATAGATTCTTTCTTTGAGGTAACAGAATTAATCAACAACTTAATAGGAAATAAATTAATATTTACAGAAAATAA
>TARA_B110001450_G_C17668038_1_pt1 | contig 17229 bp, 22 predicted proteins | sample TARA_B110001450 | Tara Oceans TARA_B110001450 (sample SAMEA4396538) | marine metagenome | biome: Polar Biome; feature: [SRF] surface water layer (ENVO:00010504); material: water (ENVO:00002006), including particulate matter (ENVO:01000060) such as... | depth 5 m | reverse complement strand
TTATTATTATTATTAATTCTTATTATTATTATTAATTCTTATTATTAAAATTATTATTATTAAAATTATTATTATTATTATTAAAATTATTATTATTATTATTATTATTATTAAAATTATTATTATTATTATTATTATTAAAATTATTATTAATTCTTATTTTTTTCTAACAGTACCCAATTTGTAATTGCCTCATAAAACCATATCGACGGGTTATTATTTTGACCCACATATTTATAAATTAACTCTTTTATTTCATATCGCGTAAAATTATTTGATCTTCGTAAACGTCTACTATTAGAATGTCTACACCAACATAATTGTGCCTCCCATTCTGTTAATAATCCTATTGGAATAAATTTTTTAGTATTTTCATTTATTGTAAACAACATAAATGTATCGTTTAATTTTTCATTCATTTTATAGATTCTAATATTCATATAGTTTATAAAATATTTCAATTCTTTACATGTTACACGCATTTTTGATTTATCATATATAGAAAGATTATTGAATATTATATTTAATAACTCATCTGGAAGAGCAATCATGAAATATTTTTTATACTTGATATAGATAATAAATTATACCAAAATTTTCATTATTTTATTTTTAATTATAATATTTGTTTCTATGTTGTCGCATTATCTTATCTGGAATTTTATGTTTTTTAAAATACATATATGTTTTTGTTTCTTTTAATAATTCTATTATAAAATATAAAGTATAAATTCCACATTGACCATCTTTTTTCTGATGAATAAACCCTTCATTTGTGTCAAAATCTAAGTTTATATTTAATTTTAACGCCTGATCTTGTATTCTGACAACCAATTTTTGTACTTCATTTGGTACACCATCACCATTACTATCAAAATAAAATATGAAGTTTTTTTTTACATCTATAAATAGAGCAACCCAATGAGAACCGGGTTTATCATGTGGGTCTAAATTAAATATAATACCTATTTTATTTTTTCTTGGTTTACTATTCAAATAATTACTTAAATTAAATTTACATAATTTTTCCCATACACATGTTGAAAATAATTTTTTATTATCAAAATCAATTGGTGATGGACCTATAAAAACGAAATTTTTATGACGCTTTTCATATTGTCGCATAACTTTAACAATATCAATACTAGACAACCACGCATTGGGTTTTTTTTTCCAAGATTTAGGTGAAAATGGTTTAAATATTTCTTTTTTTATTACGTCTTTATTTATTTTTGAATTAAATAATACATCATTTAACCAACATAATTCATTACTACATTTATTATTCAAATTATGTTTCAAGAAAGACCATATTTCAAGTGGATTATTTGTATTTATTAAATTATTTTTATTATTTTCATTCCAAATATTTTTAAATAATTGTAATTGTTCATTACTGTAACAAGTTGTATCTTTTAATTCATCACTTATTATATTTTTCTGATTAGGAGAACACTTTAATTTTTTAAACGTGCCTTTTTTACGTAATTTATTTTTTCTTGTTATTTTTATTTTCCGTTTTCTAGTGGGTTTTTTTCTTAGTGATTTTACCATACTAATATATATAAATATTAAATAATTCGCTTATTTTTAATATTCATATATTTTTGCATTAATCCCTTTTTTTTGGTAAAATTTTAACTTCATTTCCTGTATTTTTTCGTTTTACAAATGAATTTAACGTATTGATTTTTTTTGGTCTATTATTTATTAAATCATTATTCATATTTATTAAATTATTAGATATATCTACTACTGTTTTCTTTTTTTTTGAAATGTTATTACAATTACTTAAATCATTTTGTATCGTTTTTTTAAATTCATCATGTTTTATATGTTCAATTAAACTATCTAAATAACAATAAAAATAATTTTTATATTTAACAGCCTCATTTTTATCATGTGAAATTACCATATTTGAATTATTTGAAGTATCTGTATATAATTCTACTAATTCTTTAGTCTTTGATAAAATTATTTTTTTATATTTTTTCACATCATTTATTATTTTTTTATTGTATTCTATATCTTCCTGTGATAAATATTTGTTATATAAACCTTTATTTGTTAAATATAATAAATCTATATTATTTATAATAGGATTGGTCATATTATAAATAATAATTATTATAAATTTTTTAATTGAACACGTGTTGAATTGTGAAATAATTTATTTCCTATATTATTTGATAAATTTGGATTAAAATCTGCAAATTCTTCATGTTTAAATAAATTAGATTTGTCTAAATCTACATTTGTATTGGTAAAATTTATAGGATTTTCATATAAATCACTATTACTTGATGGTAACCACTGAGCCTGATCAGCTTTTTGTAGTGCAAAAAATTGATTCCTTAAAGATGATTCATTATCAACCGATGAAGCAAATCCACAAAAGTGTGGCTTTCTGTTTCCTGGAAAAAATACAGTTTCGCTATTATAATTTTCATAATTATTTAATGGTACGGTTGTTTCTTTTCTATGATCTAATATTGGCAAATGAGAGTACTTTGTATTAACTGCTCTAGGTGAAAAATGCATCGCAATTTCTGACGATGGACGATTTCTGTTATAGATTTCTTTATTAATAAAATTATTCTTTTCAAAATGTTGCAATATTACATTATTATTATTATTATTATTATTATTATTATTATTAGCCATTTTATTTGTACTATTAAAATAAAATAATATTAAATAATAATTTAATAATTTAATAATTAATTTAATAATTAAATTGAAATACCTAAAGATATAATTATAAATTATGTAATAGTCATATATGTGTGGAATATTTGGTTTGATCAATTATCATAAAACTGATAAACGTATCGTTTATAATTTTAACAAAGGAAAAAATAGAGGTCCTGAATCTAGTACTATAAAAATATATAACAACGTCTTTTTAGGATTTCATAGACTAGCAATTAATGGACTAAATAAACAAGCCGATCAACCGTTCTTTATTGATAATATTGCACTTATTTGTAATGGAGAAATTTATAATTTTAAAGAACTTGCTGAAGATAATAGTATAGAACTTACAACTGGTTCAGATTGTGAAATCATTATCTATCTATATAAATTATATGGTATAGAATACACTCTTAACATATTGGATGGTGTATTTGCGTTTATTTTATATGATTTGAAAATAAATACAGTATTTGCATGTAGGGACCCACGTGGAGTAAGACCATTATATTATTATTACTATAATAATAAGATGGCATTTGCTAGTGAATTAAAAACTATCTATAATTTGTCAGAAACAAAAAAAAATATAAATAATTTTTGCCCAGGTAGTTATATGACTATTCGCAATAATGAAATTATTCAATATAATTACAAAAAATATACTAATTTTCCATGTAATAATATTATTTATGAAGAAAGTTATAAATATCTAGATGATATATATAAAAATATTGTTCATTACATTAATGCTGCTGTTAAAAAACGGGTAATAGGAACATGTGAAAGACCAATTGCATGTTTATTATCAGGTGGATTAGACAGTAGTTTGGTTGCTGCATTAGTAAATAAACATTATTCTTCTGAAAATAAATTAGAAACTTACAGTATTGGGCTTCCGGGATCAGAAGATCTCAAATATGCAGCTATAATGGCAAAGCATTTAAATACTAATCATCATGAAATAATTGTTTCCGAAGATGATTTCTTCAATGCTATACCTGAAGTTATTAAAACAATTGAATCTTATGATACAACTACTATTAGAGCCAGTGTTGGGAATTATTTAATCGGTAAATATATTAAAGAAAATAGTAATGCGAAAGTTATATTTAACGGGGATGGAGCTGACGAATTAATGGGTGGATACTTATATTTAAAAAAAGCACCAAACATGTATGAATTCGACAAAGAATGTAAAAGATTACTGGATGATATCTTTATGTTTGATGTTCTTAGAAGTGATAAATGTATATCATCACATGGACTAGAGCCAAGAACTCCTTTCCTCGATAGAAAATGGGTTGAATATTATCTATCATTAGATAAAAATTTGCGATATATGACAACTGTTAATAATTGTGAAAAATATTTAATTAGAAAAGCATTTGATATGATTGAACCAACCTTATTACCTAAAGAAATTTTATGGAGAACAAAAGAAGCATTTAGTGATGGTGTAAGCAGTTTAAATAAAGCTTGGTTTCAAATTATTCAAGAAAAAATTGAAAAATTATATCTAAATGAGAAATCATTAGAACGTGAATTAAATAATACTCTGATGCTTTATAAAAATTTAAGAATTTCTAATAATATACCAGAAACATATGAACAAGCATATTACAGATATTTGTATAATAAACATTATATGGATACAGACCATTTAATTGCATATTATTGGATGCCTAAATATGTAGATGCAAAAGATTCGAGCGCTAGAACATTAAATGTTTATGCTGAAAAAAATAGTAACAAGTAAAAACAACATTAATCAATATTAGTATAGTAATCATATTATTCCGCGATAATTCATATGGCCAATATGGTAAAAATTTAATAATTAAAATGGCAACAATACTTAGAACATAATTAATAATATTGGGTTTCATATATTTTTTCATGTTTGTTAATGGAAATAAAAATACACAATGTAATAATATATTAAGTATAAAAATAAAATATAATTTGTGCATAATCATTTTTATTATTGTATCAATAATGCCTACTATTGCTATAAAGATACTTATGTAATTTATATACTTAATCATATATTTTTGAGTAAATAGTATTATTAAATAAATTATAAATATAACAGGCGATAATTCACCATTAAATATAGGATAATGATAATAATAAATATTATTGTTTTTTATATAAAATTTCATTTATATATATTAATATAATATATATAAACGTTAAAAAAATGGATTTAGAATTATTAGAAAAAGCTCTGGAGAATGATGATAATATAAATATTATAGATACTAATATTCAAGAAATAAAAAAGAAAAAGAATGATATATTACAACAATTAAATTTAAACAAGGACGATTTAAAATCATATCATAAAAAATTACTAAATTATATTTATATTGATGAAATTAAAGATTTAAAATACGGTAATCATATAAGATGGATAAATTTAAAAAACATTGAGAATATTAGAATAACAAATGGTGCTATATTGTGTGATATTAAAATAATAGATAAAGGCATTTCGCTTGTTTTAAGAACCTATACGAATTCATTTATTACATTGTTATTAAATGAACACCTACTTTTTCAGAGAATAAACGATCAGGAAAAAATTTTGTTAAAAGCCATTGAGTATTTAAATAAAAAATAATCTAATTAGTTTTTTTTCTTCTTATATTTACGTGTTAAATTGATTTTATTTCTTGTCGTTTTATATAATTTTCTGTCTTTTGACAATGCTAATTTTTTAAGTTTTAATTGTGGTTTTTTTTTACATGAAAATTTATATATTTTTAATTTTTTGTTTTTTATTACACTTTTATTACATATTGCAATTGAACGAGATTCATTATTATTAGATTTATTAACTTTCTTAATACATCTACATAATTTTTCGGCAATAATTTTTTCTGACATTTTTCTTAAAATATTAATTGGTAAAGTTATATCAAATATAGTGCCATAATAATTTAAAATATTAATATAATCTTTCTTAGTTAAATTCATAATTAATTAATATTAAATTATAAATATATTATAAAATTTGGTAAATATATTTTATTTTTATATATTAATATACATAATATATAATGATTGATGATAATAAAATAAATTATGCAATTGTTTTTGATTTAGACGAAACACTGGGACACTTTTCACAATTATATATTTATTGGAATCTATTAAAAGCTTATTTAAATACAGAAAACTTAGATGACAAATATTTTTTCAAAATATTAGATGCTTTCCCTGAATTTTTACGCCCTAATATCATTAAACTATTAACTAATATTAAAAAGAAAAAACAGAAAAAAATATGTAATTTTGTTATGATATATACTAATAACAATGGTCCAACATACTGGGCTCAATTAATTAAGTCATATCTTCATTATAAACTTAAATACAATCTTTTTGATAAAATAATAGGTGCTTTTAAAGTTAATGGAAAAATTATCGAGGTTTGTAGAACTACTCACGGTAAATCATTTACTGATTTTATAAGCTGTACAAAATTACCAGAAAATACACAAATATGTTTTTTAGATGATCAATATCATAAGGACATGGAACATGAAAATGTATTATATATAAACGTTAAACCATATACTTGTAATATTAAATTTGAAGTTTTAGCTGATAAAACATATAATATTCTAAAAAAATTATTTATAAAAAATAATAAAAACAGTACTAAAGAAAATTTTATTAAACACATTAATCAGTACACTACCAATTATAAACTAGCCAATTTAAATAAATCTCGTGTGCAAAAAAATATTGAAATCATACTAACCAATCATTTAATTAAAGAAATAGATAAATTTTTCAAAACAAAACCGAAAAATACTACCTTAAAAAAAAGAAAAAAAAAGAAAAGAAATCAAACCAAAAAAAACTAACCGTATATAAATTTATAAAATATACTTCAAATTTCACATACCCAATTATCTAATGACAAAGTAGCATCTTCTATTTTTTTTATTTCTATTTTTTTTTCTTTAATTTGAGAATCCAATAAAGTGATGCTTTTTTTTAATTTTTGTTCATCAATACTAATTGTAGTGTAATTTTGAAATAAAACATGTACCGTATAACATAGAACAAAACTATACGATAAATAAATAATCAGATTTGTAATATTACTATTAGTTAGATAATCACTATATTTTAGAATTATATTTGCAATGAAGATAATTAAACCACAAATGTAATTTTTCATATGTTTATATTTAACACTATTGAGCTGTTTGTTAACTAATTTAAATTTTTCATTCTCTTTATCATGTAAATAAGAATATTCTAATTTAATTTCATTTAAATTTTGAATTAATCCTTTCATATATCTTATACGATTATCATACTTATCTTCTTCTGATTCTTTTTCGGCTATAGTAGCTTCCAATGTTTTAACATTTTCTATACTGGCTTTTAATTCTCTTTGCAACTCAATATTATTAACAATAATATATTTCTTAAATTCACTATATGGGATGGGTGTTTTTTCATCGTTCTTACTAATATTAATATTGATGGGATTGTTAGCTGCTTCCATATAATTATATGAATTTTCAATAAAAATTAAATTATAAAATTATTTTCAATTTTTTTTATATAATGTACTCCTATAATGTATATATAATATAAAATTGATATCAAATTATATTATATGTTTTGAATTACATCAAATATTAAAACTTATTAATGCCTACAAATATTATTGTACTAAATTTATGCCAAAATAATATGATTTTTGCATTGCGTATTGTATCTTTTATATTACCTTTAGCAATTGCTGTTTCTGATATTTCATTATTATTTACGATTCACATATTTATTGGGATGTCTATAATTGTTTATTATTTAAAAAATAAGCATGTTGGTATTATTTCCAATGGAATACCGATTGCAAAGGTTTGTTGGACTCAACATTGGGAAAATGAAACAATATTATTTATTGAAAATGGCCAATCGCATTATTCGCGTACTAATGGATTAGATTTATTTAATATTCAATTAACATATTTTGCAAATATATGGGATGAATTACATGTTAAATCAATAAATAATGCACCTACTATTTTACAAAATTATAATACGATGGAACCGATTATAGGATTAAAAATATAAAGAAATAATTAAAAAATTAAATATTAGATATTAGATATCATGTTTAATCCTGTAATCAATATTTTCTTTGATTTTTGCTTTAAATATTCTTCAATTCCAGAAATTATAGTGGTCGATAATAATAAGAAAATCGCGGATGAAAATACCAAACTTCTATCAAATTCACTAAATTTTTTTTCTTTATACGTTATCGGATTATAACGAAAAACTAATAGCAATCCTACATAAAGTTTTAGAAAGCTTTTCAAATAATCTAAATATTCAGGTGCATAATTCGTTATACCTAATAAAATTATAAAATATAATACATATGATAAATACAAGCTATACATAAAAATATTTTCATATATATTCGCCATTTATACTATAAATTTATTATTTTATAATATAAATCTTTTATAAATATGCAAAATTTATCCATATACTAATATTTAAAACCAAACCATATTTGATTACATTAAATAATATAATATATTAAATATAAGACCGTAAATTATGAATTTCGCATTGTTACCATATACCGTAAGGATTTTTTTTTTATATAATTAAAATATTTTTTTGAAAATCAAACGTTTACTAAATTTTTCTGAAATGGACAAAAATAAATGTCCAATATTACATATAATATGACAAAGTCGAAAATCGGACGAAAATCCCATTTTTCAAGGTTTTGCGAGCGTGGTGATGCGAAAAACCAAATATATTTACAAAATTTTATCAAACCATACGAAAAAATTATTAAAAAAAAAAGAATTTAGGGGTAAAATATGTTGTATTATTATACAACAAATGTCCAAAAATTTAGGAAATTTTACCCCAAAATATGTTCCTAAATATTTTTGCGATAATTGTGACTTCAAATGCTGCAATAAAAAAGATTATAACAGACATTTATTAACTGCAAAACATAAAAAAAATGAAAATACAACAAATACAACAGATTTTACCCCAATTTTACCCCATTGCATATGTGGTCGAAAATATAAATACAGAGCATCATTATATAACCACAAAAAAAAATGTACATATGTTCAAGAATCCGATTTATCATGTCAAATTATTGAATCAGACAATAATCGATTAAGTGTAACAACTGATACAATTATGAGTCTAGTTAGTGAAAATAATGATATTAAAAATTTATTATTAGAACAACAAAAACAGATAGCGGAACAGCAACGACAACTTGGAGAGTTAATACCAAAGATGGGAACAAATATAACAAATAATACAACTAATAATGCAAATATAAAGCAAAAATTCAATATAAATATATTTCTTAATGAACAATGTAAAGATGCAATAAATATGGGTGAATTTATAAGACAAATTCAAATGACTTTAGATAATTTAGATTTAACAAAAAATAAAGGTCTTATGGAAGGTATCAGTAATATTTTTATAGAAAATATGAATAAACTTAGTTTATATGAGAGACCATTACATTGCACTGATACAAAACGAGAGACATTGTATATAAAAGATAATAATAATTGGGAAAAAGATAAAGATAGAACCAAAATAAAATCAGCAATTAAAAATATTAGTAAAAGTCATTATAAATTAATTCAAGAATGGATTAATGAAAATCCAGATTTTAAAGAAGTAGATGCAAAACAAGACTATTTCGTACATTTACTTAGAACATGTGGTGCAAATTTAGAAGGAATAAATGATAAGGTTATAAAGAAAATATGCACATCAAGTTATTTGAAAGGAGATTTGAGAGATTATTTAGAAACTAATTTATTAGAATGATATGAATTAAACATTAATAAAAAATATTATGATCGAATTTAATCAATAATAATATTTACTTATATTAATTAATATAATGTCAAATAAGAAAAGAACTAATTCAAGATCAAAAGCCATATCCAAATTAAAGACCAGTTCTAGATCAAAATCTTATAATAATCGAAATATGAGAGGCGGTCGCCCGAAGGATCTAGCGAAGGCGAAGTGGTCGGCGGCAATAAAGGGGGCGACGGATAAGGCGATGGATGCGAAGACAGCGATGAATAAGTCGGTGATGCGGGCGGTAGAGGCGAAGGATCTCGGGATAACTGGTGCAATAAAAAAAACGGAAGACATCATCAAGACGGAGAATAAGCGCGATCGAGGCGCGGAACTCAAGGATATGATAGAAGATGAACGTAGTAAATCTCCTAAGTTACAACAAATTAAAGCCGACCCATCAAAAACAAAAATGTTTGGACAAAAAAAAAATATTTATGGAAAAATGCACGCGTTTTTTTTAAAAATAACAGCCTTTACACTTGGATTAATGGCACGAATAAAAGCTTTAAACAAATTATATTCAAACGCGACAACGGTTCTTTATATTCCTCGTGTGATTTTTGCAATAATTATAGGGCTTCTGGTACTTTCTAGTTTAATTAATAATATAATAAAATGGTTCGGTGGAGATGGATATGATTTGACTAGTAGTATTGGTCCAGATGCATTTTTTTGGATGTATTCTATATGTAAACTTATTTTTACAGTTATGATGGTTGTCGCTGGTATTTTTGCAATTGCAGAAGTTTCTGGTATATATAAAGATAGAGTGAAGGAGGGTAAAAATATACCATTCCAAATATTAATGGCATTTGGGACGTTATCCATAATTCCATATTTATATGATGGAGTAGCATTAGTTTTATTAATTGGAATTCTTAAAGCATATTATATACAAAGTTGTGGTTCTAAACACCCAAATGAGTGGGTAGGAGTAACAGCATTAAATCAATCATTTGTTTTAGCAGCTGGTATATGTTTTGTTGTAGGATATTTTATATATAAAATGAAATGGGGACCAGAAAAAAGTGCTGTTTTTACTGCAATTTTAGCAGGGAGTGTAATACATATAATTGCAACTGGACTAATATCTTATATTGAAAATATAGTAGCACATACATACGCTGATGCAATGAGTCTAACTAGTAATGATCCCTCAAAATTATCGGGTGAAGATTGTCAAGGTAGTCATAAAATAGAAAGCGATGCAGATTTGGGTTTTAAAAAGGCTATGAATATTCTCATGACCATAATAATAACAATGTTAACAGTTATTGTGTGTTCTATACAAATAATTCCGTTATTTGGTATGCCAGGAATTAATGCTAACATTAGAAAAACTATACTACTGATGTTGGATAAAGTTATAGAAACTCTCAAATAATAAATTTTTAATATTTTTTAAATAAATCAAAAATATTAAACAAATATTTAAAACGACGACCCAAAACCACCACCTAGTGCGCCGTTAGCGGCCATAGGCTCCATTGATTCCATAAACGAATTTTGGATAGCCTGGTTTTGGAAATTAGACATTCCACCTCCATTATTTTGCATCATATTAGGTAACCCATCTATTAACGAAACATTATTTTGAGCAGGTAATTGTTGGGCTTGTGGTTGCATCATACCACCGTCTAAACCATCTGCCCGACTAACTTGGTGTACTCCTGGTGTAACAATTGGTTGGCTAACTCTAACATTACCGTGATTAGAATTTCCTACATGTGCCTGTTTACCGTTCCATAATTCTAAAGCACGGGTGTATAAAATATTTATTTTAGCACCAAGTTTGGTTTGCATTGTAATTAATAAAATAAGTTTGGGTATAATAAAATTAACTTCATTAAATTTAGGATAATTAGTACCGCTATATGTTGGGAAATATCTTATAATTTTATCAACAAAATAGATAGCCATAAATAATATTGTTAATTGTAAAATTATTTCTAATATAAGCTCGGGTGAAGATTTAGTATCATCTTCTTCTGGAATATATTCTTTGATTGCCTTTAATATTAATACAACCGGTATAATAGCAATTAAAACATATTGAATCATATTTAACACAACGGCCTTATTATCGTCATCAAAATTAAAAACATAATTAAAAAATCCACTAGCACTTAAATTACTTGACGAACCACCATTAAATTCATTGGATTCAACCATATATGATTTATATTAAGAAATTAAAAAAATAAATTCACTAAAATTAAAAACAAATATATTAAAAAATATTAAACATAAAATACTATTATTACTAAATGTTAAAAAGAAGTATAGAATCTATTAAATTTAGAAAGGGATGTTATCATGAAGAAAATCAGTATTTAAATTTAATAGATGATATATTACAAGAAAATAATGAATTTATTGGAAGAAATGGAAAAACATTGTCTGTATTTGGTGCAGCAATGCATTTTACATTAACTGATAACAATATACCACTATTAACAACAAAAAAATTAGCACATAAAACCTGTCTAAAGGAATTATTATGGTTTATTAAAGGATCAACGTCAAATAATGAACTAAATCAACAGAATGTTAAGATATGGAATGCAAATGGTAGTCGTGAATTTTTAGATTCTAGAGGATTAACAAATTATAAGGAAAATGATTTGGGACCAATTTATGGATTTCAATGGAGACATTTTAATGCCCCATACAATACATGTGAAGATGATTATTCAGGCGCTGGTGTAGATCAATTAAATTATATTATTGAACAATTAAAAAACCCAGAAACAAGAAATTCAAGAAGATTAATAATGTCAGCATGGAATCCTTGTCAAATAAATGAAATGGCATTGCCACCGTGTCATATTTTGTGTCAATTTAATGTTACAAATAATACAAAATTATCTTGTTCTCTATATCAAAGAAGTGGTGATGTGGGATTAGGCGTACCATTTAATATTGCTTCGTATAGTTTTTTAACACATTTAATTGCTCATCATACAGGATTAGAAGCTTATGAATTTGTTTATTTTTTAGGGAATACACATATATATGATGATCATATAACTGAATTAATTGGTCAAGGCACAAGAGTACCGTTTTGTTTTCCTAAAGTTTCAATACTGAACAAATATGAGACAATTGAAGAATATAAGGTGGAAGATTTTAAAATAGACGATTATAAATATTATGAAAATATTAAATTAAATATGCGGCAATAATAGCTTAAAAAATATATATTAATAATGATATATAATGAGTGGTGCATCAGCATTGGCTTCAGCAAGAAGACGCAGAGCAAGTGCAAATCCAGATACAAGTATGTCAAATAAAAGTAATAATAAAGTAGTTGAACCACAAGCACCACAAATCGAAGAGAGTCAAAAATTTAGTCCATTACAGATACTACAACTCCATGATGCAAAAATAAAAAATTTGGAAAATGATTTAGATAGTAAAATATTGCTTTTAATTAATAATCAGTTAGAACAAGAATTTAAAAAACACCTACCTAAATCATCAGATAATACACCGGATAATGTAGTAAATGAATCTAATTTTAAAAAATTAGAAGAGCATATAACTAAATTAGAAACAAAAATAGAGGTATTAGAAAAAGAAAATTTAAAATTAAATGAGGAAACCGTTATATCTCAATTAAATGAGAAATTGGAAACATTTATTACACAAAAAATATCCGGTTTAAATAATACAATAAGTTCGATATTAAGTAATGTAGAAAAATTATCTAAAATAAATACTGTATGTGATAATAATACACATAAATTAGAAGAATATGTTAGTGAATTAAACGGATTAAAACTTTTGGTAATAAAAACACAGGCTTTAAGTTTAGAAACAAATTCTGATATGTTAAAAATGAAAGACTCTTTAACGGATTTAAATGAAACTGTAGTAGATTTAAGAAATAATAATTTAGATGAAGAAAATATATTTGATGCTGACAACAATAATACACAATTTTTATTAAAATCAATGTTTGAAAAAGGTTTAATGCAACATAATTTAGAATCACATTTAAATAAATTAAATATTCATGATGATGAAATAGTTATGGACGAACATAATATAAATGAGTTATCACCAGACACGACTGGTAATAATATTGACTCAATTAAATCTGACGTCTTGGAAGAAATTAGCACTTTCAAAGAAAATGTTGATAATACTGACCAAAATTTAAACGATGATGTCGAAAATATTGTGTGTGGTCCTCGGGTTGCTATGTGTGATCATGCTGTGTATGATAATGGTAGTGAAGATTTACTAGTAAAAGAAAAAGAAAGCGAATCTACAGCTAGTGTTAGTGTTGAGTAGGCTATATAAGTAAAAAACTAAATATTAATATATGTAAATTAATTAATACAATGGATATATTAATTAATTTATTTATATTTTGTTTGATATTATTTATATATGTACACGTATATTACAATATTAAAACAAGCAATTATCTGGAAGTTTATGAAATAGACAACCCGTCTAAGGAAAAATTTGAAGAGTTATGTAATTTAAAACAACCATTGGTAATAAATAATTTTCCAATAATAGATAAAACATTTAATTTAGAATATTTAAATACAAATTATAAATCATTTGATGTTAAAATACGGAACAAAGAGAATATAGAATTATTTTTACCAATAAAATTATCTAAAGCAGTAGAATTATTTGATAAAGACGTATCAAATAGTTATATATCAGAGGGTAACAAAGATTTTTTAGAAGAAACAACGATAGAAAAAATCTTTAATACTAATGATTTATTATTAAGACCATATAATATATCAAATATAGAATATGATCTTATTTTCGGTTCATTAAACTCATATACGCCCTTAAGATATAATCTAAATTGTAGAAATATTTTATATTTAAATAATGGATCGGTAGAAATAACATTGGCTCCACCAAAGAATTATAAATATTTGTGTGTAAAAAATTATTATGAACATCTGGAATTTATATCGTCAATTGATATAAATAATGTTCAAGATTTTTATAAAAATGATTTTGATAAAGTTAAATTATTAAGAATAGTATTGAAAGAAAATAGTTTAATACAAATACCGCCGTACTGGTTTTATAGCATTAAAATAATTGAAAAAAATACATTGATATTTAGTTTTAAATATAGAACATATATGAATACATTATCAATATTTCCACAATTATTTATTAAATTTCTACAAGAAAATAATATTAAAATAAATATGACAAAAATTATAAAATAAACCCACAATTATAAAAATAATATATTAAAGCGACAAATTTAATATATTATTATGATGTTAAATGGTAAATATAAAATAGCCAGTCTAATTAAATCTGGTAATTTTGGAAATGTTTATAAATGTATTTTTAATAATATATATTATGCCATTAAGGAGGAAAATAATTTAACAACATTGAAACATGAAGCTAATATTTACAAAGAATTAAAAAATGTAAATAATATACCAAAATTGATAGATTTTTTTTCAATAGATACTAAATATTATTTGGTTCTAGAACTATTAACATTCAGTTTAAAAGAATATAAATTAAAAAAATTTTATTCCGATAATTATGATAATAAAATTCGCAAAATAATTATAAAAATATTTGAAATAATAAAATATGTTCATAATTATGGAGTAGTTCATAGAGATTTAAAACCAGACAATATATGTTTTTATAATGATGAGCCATATATAATAGATTTTGGATTGTCAAAAAAAATAATAATAAATGATAAACATATTGAAGAAAAACAAATTAACGAACCGATGGGTAGTTATAATTTTATGAGTTTAAATACCGTGAATTTAATAGAACCATCTAGACGGGATGATATAGAGTCGTTAATGTTTATATTATTATATTTATCATTAGAAGAAGATATATACAATCAATATGATCAATTAAAACTTGAAGATAAAAAGGATTTGGATAATTTAATAAACATTATAACAAAATATACGGATAAGAATTATATTACGATTTTTAATTATATTAGAAAATTAAAATTCAAACAACAACCCAATTATACGTATATTATGGGATTGTTGTAGTGAATATATTTATTTCTGTAATTATTTATAACATACATTAAATTCATGATATCATCCGCACTATAAATATTAGTAGTGGTATCAATGTTAAAATTGATATTGTTAAAATTCATTGATAAATTAGTATCTGCATACATATTAATAATTATATTTATAATATTATTATCATAAAATGATAAAAGTTGATCAGATAAATTATATATAAATTTTGCGTAATTTATATCTATAATTTTAAAATATTTATGATATAATTTATAAATGTATTTTATATATTCTATAGGTATATTATTGGTTTTATTATAATTGATTAACTTTGTTTTATTTATAATAATTTTATTAATACATTTTTTGTAATTTTGATAATACAATTCTTTATTAATATAGTATTTAATTTTATTTTGCAAATCACATGGTAATCGTTTATAAATAGTATTAAGTATTATATTAGATCTATGGCGTCTATATATTTTTTGTATTATGATAATATATTTGTTATAACCTAATAACATATGATTTAAACATAATTTATGGTCTTTCACATAAAATTCACTTTTTTTTTTACATTTAATATATATATTATATTTATTATTAAATATACTACAATTACATATACATTTATTATTCATAATTATATATATAACTAAAAATAATTTAAAGCCTTTTTTATAATTTAAATTATAATTTGTGATGAGCGGAACTGACGAAGAACATCTTACGGATGAAATGTATACTGGTTGTGTTAAATGGTTTAATAATAAATCGGGTTATGGTTTTATTAAATTTGTCGGCGATAGTAAATTTAAAGATAAAGATATTTTTGTACACCATTCATCTCTTCGTGTAAAAGATGAATTATATAAATATTTAGTTCAGGGTGAATATGTTCAATTTGGTGTTCATAAAATGGATAACAAAGATCATGAAAATCAAGCAGTAAATATTACTGGTATTAATAAAGGTGACTTGATGTGTGAAACGCGTTATAGAAATAAAGATTTAGCGAAGGTAGGTGACGAATTTACTCAAGTAAGAAGAACTAGACGCCCAGTTCGTGATAACAGATCACATAATACTGTATCAGCAGAGTAATTTATGTGTAAAAAAGAACAAAAAAATAACGATACCGGCAATACATATTATACATATAATTGACATACACGACAATTTATTATTGTGATCTGTATTATATCTATTAATAATTAAGTCACAATCTCTTGTATTTGAATCGTTATCATTATTATCATTATTATTATCATTATTATTATCCTGTATAATATTATTATCTATCGTTTTAATATTATATATTAAATCAGAAATTAGTTGATTGTCGTTTTTACAAAAAAAACATTTATCGATATCAGAAATAATATTGATATTAGTAATTAACCAATCTTTTAAACATTCAAAATGTATATTATTCTTACAACATTCTAATATTATAAGACTTTCATTAGATATATCTTCTAAACAAATTACACATTCGTTATTCATTTATATATAAATATAATTTAAATTTAAATTAATTTAAATTATATAATTTGCCATAGAAGCGGCGTCAATATTGGAGATAGAGTCGGAATCAGAAGAAGAA
>TARA_B110001450_G_scaffold94779_1_pt1 | contig 17312 bp, 12 predicted proteins | sample TARA_B110001450 | Tara Oceans TARA_B110001450 (sample SAMEA4396538) | marine metagenome | biome: Polar Biome; feature: [SRF] surface water layer (ENVO:00010504); material: water (ENVO:00002006), including particulate matter (ENVO:01000060) such as... | depth 5 m | reverse complement strand
TTTCTTTATAGACACACGAAAAGTTCGTGCGACAGCGGGGATAGTTATGACAAATCAAATTACCGTTCACTCTTATTAAAAACAGGAACGACTAAAAAAGTATTTGGAGTGTTCACTTCTGATGTATTGGCAGAAGATGTCTATGCGGTTACGACCAAATCCTCTAATTTTTTTGATACTGAACAAGAGGCAGAAGTAGAATATCAATATGAAATTAAAGAAAGTGAAACTGAGGTTGAAGAAAAAGTTATCTATAAGTAATTATTTTTGACACTATAAATTAAAGTCTGACTCATTTTTTATATTTGGTTACCCCCCCTTTAGTTATTGTCTTTAATTCTAGCCTCCTCTTCTTTAGTAGTATTACTTCTGTCTCTTTCCTTATTAAATTTAGAGCCTAAATTATAAGTTAGTTGAAGGTATACATTTTGACGAGACCAATCACTTATTATGTCGGCATTAATATTATCATATTTAACAGTGCCTATAAATTGTCTATTTAAAATTTCTCCTATACCAACATTTATTTTTAATCTATCTTTTATAAACTTTTTGCTCATCGCAAAACTAATACCTGCAAGCCATTCATGCTCAATTTGTCCTTGTAAACCCCCAGAAGTGTAGTACCCTGTTAATTCAGAATTTATACCCCATGGCAATTTGTATTCAATATTAGTATACCAAGTTATGCTCCATTTAGATAACTCTAGAATCGGAGTTAGATTTTTCGATGTATATCTATTATGATTAGCAATTATCCCAGTGTATCCTTCAAGTCCTTCCATAAAATTTAATGGTGCAAATGCTCTAAAATTCCAATTCTTTTGTTCAGATAAATTAATTATAGATCGAGAAGTTTCGGATGTAATATCATTTTGAGAAATCAGTTCAAATAATGTATCTGATGTAGTTTTATAACCAATGCTAAAAAAGGGTTGTTCTTCATAAGTTAAATTAAATTGAAAACTGTTAGTGAAAGCAGGTTTTAAATTAGGATTGCCTTCTTCAAAAGTAAAAGGATCGTAATAATAGACAAATGAATTTAATGAATTGTATGAAGGTCTACTTATTCTATAACTGTACGAAATATTGGCTCCTATCTTATCTGTTAATTCCCTGCCAATACTTGCACTTGGAAATAATTTTGAAATATTTCTACTTTTAGTTTCAACTGGATTAGTTGATATTCCTTTAGTGTTACTGTCTTCCCATCTAAATCCACCGGAAAGTGACCACTTACCAAAGCTTGAAGTGAATTTAGTGTAAATTGCAGTTATATTTTCATCAATCAAAAAACGGTTGCTTTGCCCCTCGTCTTTTATAAAAATTCCTACAGGGTTTTGATAAAATGAGTTCAAATCACTGTCAGTATCAACCTCTGAATATTTCAATCCAATCATCCAGTTAAAATTATCACTAACAGTAAGTTTATAATCTAATTTAGATGTGAAAATTTGATATTTTCCGTTTTGAAAGTACTGTTGATCATTATAATTTATTGAACTCTGACCAATTTTATATAGGTTATTGATATTCTCATTACTATAATTCACAAAATTAAAATCTAAAGAAATTTTATTTTTTAAATCATCAAATTCGTAATATGGATTAATGTTCATAATAATTCGTTCTTTATCAAAATCACTTTCAGTTAATATTTCATTAGAGGAGTTACTCTCAAAAATCTGAGTACTATTTGAAGTAATACGGTCAGAATCTGTAAAAATACGCCTAGCACTAAAACCTATGCTGTGTTTGTCATTAAAATAATAATCTAGTGTTCCGCTTAACCTGAAATTTACAGGATCATAAGGAGAGATAGAAGATTGGTCGAAAACCTGGTCGTTTACCTTCCGTTTAATAAATAAATCCTCACGATGTGTGATTTTACTATACCCAGTAGATATTTGCCAGTTAAACCGGTTTCTATAACTAGCAAAAGAAGCACTCGTAGAATATTCATATTGGTTATCATACCCTTGGTATGCTTTTACATTACCGTGAGTACCTAGTCGTGTATTTTTTTTTAAAATAATATTGATTAGTGGCCCTGAACCTTCTGCATCAAATTCTGCCCCAGGCTGATGTACTAATTCGACTCTAGCTATATTATCAGCAGGGAAATCACGTAATAATGACTCTGTATCCATATACTCCGTAGTCTTCCCATTTATTAAAATTCTTACACCGCTTTGTCCAGCATAACTTATCCTTCCATTTGTAACAATAACTCCAGGAATTTTTTTCATTACATCTTGCAAATTGGAACTTATCATTTCTGATTTTTCTAGATCTATAATTAGTTTTTCAGCCGTTTGCCTTATTACAGGCCGCGTACTTTTAACAACGACTTCATTTAAAGTTTGAACCTCTTCTTTAAGAATGAAATTTAAAGCTATCTGCCTTGATTTTTCAGAAAGTGTAAACGGTTTAGATTTTTTTGTTTCAAAACCAAGTACTGAAATTTCCAACCAATAAGAACCATCTAAGACATTTTCAAAACTATAATTTCCAAGATCGTTACTAATTACTCCTGTTATAGTTTTTTCACTGTCTAGTTCATATAAAATTATGTTTGCAAATGATAATGGCTCTTCAGTATCTTCAATAATATTTCCAGAAATTTTATTCTGAGAGTGAGATAAACTGAATTTAAGTAAAAACCAAACAAATAATATCAACTTTAATTTCATGATATTTTAAATTTATTTAACATTTTCAATTTTAGATTTAATAGTTTCAATTTTAACGTCGTAACCTAAATTGCTACGATATACTAATTTAAAATAATTTTTATTTAAATATAGGCTTAAAAAATATTTGTTTGTTTCAACTTTATATTTTATTTTCTTATTTTTTATGGAGGGTAAATCCGAAATATTCTCTTTAAGAATTTGATAAATTAATTCAAATTTTTTATTATCTATTGTTTTTGAATAAACGGTTTCATACTTTGATTGTATAAAAAGATTGTTTTTTCCTAAACACCCTGTTAACAAAAACAGTAAACTAAAATGTATGATTTTGTAGTTCATAATTATTAAATATTTAATTGATTTTTAACTAATGTGTAATAATGACCTTTCTTATTAATCAGTTCTAAATGAGTTCCTTGCTCAACCACATGTCCTTTTGATAATACAACTATTTGATCAGCATTTTGAACGGTACTTAACCGATGAGCAATAATCACAACTGTTTTATCTTTAAATAGTTTTTGTAAATTACTGTGCACTTGTTTCTCATTTGTAGAATCAAGTGCTGAAGTAGCCTCGTCAAGAAATATATACTTTGGATTTTTATAAATAGCTCTAGCAATTAAAATTCGTTGTTTTTGCCCTCCTGAGACATCATTTCCTCCAGAACCTATTTTTGTATTTTCTTTTAATGCTAAAGAGTCAACAAATTGATCTAAATTAACAGCTTTTAAAACACTATATAATTTTTTTTTATTTATTATTTCATCTTTTAATGCTATATTTCTTTCTATGGTGTCGTTAAAAATGTAGCCATCTTGCATTACTATTCCTGAATGTTGACGAATACTTTTAGCAGATATTTCTCTTATTTCATGGCTTCCGTATGATATATCTCCTAAAGAGGTTGGGAAAAACTTCAACAATAACTTCATTAGCGTTGTTTTACCACTGCCACTGTGTCCAACTATTGCAGTTACTTTTCCTTTGGGAATACTTAAATTTATTTCTTTAAGAATATAATTTTTTGATAATAAATTATATTTAAAATTGACGTTATTTAATTCAATATTTAAAGGTTCATCATCGAGTCTTAAAATGACATCTGAATCTTTTTCTTCTTCTTCATGAGTATATACTTCACTTAATCTGTCAAAACTCAAAAACGCATCTTGTTGAGAACGTAAAAAAGTCAGTAATTGCTGTATTGGTGAATTCATTTGTCCAATTATGAAAGATACACTTAGTAATGCTCCTAGTGTAATTGAATCTTTAATTACATAGCTTGCTGCTAAAAATGTGACTAATATATTTTTTAACTGATTAAAAAAAGTAAATCCTACAGATTGAAATTGTTCAATTTTCAATGACTTGATATTAATAGTTAGTAGTCTTTTTTGTAGATTTATCCATTCATCTTTTTTATAATCTTCATATTGATTTAACTTCATTTCTTTAATTCCATTGTAGAACTCATATACCGCTTCTTGATTTTCCGCCCGAACTCTAAATAATTGATAGTCTATTGATTTTCTTTTTTTTAACCAAAATAAAGACCAGTATACAGCAACTACAGTTAGACCAAAATAAATTAAAAATAAATTAAGATCGTAATAGAGTAAAATAACAGAATATATTATTAAAGTTAAAATAGAGAAGATAGTTAAAATACTATCAGAAGTAAAGAACTCTTCGATCTTTACATTATCTTGAATCCTTTGATTAAAGTCTCCAGAGTTTTTAGTATCAAAAAAACTCATTGGGAGTTTTAAAATCTTGCTTAAGTACGAATAAATAACATCTATACTAAATTTAGCCCCTACAACTAGCGTATACCAGTTTCTTATTATAGTTGTACCCATTATACCCAGAAACACAAACAACTGAGCTAATAATATCATGCTTACATAGTTTAAGTTTTTTGTATTTACTCCTTTATCTATTAATGCTTCAGTTAAAAAAGGCAATGCTATACTGAGCAAACTACCTACTAAAACAAAAAACATTAATAGTGCTATTTTTTTCTTGTAAGGAGAAAATAAAACTAAAACATGTTTTAATCTTTCTTTTAAGTTGTTCTGATCTTTTTTAGTATAAAATTCTTGTGTAGGATTTAGAAATAAAGCTATACCAGAGTCTTCCCCTTTTAACCATGGCTCCTTGAACCCCTTTTCGGATAGTACTACTCTTCCATGAGCAGGATCAAGGATGTGAAATTTGTTCACACCCTTCTTATTTGAAACAGACTCTAATACTAAAAAGTGATTTTTGTTCCAATATAAAATGCAAGGTGAAATGAAACTTTCTATTAATTGAGTTAAGTTCAACTTAACAGACTTAGGCTTAAAACCTATTTTTTTTGCTGCATGAATAATACCTAGCATTGAAACTCCATCTTTGCCTATTTGGCACAAACTCCTTAAACTATGAAGAGAAAATTTATTTCCATAATAATTAGTAATCATACTTAATGAAGCTGGTCCACAGTCCATTAAGTCATGTTGCCTAACAAGTTTAATATTTGATTTTTTCTTATTTAACATATTATTAAATTGTTGGGTACATTTTGTGATGGCAAAAACGATAAAAATTTGTCACATAATCCTTAAAATGTGTAGAATCTTTTTTGATAACTATACTTAAAATATCACTATTACTATTGGGACTAAGAACCAGATTAGTTAATAAGATGTAATCATTAAAATATTTACTAATGACCCTATTCCATAATTTTATCCTAGACAAACCTCTTCTTTCAGTTTTATTATTATTTACAACTTCTGGCTGATTATGTATTTGTATATAGATAGCATCATATTTTAAAGACATTTCTGTGCAAAATGCTGCCAACGTTTTAATTGTTTTATAATCTTTACTTGCTGTATTAGTGTCACAATTTAAAGCTAACTCCAATACATTCTTATCTTCCCCTTTAATACTCTTATAAGTTATTCCTGAGGGTCTAATAACTAACTGATATTCTATATTTTCTTTTGTAGTAAAGACATATTTATTAGTTCCTTCTTTTATAATTTCATAATATTCTAACATGGTATAGCCTCTATTAATTCTAAATTTTCTACTTTAATCCCTTTATTATTAATTAATACTTTTAAAAAGTATAAAATGACTTCTTCTGGAAGAGTATCGAATTGTTTAATTATAGAGCTTACCTCAATAAATTCTGTTTTATTTATTTCATCTATAATTTGTACTAATTCAGGAAAATATTTAAATGATAATCTAGTACCTCTTACGTAAATTGTTAATCTATCATTTGTTTTTTCCCATTTAATATTGGATATACCATTAGTTATTATCTTTTTAGATTTTAGATTTGGGAAATAATCTTTAGTACTATCTATCTTCTTGTGATAACTTAATGGGATATTCTGCCATCCTCCATTGCTTAATAAACATTTTTTATATTCATTGTATGTTTGTTTAAGAAAATATTGTAATGGAGCATTTAACGTGTCTTTATCAATATTCAAAGTATTTATAAAATCTAAAAAAGTGTTTTCATTATTCAGATAATCTATTTGGCTTTCAATTATACTTTGATCATTTTTTAAAAATAAATTTTGAATAGTTTCTATCATTAGCTTAGAAAAATCATATCTAGTTGGATTATTAAACCATAGAGTGACCCCAATAGAAAAATCTCCTGAATACCCAATATGATGTTTATTCCAAGGCATATAATATAAATCTCCTTTTCCAAATTCAAATTCATTTGCATATTCAAGTAAAGGCTCTACATTTTTATTATTAAAAATTCCTTTACCTTCTTTTTCATAAACTTCATCATCCCAAACATACATTTTCTTATTTCCGGGGCCTAAATGATAATGCAATACATTCTCTCCTCTATTGTCTGTATGAATTCCTAAAGGAGTCCATCCATAATTACCTATAAATGTTGTTAATTCTAGACCCCATGGTGGTATGCCTATTATATCAAATAAAGGTTGAACAGTTTTCAAAATATTTTCGGCTAAAATTTCTGAATGTTTTTCTCCATAATTAGTTATGATTCCATATTTTTCTCCAAATACTCGCGTACAATAGGATTCAATACTTTCAGAATCATTTAGTTTATTGTTTCTGATTAACTTTCTGATTTCCGAGTTACTTAATTCTCTATCTTCAATATAAAGTCTAAACCCACTATTAATATCTAGCCTATTAATTCTAGATCTTAACATTTCTCTAACTCCTTCATTAAGTATTTTTATTAACCTGTCAGAAAACACGTTTTTATAAACTTGTGTTTGTGAAAAAGAAAGGTTTTTTTCTATAAAAGAAAGCCACCAATCTCTATTAAATTTTATTGTTTCCATTCTTATTGATTTATTTTAAAAAGCAGGCAAAAATTATTGGATATCTAATTTTATTCACTATTGTCTTCTTGTCTGATCGCCCTTGGTTTTACGATCTTTATCTTTTTTACATTTACTTGGAGCTAAATACATTCCTCCACTCAAAGTTTGATTCTCTAACGCTGATAATTTTTGCATTTCTAAAAAAGATTCTGGTTTTATTTTTTACATTCTTTTAAGTTTTGAAATTCCAAGGTAGCGTTGAAAATGCTCCCTTATAAAATAAATTAACTGTGTGTACTACATTTCTCTTCATTACATTCATGGGCATCATGATCTTTATTTTTAGTAAGAGCTTTACCACCCTTAAGGGTTTCATTTTCCAAAGCTGATAATTCTTGAGTATCTAAGAATTTTTCTGGATTTGAATTTTTAATTTTAATGTTGTTTTTATAATTATTTATACTTTTTAAGTAAAAAGAGAAAGAGAAATGTTTCCCTTTCTCTTCTTGAGAAAGAAAAATTATTTTCGTTCTTTTTTCTTTTCTTTTTTCACTTCAATGCACTCAACAGCGTTTCCACCTTTAAGAGTTTCATTTTCCAAAGCTGATAATTCTTGAGTGTCCAAGAATTTTTCTGGATTTGAATTTTTCATTTTAAAAAAATTTAAGGGTTAATAATTACTTAGCTCGTTTTTTCTCTTTTTTCTTTTCAACTTTAATGCACTCAACAGCGTTTCCACCTTTTAGAGTTTCATTTTCCAAAGCTGATAATTCTTGAGTGTCCAAGAATTTTTCTGGATTTGAATTTTTCATAATAATTAAATTTAAGTTCACCTACTCTATTAATTTGGCTTTTCGGTTTCCGCCCAAAATTGTTGCAACTAATTTCATCGTAAAACAATGGATAAGTATTTGTTTTTCAAAATGATGTATGTTGTGATTTATAAATTTCAAGTCCATATTTATAAATTTCAACTGCCTTAATTGTTTATAAAGCACAGATTTTAAGGATTTTTAAATTTATTTTAGAAATTAATTATAAAATTCGTATGTTGACTATCCCTAATCCTACCTATTGCATGTTAAACTCTAAAAACCCTTACACTTTTTTCAATACCTATTGTTTAAGAACACCTCTTTTACCATTGAATCGGGTTTTAAATGCACTACAAAAAGGAGTTGTTGAGGATGAATATCTAAAGCAGTACTGGCAAAACACTCATTTAAAAGAGGCGGTTTTTTTAGCATCGCCCTACCTATTCTCAGAACTTGAATTACTGTTTGAGGGGGAAATCACTTCTGTAAAAAAAGCAGAGAAGTTAAAACAAAGTTTTTTAAAATATATCCTCAGAGCCTCCTCACGTTGTACACCTTTTGGGATGTTTTCTGGAGTTTCTTTAGGTCATTTTAGTGATACTACCTGTGCCGAACTACAAACAACTAAAACCTTAAAACGCCGAACACGTTTGGATGTGAACTATATGGTTGCGATCTCAAACTATTTAGAAAAAGAGTCCGTCATAAAAAACCAATTGGTATTTTACCCCAACAGTTCACTCTATAGAATTGCGGATCAATATCGATATATCGCATTTGAAATAGAAGGGTTAAAACGCTCTTACGCTGTTGAAGGCATAGAGCATTCGGATTATATAGAGACTGTCTTAAATGAAGCTAAAACAGGTAAAACCATTACTGAATTAGCCGTTACAATTAGAGACGAAACGATCACTGAAGAGGAAGCCACCCACTTTATTCATGAACTGATAGACAACCAAGTCTTAAGTAGTGAGTTAGAACTCTCTATTTCAGGAACTGATATGCTGTCCCAAACACTAGTGACTTTAAAGCAATTAAAACAGTGTGGTTCTTATATACAAGACCTTCTTAATATTCAAAGAACACTTCAAAAATTAGATGACACTGACAGAAATACCAGTGAAAATTATAAAAAATGTGACCCGATTTTAGAGGCCTTTGGTGTGCCTTATGAAACGAAATATGTGTTTCAAACGGATCTTTTTACAACGACTAAAAACAACGTTTTAAACAAAAAAGTAGCGCACGACTTACGCCGGGCTTTACCACTTTTAAGTATCCTTAACAAAAAAGATCACAACCCTCATTTAGAGCAATTCAAAAAAGCGTTTAAAGAGCGTTATGAAACAAGAAAAGTTCCATTAGCTGTGGCTTTGGATATAGAAATGGGAGTTGGCTACATTCAAAATGAAGCTATTTCAAATACCGTTTCGTTTTTAAATGACATTACGCCTCATCAAGTTCACTCCTCTTCTCAAAACTTCTCTTTATCAGAAATTGAAATTAGCATTCAAAAATTAATGTTTGATGCATTAAAGAATCAGCGCTATAGCATTGAGTTAAAGGAAGCAATTTTCGCCGATCGTGAAGTCTCTTTAGATCATTTACCTGACACCCTTTCCGCACTCATTGAAGTGATTACTCTAAACAATGAAGAATGTGTTTACATACACTCTTTTGGAGGTTCCAATGGGGCTAATTTACTTGCTCGGTTTTGTGAGGAGACTGGAGAATTATTTGATTACGTCAAAGAAATGACCCATCTAGAACAGCAGATGAATCCTGACAGACTTTTAGTTGAACTCATCCATTTGCCTGAAGCTAGAGTTGGAAATGTGATTAAAAGACCGCATTTAAGAGCTTATGAATTGCCCTATCTTGGGAAATCAAATTTACCGTTAGAGCAACAAATTAATATTAATGATATTTTAGTATTTATTAAAAACAACCGTATTGTTTTATGGTCAAAAAAATTAGACAAAGCCATTCTACCTCGTTTAACAAATGCTCATAATTACACAAAAAATACGCTTCCTATCTATCATTTTTTATGTGATTTACAAACTCAAAATATTCAAAAAAAGTTTGGGTTTTCTTGGGGCCCACTCGCCAACAATCATTCCTTTTTACCTAGAGTGTGTTATAAAACTCTCATTCTGTCCAAGGCCACTTGGATTATTGAAACTAAAAAATTTCAATCTTTATTTAAATTAGATGAAAACGGGGTGGACTTATTGGATTTAATAAGCGCGTGGAGAGCAGCTATTCAAATGCCTCAATATGTTCAGTTAAAAGAAGCCGATAATACGTTACTTATAAATCTCAAAAATACAACAATGCTTCATTTGTTACTTGATTCGGTTAAACGTAAAACACAGTTTATCATAGAAGAATTTTTATTTACAGAAAAACCTATCGTAAAAAATGAGGAAAATGATTTTTTTACAAATCAATTTGTAGTGTCATTTTACAATGAAGAAAAACTAAAAAAAGCTGTTAATTATGCAAACTAGGTTTTTTTTAGGGGATGAATGGATTTACTATAAATTGTATTGTGGTAAACGAACAGCGGATCATATTCTTGTGGATATTATAAAACCATTTACTGAAAAACTATTAAAAGAAAACCTAATCACCAAATGGTTCTTTATTCGGTATAACGACCCTAACCATCACTTACGAGTGCGCTTTCATTGTGAAGATCCTTCAAAAATAGGGACGATTATTAATACCTTTAAAAATGCGATCGACCATCAAGTTGCTAATGACTTTATTTGGAAGGTTCAAACAGATACCTACCAAAGAGAAATTGAACACTATGGGAAACTCACAATGATTGGATCAGAGGATCTGTTTTTTCATGACAGCAGCACTAGCATTAATGCTTTGAATTTGATTGAAGATGAGGAACTCTTATTTTTATTTGTTTTAAAATCCATAGATGCATTATTAAGTGTTTTTGAATACGATTTAAAAGCTAAAATTAGGTTCTCTAAAGTAAACCTGACTTCTTATAGAAATGAGTTTAAAGCGGAAAAAAACTTAAGCAAACAGCTAAATATAAAATATCAAAAGTTAAGACCTAAAGTGGAATCGTTCATGGCTTTAAAAGAAAGTAGTGATTATAATGCCCTCTTAAACTTAATAACGGCTAAGAATAGAGAAATCGAAACCATTAAAACATCTATTATAGAGTTGCATAAAAATAATAAATTAGAAGTTCCGTTAAATCATTTACTATCTAGTTATATACACATGATGGTCAACCGTCAATTTAGAGACAAACAACGTTTATTTGAATTGGTCAGTTATGATTGCCTATTTCGATATTACAACAGCTTATTTGCAAAACAATTAAATTAACTCAACGTGAAGTATAAATTACCCCCCATATTTATCTTTCTATTTCTGACTTCAGTCCTTTGGAGCCAACAAACAGCTTTGGATTCTTTAAAGCTGAAAACTTATGATGAGTTAAAGTATGTCATCGAAGATACTAAAGGTAAAGATCTTAAACTTAATTGTATTCAGGCCTTCCTTGAAAAAGCAAAAAAGGAGCATAATATTATTGAAATCGCTGAAGGCTATAAATATAAGTCTTTGAGCACCTATCCAGACTCTTTGTCTGTAATATACGCAGATAGTATCATAAAATTAACTAAAAATATTAATGACATTAAATTTCCTGCTTCTGCATATATTATTAAAGGTAATGTGTGTTTTGAATTAGGAGATTATAAAAAATCTCTAGACCAATACTTAATAGCCATTGATTTAGCAAAAAAGAATAATAATTCAATTCAATACCTTAATCTAAAATTTAATATCGGGCTTTTGAAAAATAATTTAGGAGAAAGAAAAGAAGCTCAAAAAATATTTAAAAGTTACTTAGACCAGATTGAACAAGAAAATGATAACTCCCATACGAATTACATAAAGGGGCTGTACGCTCTTGCAGATTCCTACACTTATTCTAAAGAATCTAATACAGCAGACGTTTATATCAAAAAAGGTATTTATTACGCTTTGAAAAGTAATGATAATTATTTATACCCTTACTTTATCTTAATATCTGGGATTAACAACTATTTCAAAAAGGATTTTACAAATGCTATAGATAGTCTAAGGAAGGCTAAAACTTTGTTGAAATTAAATGATTTTGAACAAACCAGAATTGCTACAAGCGATTATTATATTGGAAAATCTCTTTACGAATTGAATAGAAAAGGTGAAAGTTTCATTTACTTCAATAAGGTAGATTCACTTCTTCATATTACTAAAGACGTTACTCCAGAGTTAATTGACTCTTATAATTATTTGATAGAGGATTCAAAAACAACAAACAATATAAAAGTCCAAGTCAGGCACATAAACTCATTGATACAATTTGATAGTATTCTTGACAGTAATTATAAGTATATAAAAAACACGCTTACAAAAAAATATGATACACCTGAACTGATTTTAGAAAAAGAAAAACTTATATCAGAACTTAATGAAAATGAAACAATACTCAACAATAGAGTGATAATTCTTATAATAGTTCTAATTATTTCCATTTTAATTTTATATTATTTTATTAGGAAAAATAGTTTAAATAGAAAAAAATATGATCTTCTAGTACAAGAAATTAAGTGTACTCAAAAAAATAAAATAGTTGAGATCGGGGATATTGGTATATCTGAACACGTTATTAATGTTATATTAACTAAACTTGAAAATTTTGAAGCCTCAGATAAATTTGTTTCCAAAATTTATACTCTAAATTCACTTTCGAAGGAATTAAACACAAATAGTAGTTATCTGTCAAAGGTCATTAATGTGACTAGGGAAACTAATTTCACTCAATATTTAAATGACCTTAAAATAGATTTTACGGTAAATAGATTATCATCTGACAAAAGGTTTAGGTCATATACTATAAAAGCTATTTCGGAAGAGAGTGGTTTTAATAATGCACAGTCATTTTCGGTTGCATTTCATAAAAAAACAGGTATTTATCCATCATACTTTATTAAAAAACTACATAACGAAAGTTAAATGTAAAAAACTGATTTAAAGTGTATTGATCTATATTTTTGTTGTTTAAATTTATAAATATCAACATATAAATTAATCATAAATCAAAAGTATAGCAGTAGCTTTATGAAACTCTAAATTTATAATTATGAAAAAACCTAAATTAAAAACAGTGAAACTTGGAATCAAAAAATTTGAAATTTCAAAAATTATCAACCCTCAAAAAATTGTTGGAGGTGTCGCAATGAACGATGATCCTATTAAGACTTCACCTACTATAAGATAATCAATTAAATCTAACAATTAATTAAAATAAGAGCTACTCTAAAACGGTAGCTCCTATTTAATTTGATCATTATGAAATTTAAATTTTTATTATTAATTTCTTTGTTTTTACATTGTAAACAGATTCCTGAAGAAGTCCCTTTCCTTCCTATGAAAATAGTGATTGATTCTCTTTACGGAGTGAAAATCATAGACGCTTATAGATATATAGAAAATTTAGAGGACACTTTAGCCTTGAAGTGGTACAAACAACAAACTAATTTTAGCAATAAATTGGTTTCAAGTATTTCTAATAGAGATCAATTTATTTCGCTCCAACAAAAAATAAATAGTAGCGATAACATTAAGATCAGCAAGTTAAAAATAACAAGTAATAATATATATTTCTATTTAAAAGAAGACAAAAATCATAACATAAAAAAACTTTTTTATCGTAATAGTTTTAATGGAGATGAAAAATTATTGTTCAACCCAATTAGTATTAGTGAAAATACAGTTATAAATTACATTAATCCCAATTGGAATGGAACACAAATCATAATTGGCATCACTGAAAATGATAACGAAATAGGTGAAATAATTATTTTAGATATTGAATCAAAAAAACTTTTAGATCAACCAATTTCAAACTGTTGGCCATCTGCATTAGGTGGTGCTAGATGGCTTCCAGACAATACTGGATTCACTTATGAATTTATCCCTGAAATTGATAAAAATTCAGAAAAATATTTACTAAATATACAAACGCTTTTACATAAAGTTGGCCAGAACCCAAAGACTGACAAAATTCTTTTATCAAAAAACAATAATCCCAATATTAAAATAAAAGAACAAGACTTTCCAGAAGTTGCATTCAAGGATGAAACTAGCAACTATATGTTTGCTAGTATTTCAGGAGCTAGTTATTATGCTGATTATTATTATTCCAATTTAAGTGGTTTAAGGAATCTAAATATTGAATGGAAAAAGCTGTTCACGAAAGAGAAATTAATAAAAAAATTCTATGTTGATAATGATGATATCATTTATTTAACAGCTGAAAATGCTGAGAATTTTAAATTATGTAAAACCTCCCTTTTGAAACCTAATTTTGAAAAACCAGAAATATTAGTAACTCAAGATTCTAATTATGTAATCACAGACTTTACACTAACAAGTAAGGGAGTTTTTTTTGTTAAAACAAAAAATGGAGTTGAGGCTAAGTTATATCAATTTACAAATGAAAAAAAAATTATAGAAATAGCAATACCCGAAAAATCGGGGAATATAGATGTTAGTTCTAAAGGAAGTAATTACGATGATTTATGGATTAAAACAAAAGGGTGGACATCTCAAAAAGAAGAATTTAAATATGATTACTCAAATAATAGATTTGTAGCGCATCAGTTATACCCTAATACAATTTATAAAGAATTATTATCAAATACTGTTATTAAGGAACTAGAGGTTTATTCTGAGGATAATAAAACGATTCCATTATCAATAATATACAAAAAAGGCACGAAGTTGGATGGGAGTAGTCCTGTTCTGTTAAATGGTTATGGAGCTTTTGGGATTTCTATTAAACCCGCTATAAGTAGTTATTTGTTACATTGGATAAATAATGGTGGTATTTATGCTGTAGCACACGTAAGAGGTGGCGGAGAAAAGGGCAATTCTTGGTACAAGGGAGGTTATAAAAAAACCAAACCTAATTCATGGAAAGATTTAATTTCATGTACAGAATATTTAATCAAAAACAAATACACTTCACAAAAAAAAATAGCATTATCAAGTGCAAGTGGAGGTGGAGTCTTAATAGGTAATGCAATTGTAGAAAGACCAGATTTGTTTGCAGCAGCAATAATAAGAGTTGGAATTTTTAATACTTTAAGATCAGAATTTGCACCAAACGGAAAAAATCTTATTCGAGAATTTGGTACTGTTTCAGATTCACTTGAATTTAAGTATTTGTTAGAAATGGATGCTTATTATAAAATAAAGAAAAATATTGAATACCCCGCAGTATACTTAACAGCAGGATTAAATGACTCTAGAGTCGTTGTTTGGCAACCAGGGAAATTTGCAGCTAAATTACAAGAATCAACTTCATCAAATATGCCCATATTATTATCCGTAAATTTTGATGGTGGCCATGGGTTCGATGCTTCAAAAGAAACGAAAGATGAAGAGCTTGCAAATTTATTGTCTTTTGCTTTTTGGCAAACTGGGCATCCAGATTTTCAACCTCGTCAGTAATTTTTCAATATTTTGAATCAACGATTTCCGTTTTACCGACAATACGATACAAAAGACTGCGGGCCAACATGCCTAAAAATTATAGCTAAGCACTATAAGAAGACTATTTCCATACAACAACTACGTCAGTTAAGTGAAACCACACGAGTTGGCAGTAGTTTGTTGGGCTTAAGTGAAGCGGGTGAGGATTTGGGATTTAGAAGTTTAGGTATTAAGGTGGATTTACAAAGACTTTTGGAGGCGCCTTTACCATGTGTTTTACATTGGAACAAAAACCACTATGTTGTTTTATATAAAATAAAGAAAAATGTGTTTTATACCTCTGATCCTGCCCACGGTTTATTAAAATACACCAAAGGTGAATTTATCAAACATTGGATTGGCAATAATGCCGATGACGATACAGAAGAAGGCATTGCCTTACTATTAGAACCAACGCCCAAGTTTTATAATACAAATTTTGAGGTCAAAGAAAAACGTATGGGGTTCCGTTTTTTGTTTAAATACCTCTTTAAATACAAGCGCTTTTTATGGCAATTGGTCATCGGATTATTAGCCGCCAGTTTGTTGCAATTGATTTTTCCTTTTTTGACCCAAAGTGTCGTGGATGTTGGGATTAAAAACCAAGACCTCCATTTTATTTACTTAATCCTTTTTGCCCAACTCGCGGTGTTCTTAGGAAGAACTGCCATTGAGGTTGTAAGAAGTTGGATTTTGCTGCATCTAAGCACCCGCATCAATATTTCATTGGTCTCTGATTTTTTTATTAAGCTCATGAATCTCCCCATTGCCTTTTTTGACACCCGAATGACAGGGGATATTCTGCAACGCATTAACGACCATAAACGGATTGAGCGTATCTTAACAACCTCCTCCTTAAATGTGTTGTTTTCCATGGTGAATCTGTTGGTGTTTAGTTTGGTGTTGGCCTATTATAATTTAAGCTTGTTTTTTATATTTCTAGCTGGGAGTGTTTTCTATTTTTTATGGATCGCGATCTTCTTAAAAAAACGAAGAGATTTAGATTACAAGCGGTTTTCTCAAGTAAGCCAAGAACAATCTAAAGTGATTGAGCTCATAAACGGCATGCAAGAGATCAAACTCCACAATGCAGAAAAACAAAAACGCTGGGGATGGGAATTTTTGCAAGCCCGTTTGTTTAAAGTGTCTATAGAAGGCCTGGCATTGGAACAGTACCAAAATGTGGGTTCTGGGTTTATAAACGAATTAAAAAATATATTAATCACCATTCTGTCGGCAAAACTGGTGATCGATGGCGAGATTACCTTAGGGATGATGTTGGCCATTAGTTACATTGTAGGGCAATTAAACTCGCCCATAGCCCAGCTCATCAACTTTGTGAGGGAAGTGCAGGATGCCAACATATCCTTGGACCGTTTATCAGAAATTCACAACAAAGAGGACGAAGAACACTTGGACGATCAGAAAATTAAGGATATTTCTAAAGAAGCGCGTTTTGAATTGCAAAACATTTCTTTTCGATACATAGGCTCCGATCAATTGGTTTTAAAGGATTTGGACTTAATCATCCCTTCAAATAAAATAACAGCGATTGTTGGTACGAGTGGGAGTGGTAAAACAACCCTTATGAAGCTTCTGTTGAAGTTTTATGAACCGAACGAGGGAATTATTAAACTGGGCGTTTACGACCTTAAAAACGTCTCTCAGAAAGCGTGGCGGAATCAAAGTGGGGTGGTCATGCAAGAAGGCTACATTTTTAGTGATACCATTGCCAATAATATTGCGGTTGGTGTTGATTTTGTAGATAAACAAAAATTAGCCCACGCCGTTGATGTTGCCAACATTCAAGAGTTTATAGAAACCTTGCCTTTATCGTACAACACTAAAATAGGGATGGAGGGCGTTGGCTTAAGTACGGGTCAAAAACAACGTTTACTCATTGCCAGAGC
>TARA_B110001450_G_scaffold61853_1_pt1 | contig 17314 bp, 13 predicted proteins | sample TARA_B110001450 | Tara Oceans TARA_B110001450 (sample SAMEA4396538) | marine metagenome | biome: Polar Biome; feature: [SRF] surface water layer (ENVO:00010504); material: water (ENVO:00002006), including particulate matter (ENVO:01000060) such as... | depth 5 m | reverse complement strand
ATTTTTAGTTTTTTAAACGTTTTTAAATATATTACGTTTAGAACTGGCTTAGCTGTTTTTACCTCATTAATTTTGGTTTTGATAATTGGTGGACCATTTATTAAAATGGTTTCAAAAAAAAGAATTGTTAATCCTATTAGGGATGACGGTCCTGGAGATCATATAATTAAAAAAATTGGAACCCCAACAATGGGAGGTTTACTCATATTAATTGGTATTATCTTGACAGTAGTTATGTGGTCAGACCTTAGTAATATTTATGTTATATTTTTACTTTATATTCTGATCTCTTTTGGATTACTAGGTGCTTTAGACGATTATAAGAAAATTAAAAATAATAATTCACTGGGTGTATCTTTTAAATTTAAATTATTTACACAAATTATTTTATCTATAATTGGTATAAGTTTTTTAACTTATTACTTAGAATACCAAGAGTTAACAAACCTATACTTTCCTTTTTTTAAAGACTTAATTATTAACCTCGGTTGGTTCTTTATTCCATTTTCAGTTTTTGTAATTGTCGGTGCTTCAAATGCAGTAAATTTAACAGATGGATTGGATGGACTTGCAACGGTGCCAGTCATTTTAGTTGCAGCTTGTTTTGCCTTCATTAGCTATGTTGCTGGTAATATAATTTTTTCTGATTATTTACAGATAATTTACATAGAAGGAACTGGTGAGATCACAATTTTTTGTGGTGCAATTATTGGGTCTTGTTTAGGGTTTTTGTGGTTTAACGCCCCCCCAGCAAAAATATTTATGGGTGATACTGGTTCTTTGTCTTTAGGAGGCTCTCTGGGAGCTATTGGAATAATTACCAAACATGAAATTGTTTTAGCAATAACCGGTGGCCTTTTCGTATTGGAGGCTCTTTCAGTAATTGTCCAAGTGGTTTCTTTTAAATTAACTGGAAAGAGAGTTTTTAAAATGGCACCAATTCATCATCATTTTGAAAAAAAGGGATGGGCAGAATCAACTGTTGTTATCCGATTTTGGATAATTTCAATAGTTTTAGCATTAATTGGTTTGGCGACTCTAAAATTAAGATAATGAATGAAAATTCAAATATTTTTTTAAATAAAAAAATTCTTATTTATGGATTAGGTAAAAGTGGTTTTTCATCTTTTAAATTTTTAAAAAAAAAAAATAAAGTTTTTTTATTTGATGATAGTAAAAAAATTAATCTTAGTAAAAAATATCATAAAAATTTGATTTCACATAGTCAAATTAAAAAAATTAAATTTGACTCAATTATTTTAAGTCCAGGGATTAATATTAATAAGTGTAAAATAAAAAAATATTTGAAAAAGAACTTAAAAATTATTTATACGGATTTAGATGTTTTTAATTATTTCTATAATAATTTATGTATTACTATTACAGGAACCAACGGTAAATCAACAACATGCCAGTTACTTTATCAAGTTTTAAAAAAACAAAAACTTGATGTTAAACTTGCAGGTAATATTGGTTATCCGATTTTATCTTTAAAAAATATAAAAAAAGATACAATTTTTGTTATTGAAGCTTCATCTTATCAATTAGAATACAGTAAATTATTCAAGTCTAAATATGCTGCAATACTTAATATTTCTCACGATCACCTAGAAAGACACAAAACCATTAGCAACTATGTTTCAGCAAAATTTAAACTTGTAGAAAATCAAAATAAAAATTCAACAACATTTATTAACAAACACGACAAACATATTCAAAATAAAATTAAGAAGAATAGCTATAAAAGTAAAATCATTAAGATTGACACAAAACTCAAAAATAAATTTATTAGCTCATTTAAAAATGAATATTTTTTATCATTATCAAATATAGAAAATTTATCATTCGTAATTGAAATAGCTAAAAGATTTAATATTAAAAAAAGTAATTTAATTAATGTAGTTAAAAAATTCAAAGGTTTAAAGTATCGCCAACAAATAGTTTTTAAAAATAAAAAAATTTCAATTATTAATGATTCGAAATCTACAAGCTACTCATCTTCAATAGAAATGCTTAAGAGAAATAATAATATTTATTGGCTGTTAGGCGGTATACCAAAAAAAGGTGACATGTTTAATCTATCCAAAAATTATTGTAAAAATATTAGAGGATTTATCTTTGGAGCTAATCATAAAAAATTTTCATTAGATTTGATAAATAAAATTAAACTTAAAAAATTTTCAAACTTAAATAAAGCACTAAATGAGTTATTTAATGATATTAAAAAAGATAATTCTTCCAAAAAAACTATATTATTTAGTCCTGCAGCAGCATCTTTTGACAGTTTTAAGAATTTTGAAGATAGAGGGCAATATTTCAACAAACTAATTAAAAGATATATTAATGTTAAAAATATTTAATTATTTCTCCTATTATCAATGGTGGAAAAATTTAGATAAATTTATTCTCACTTTAATTATTACTTTATTTTTTGTTGGTTTATTTTTCTCTCTAGTATCAACCTCTTTAATTGCATCAGATAAATTAGATACGAATAGTTATTTTTTCTTTTTTAAACATTTAGTTTTTGTTTTTATAGGACTGTTCATTATCTTTGTATTTTCATATATAAATCAAAAAACCTTATATAAAATTTCAATCTATATTTTTTTATTATCTTTTATTCTATTATTTTTAGTACCTATTATTGGTGTTGAGGTGAAAGGATCAACGCGATGGTTAGATTTAATTTTTTTGCCAAGATTACAGCCTGTTGAATTAGTGAAACCTTTTTTTATCATTATGCTAGCCTTAATTATTTCAAATAAGAAGTTGTCTAATTTTACAATAAAATTTGTAATCTCTTTTTTGTTAACATGTTTAATTGGGTCACTTTTAGTTTTACAGCCAGACTTAGGACAAACTTTATTAATTGGATTTAGTTGGCTAATATTAATTTTTGTTTCAGGAATTAGTTTATTGCTTCTTGCTTCAATATCCATGATTGGTATAATTTCATTATTATATATTGTTTTTTATGTTCCTAAATTTGAATATATTAAGAATAGATTATTATCTTTTTTTGATACCGAAACAGGTACTCATAATTTTCAATCAGATAAAGCATTAGACTCAATTACGAGTGGAGGATTTTTTGGCAAAGGGATGGGAGAGGGTACGCTAAAAAATAGAGTGCCCGAGGCACATACAGATTACATTATCTCAGTTATTTCTGAAGAATTTGGAGTTATAGCAATAATGTTAATATTAATATTGTTTTTGGTATTTATATTTTCAATCCTAAAAAAAGTTGATAATGAGCTCAATAGTACAAAAAGATTAATTTTAGTAGGATCTGCTAGTTTAATATTATTGCAAGCAATGATTCACATTGGAGTTAATATTAGGCTGTTTCCTACTACAGGCATGACTTTACCCTTTGTAAGTTATGGAGGATCATCAATAATTAGTGTCTCGATATTATCTGGTGTAATCTTAAATTTGACAAAAAGAAAAGTTTAAATTTATAAGTGAAAAAAATATTAATCACCACGGGTGGAACGGGAGGTCATGTAATCCCTGCAAAAATAATTGAAGAGCATTTAAAAAATGAATTTGAAATATATTATTCTACAGATCTAAGAGGATTAAAGTACTTATCATCAGATATCAAAAAAACTATAATTATTGATACACCAAAATTTAATTTTAATCTCTATCTACCATTTAAATTGGTAAAGTTAATTTACCTTACATTCCAAACAATTCTGTTTTTAAAAAAAAAAAAAATTGAAAAAATAATCTCAACAGGTGGATATATGTCGATACCAATAATTATTGGAGCTAGAATTTTAGGATTATCAATTTTATTATTAGAGCCTAATTTAATATTAGGCAGGGGTAATAAATTTTTTTTAAATTTTTCTAAAAAAATATTTTGTTACTCAGATAAGTTATCTAATTTTCCAAAAAAATATTTTCATAAAATTGAATTAATAAAACCTTTAGTTTTCAAAGCATTTTATGAATTAAAAAAAACTAATGATATAAAAAAAAAATTTTGTTTTTTGATTTCAGGTGGCAGCCAAGGGGCTAAAGTTTATGATGAGTTGATAACTGAAGTAATGCTTAATATTTCAAAAAAATTTTCAATTAAAGTAATTCAACAAACAAGCACAGAAAATATAGAAAATTTAAAAAATTTTTATGACACGAAAAATATTGAAAACAAAATTTTTAATTTCGAAGAAAAATTTATTAATTTAATTGATATGTCTGATCTTTGCATAACGAGAGCAGGAGCCACTTCATTAGCAGAAATTTCTATCTTAAATAAGCCCTTTATAGCAATACCACTACCTACTGCGAAAGATGATCATCAAATGAAAAATGCTCAATTTTATGAAGAAATGGGATGTTGTTGGGTTTTAGATCAGAGGAATCTCAATAAAGAAAAACTATTAGATATATTATTAAATATATTAAAAGATAAGTCTGATTTAATTGTTAAAAAATCAAATCTAAAAAAATTAAATTATGAAAACTCATGGAATGATGTAAATCAAAAACTACAAAGAATAATCAATGAAAATTAAACTCGCAAAAAAAGAAATTATTCATTTTATTGGAATTGGCGGAATAGGTATGAGTGGTCTTTCATTAATAATGAAAGGTCAGGGATTTAGAGTTCAAGGAAGTGATATAACAAACAATAAAAATGTAGACAGATTAAAAAAAGAAAAAATTAAAGTTTTTGTAGGTCAATCAAAAAATAATTTAAAAAATACTACCATTGTAGTTGTTTCTTCTGCAATTAAAAATAATAATCCCGAGTTAATTGAAGCTAAAAGAAAAAAAATTCCAATAATCAAAAGAGGAAAAATGTTAGCTAGTATTGTGTCATTAATGAAAAATATTGTTGTTGTAGGATCACACGGAAAGACAACAACAACATCTTTAATTGCAGCTATCTTTCAAGAAACAAAAATTGACCCTACTATAATTAATGGTGGAGTAATAAATTCAATTAAGAACACTGCCAAATTAGGGAAAAGTGATTGGTCTATTTTAGAGGCTGATGAGTCTGATGGAAGCTTCGTACATATTGCCCCGACTTACTCAATAATCACAAATATCGACAGAGAGCATATGGATTTCTATAAATCAATCGATGATTTAAAGAAATATTTTATTGAGTTTATTAATAAAGTTCCTTCTTTTGGTAAATCGTTTATTTGTAGCGATGATCGAATTAATAGCGAATTAATAAAATCTATTAAAAGTAAAAATTTTTACACTTATGGGCAAAAACATAATTCAAATTTCAAAATTATTAATGTTAGACAATACAAATCTTTTTCAGAGTTTGATCTTTTAGTTAAATTGCCAAATAAAAATAATTTAGATATTAAAGGTATTAATATCCCATTACTTGGTATTCATAATATTAGAAATACAGTTGGGGCGATTGGAGTCGCTTTAACTGTAGGAATTTCTATTCAAAAAATAAAAAAAGGTTTAAAAAACTTTAAAGGGGTTCAAAGAAGATTTAATAAAATATTTTCATACAATAATATTGATTTTTATGATGATTATGCTCATCACCCAACTGAGATCAAAGTTGTTTTACAGGGTATTAAACAAGTTTTTAACAAATATGAAAAAGTATGTATTTTTCAACCTCACAGAATTTCGAGACTAAAAGATTTAAAAAAAGAATTTACTTATGCCTTTAAAGATGCCGATACAGTTATTTTATGCCCAATTTATTCAGCGGGGGAGAAAATTAAGTTGGGATTTAGTTATGAAGATTTTGCGAAGAATATTATAAAAAACTCTGATGTTAAATTATTTATGGTTGAAAATAATATTCAATTAGCAAAGTATTTAAAACAGAACATGTATGGTAAAAAAATAGTAGTAGGAATGGGTGCTGGGTCAATTTCTAATTGGATAAAAGAGTTGCCAAATTTGATGAAATGAAAATTGATCAATTAAAAAAATTATTTAAAAAGTTCGAGTCAAATATTTCTTACAATACAGACTTAAAAAAAAAAAATTGGTTTAATATTGGTGGTAAAGCTAAGGTTTTTTTTAAAGTAAATGAATTAAAAGATTTAGTAGAGTTTTTAAAAATTTTAGAAAATAGAGAAAAAACTCACATAATCGGAGCAGGTTCAAATACATTAATTACCGATGAAGTTTATGAAGGTGTAATAATTAAACTTGGAAAAAATTTCAATAGGTTATCTGTATTAAATTCAAATATAATTATTTCTGGTACAGCGGTTTTTGATAAAAAGTTAGCAGATTATGCGGCAGAGAAAGGTTTAAGTGGATTTGAATTTTTAGCTTGTATCCCTGGTACAGTTGGTGGTGGTCTCAAAATGAATGCAGGTTGCTTTGGTGCAGAAATAAAAGATATTTTAGTTTCAATACAAGCTGTAGATAAAAATGGAAATATACTAACTATTCCTGCGAAAGAAGTTAGTTTTAATTATAGAAATAATGATCTATCAGATGATTTAATATTTTTAAGTGCTTCATTTAAGGGTGTAAAACAAGATACCAAAAAAATATTAGAAAGAATGTCAAAATTAAAACTTAAAAAGGACAATAATCAACCAACTAAAATTAAGACAAGTGGTAGCACGTTTAAAAATCCAATAAAAAAAACAACAAAAAAAGCTTGGGAATTAATTAAAGAGTCCGTTCCAGCTGATATTAAGTTTGGAGATGCGTGTATTTCAGAGAAACATTCAAATTTTTTTGTAAATAAAGGTAATGCATCATTTAGTGATATGAAAAAACTAATTAATTTTGTTGAAAAAAGTGTATTTAAGAAAACAGGTATTCAAATAGAAAAAGAAATAAAAATTTTAGAAAATTGAAAAAAAAAATTTTGATAATTTCTGGGGGTGTTTCAAAAGAACGTGAAATAAGTCTTCAAACTGGCAATCAAGTTGCTAAAGAATTAAAAAAAAACAGATACATAGTAAAAATTTGTGAACCCAACTATTATTTATTAGATATAACAAAAAAATTTAAACCTAATATTATTTTTAATGCGCTACATGGGCAATTCGGTGAAGATGGATATATTCAATCAATTTTAGAAAATATTGGTATTCCTTACACACACTCAGGTGTTATTGCTTCTGCTAAGGCTATGGATAAAGAGATTTCTAAAAAAATTTTTATTAAACACAAGATATTAACCCCAAAATATATAAAGTATTCTTTTGATGATCCCTATAAAGAATTAAATACCAAAATAACAAAAAAATTTGGTTACCCAGTTGTGATTAAACCAATTAACGAAGGATCAAGTGTAAATGTCTATATTTGTAACAAATCTAATTTAAAGAATAGATTAAAAAAACTTAAGACTTATAGAGAAATTTTAATTGAAGAATTTATTCCAGGTCGTGAAATTCAAGCTGCTATTTTAAGAAATGAGAAATTGGGAGCTATAGAATTAAAACCAAAAAGAAAGTTTTATGATTATGAGGCAAAGTATAATTCAAAAGCACAAACAGAACATATTATACCTGTCAATTTAACAAAAAAAAAATTTAATGAATTAATGAATATTTCCTTAAAAGTTCATAATTTACTAGGTTGCAAAGGAGTAACAAGGTCTGATTTTAAATATTATAAAGATAACTTTTATCTTTTAGAGATCAATACACAACCAGGTATGACCAAACTTTCCCTAGTTCCTGAAATTTGCTTACATAAAGGAATTAATTTTATAAAGTTAATTAAATTATTATTAGATGACGCATCAACGAATAAGTAAAAAGATTATTATATATTTATTTATTCTTTTTACTCTTGTAACTATATCTAATAAAAATTTGTCTAATGATTTTTATACAATTAAAAAACTTAATATAAATGGCTTAAATGCTTCAGAAACAAGAAAAATTAATAATGATTTAAAAATTTTTAGAAATATTAATATTTTTTTATTTGGTAATAATAATATTTCAAAAAAAATTTACTCAAACAAGGTTATCGAAAAATTTACAATTTTTAAGAATTATCCATCTACATTAAATATTGAAGTTAAAAAAACGAAATTTTTAGCTATTACAAAAAAAAATAATAATGATTATTTAGTTGGAGCAAACGGAAATTTGATTAAAATTAACAATACTGTTTCAGATTTGCCATATATTTTTGGAAACATTAATGTAAATAATTTTTTATATTTTAAAGAGATTATTGATAACTCAAATTTTAAATTTAATGATGTAAAGAATTTATATTATTTTAAATCAAATAGATGGGACGTAATTACCAAAGATGGATTAACTTTAAAAATGCCTCCCAATCTTACGGTAGAGAAATTGAATTTAATATACGAAATTATTCAAGTAAATGATTTTCATGATGATAAGATTATTGACTATCGTCAAAGTAATATGGTTATAATCAATGAATAGTAAAATTGAAAATAGATATTTTCTGCTTGTAAATAAAAAAAAATTTTTATTTACAGCTTTTGATTCGGTCACTGGGCCAATTTTAACAAAAGAAATACTTATCACCGATTATTCAATAAATGATATTTATTATTTATTAGAAAACTTTTTAGAAAAAAATATTTTTGGAATAGAAAAAGATCTAAAAAATTTCATAAAAAAAATATATATTATTTTTGAAAGTGATAGTTTTTTTGTAGCAGAATCCTCCATCAAACATAATTTTAAAAAATCTAATTTTAATCACACTAAAATAAAAGACTCATTAATTGATATTAGAAATCAATTTAATAAATATTCGCCAGGATATGAAACTATTCACATGATAATTAATAGATATGTCATAAACGGAGTGGTTCATGAGGTTTTGCCAGAAGATATTGATAGTGAAAACTTAGTAATTCAAGTTAATTTCATATGTTTAGAAGATCAAATTGTTGATAGCTTTAAAAAAATATTTTCTAAATACCAAATTTCAATTAACAAAATTTTTAGTTATGATTATTTAATAAATCTTAATAACTATAATGGTAAAAATATTGTTAAAGTGGCTAATGACAATATAAATGGACTTAACGTTAATGAAGTTTTTATAGCCAGAAAAATATTAAAAAATAATGGTTTTTTTGAAAAATTTTTTAATTTTTTCAATTAATTTGGTAGTTTCTAGTAATATTTGTTGTTTTCGAAAATTTAGTTTTACCTAGTAGATTAATCTTGTGAGTTTACTTAATCAAAAAACATTAAAAAATTCTGTTCAATTTAAAGGTGTTGGTTTACACAGTGGTAAAGTTGTAAATCTTTCTATTAAACCCTCAGAACCAGATACAGGTATAGTTTTTAAAAGAGTTGATCTTAGAGATAATAATTTAGTCTATCCAAGTTTTTTGAATGTTAGCAATACTTCTCTCAACACAACTATATCAAATGATTTTGGCGTAAAAGTCTCAACGATTGAGCATTTAATGGGAGCTTTATTTAGTATAGGAATTGATAACGCATTAATTGAAATTGATAATGAAGAAGTACCGATCTTAGATGGATCAGCAAAGGAATTTGTTGAAAGAATTTTAGCAACTGATTTTATAATAAGCAATAAACCAATTAAGATTATAAAGATTAATAAAAAAGTTGAATTTGAAGATGGTGAGAGATGTGCTTCAATAGAGTCATCAAAATTAAGCTTAGATATTGAATTTGAATTAAAATATAATAATGAAATTATTGGTAACCAAAAAAATAAAATTAATGTCTATAATGATGAATTAAAAGATATACTTAACTCAAGAACTTTTTGTTTGTATGAGGATATCGAAGCAATCAAAAAAATAGGCCTCGCAAAAGGGGGAAGTCTTGACAATGCAATTGTTGTAAAAGGTAAAGATATATTGAACAAGGATGGATTGAGAAATTCTAAAGAATTTGTAAATCACAAAATTTTAGATTGTATAGGGGACTTGTTTACAAGTGGGTATAGAATTATTGGAAGTGTAAAGTGCTCTCGGGGTGGCCATTATTTGACTAACCAATTATTAAGAAAAGTTTTTAGTGATAATTCAAATTTTTCAATAGTTGAAATTCAAGAAAAAAATCTACCACACACATTAATTAATAGAAGTTTATTAAGATCTATAGCATAATATTTAATTATCTTTATAATTCGGTAGTTTCTATGATTAAATTTAATTTCTTATTATTACTAATAATTATTGTCTTAAGCGGGTGTTCTAAAGATAAAAAAGAAGTTTCGTTAATAAAAGAAACTTCCCAGGAACTTGAAATGATTTCATCATATAATGAAGCATATAAAGCATTAGGTGAGGGTGATCCATTTTTTGCCGCAAAAAAATTTTTAGAAGCAGAACTTTTATATCCGCAATCTACATGGGCACCAAGAGCAGCTTTGATGGCGTCATATTCATATTACTTGCAAAATTATTACGTTGAAGCAATACAAAATCTAGAGAGATATATAAAAACCTATCCGAATGATAAAAGTTTACCTTATGCACATTATCTAAAAGCCATGTGTTATTACGAAAGTATTGAGGATGAAAAAAGAGATTCAGCACCATTAATTAATGCAAAAAAAAATTTTGATTTTATTGTTAAAAATTATCCTAATACAGAATTTGCAATAGATGCAAGTTTTAAACTTAATTTGATACAAGATGTTTTAGCATCTAAAGAAATGTATTTGGGTAGACACTACATTAAGAAAGGTAAATGGATAGCTGCAATAAATCGATTTAAAAATGTAATAAAAGTTTATGATAAGACAGTTTTTATAGAAGAAGCCTTGCACAGATTAGTAGAAATTAATTATAAATTAGGCTTGGTTGATGAGTCTCAAAAATATGCAAATATTTTAGGTTATAATTATTTATCGAGTGAGTGGTATAAAAAATCATATAAAGTTTTTAATCAGAGTTATTCAGTACAATTAAACAAATCAATTAAAAAAGATAAGAAAGGTGTTCTAAAACAATTTAAAAAACTTTTTGATTAATATGAACAATGAATTAATTCAGGAAGAATATGTAGAAAAAATTAAACTATTTAATCATTACAATAAGAAATATTATAACGATAATATTTCTGAGATAAGCGACTCTCAATATGATTATTTAAAAAAAGAGATTCTATTATTAGAAAAAAAATATGATTTTTTAAATCACAAAAGTTCACCATCAAAGTCTGTTGGATACAAACCCTCTAAAAATTTTAAAAAAATCCAACATAAAGTTCCAATGCTTTCATTATCTAATGCATTTACTAAAGATGATTTAGATAATTTTTTAAAAAAGATAATGAATTATCTTGATCTAGACATTTCTAATATGATCGAATTTAGTGCCGAACCTAAAATTGATGGTATCTCTGCATCACTAATTTATAAAAAAGGTAAATTCACGAGGGGTTTATCAAGAGGTGATGGAAAAGAAGGTGAAGATATTACCGAAAACCTAAAAACAATTAATGATATTCCTAAAATAATAAAAGGAAAAAACTTTCCAGAAGAAATTGATATAAGAGGTGAAGTTTTTATACAAAATAATGATTTTAAAAAATTATCTAATAAATTTAGCAACCCCAGAAATGCTGCATCAGGATCCTTAAGACAAAAAGACTCTAACGAAACCAAAAAAATTCCATTAAGATTTATTGCTTATACTTTTGGATATGAAAAAAACTTAAAAGCTAGTTCCCAGGAAGAATTTCTAACAAATCTAAAAAGATGGGGTTTTAAGACCAATCCACTTAATAAGACTTTTAATAATATTAGCGATCTACTTTTAAATTATTCAAAAATAGAAAGTAAAAGAGATAAAATAGATTTCGATATTGATGGAATTGTATATAAGGTAAATGATTTTAAATTACAAAAACGCCTTGGAAACGTAGCAAATTCTCCTAGATGGGCAATCGCTCATAAATTTTCAGCATTTAATGGTGTTTCGGAAATATTAGATATTGAAATTCAAGTTGGAAGAACTGGTGCCTTAACACCTGTAGCAAAAATTAAACCAATAAATATTGGCGGTGTAATTGTATCAAATGCCACCTTACATAATGAGGATGAAATTAATAGAAAAGATATAAGAGTTCACGATACTGTGGTTGTGGAAAGAGCAGGGGATGTTATACCACACATTATATCAGTTGATTTAAAAAAAAGACCCAATACATCCAAAATTTTTTTTTTCCCAAAAAATTGTCCATCATGCAATTCTGCAACAATTAAAGAGTTTAATAAAACTACAAAAAAGACCGATGCTGTGAGAAGATGTTCTAGTGAAGGTTACGAATGTGAAAAAGTTGCTATTGAAAAAATAAAACATTTTGTTTCCAAAGAAGCTTTTAATATTGATGGCTTTGGCAAAAAAATAGTTGAAAAATTTTGGGATCTTAAGTTAATCAGACTACCACAAGATATATTCAAGCTGGATTATAATAAAATAGAGGTTTTAGATGGTTGGGGTAAACAATCGGTTAGAAATTTAAGATATTCAATTGATCAAAAAAAAATTATTTCTTTAGAAAGATTTATTTACTCTTTAGGAGTAAGGCACATAGGCTTTGAGGGTGCTAAATTAATATCTAAAAACTTAAAATCAATAAAAAATTTTGTAAATTTATCAGAAGAAAAAAAAATTTATGAATTGGAAAATTTAGATGGAATTGGAGAAACTCAAATTAAATCAATAAAAAATTTTTTTAATAATAAAACTAATTTAATAATTTTAAAAGATCTTAGTAACTTACTTAAGATTCAAGATGTCAAAGTTTTAAATAAAAAAGGTATATTAAAAGAAAAAACCTTTATGTTGACTGGAAAACTTTTAAATATGAGTCGCTCAGAAGCAAAATCTTTAATTGAGCAAAATTCAGGCTCTGTTATCAGTAATGTTTCAAAAAAATTAGATTATTTAATTACAGGAGAAAAACCAACAAAAAGAAAAGTTGAAGCTGCAAAACAATTAAATGTTAAAGTAGTTAATCAGAATGAATGGCTTAAATTATTGAATAAATTGAGCTAACCATTTTTTTTCATTATGATTCAAAAAAGGAGAAATTTTTGAATAAACCTCCAAATGGTAAGTGAATAGATAATCTTTTTCATATTTTGTTAAAATTTTATAATCAATTAGGTCTTTTTCGATTGGTGCCAATGTGAGATTTTTAAAAAACATCTTTTTATTTTCTTTTTTTACGTAAACTAAATTTTCTATTCTGATACCAAAGTTATCTTTTTTATAAAAACCTGGCTCATTACTTAAAATCATTCCCTCTTTAATTTTGACCGAATTAAATTTAGAAATTGCCTGAGGTCCTTCGTGAACATTTAAAAAATATCCAACCCCATGACCTGTGCCATGTCCATAATCTAAACCATTTTTTTTTAAAAATTTTCGAGCACTTATATCAATTTTCTTACCAGTGTTGATCTTATTTAAATTTGTATTTGCTACTGCAATATGCCCTTTTAATACCTGTGTAAAAATTTTCTTTATATCTGAACTTTGTTTAGAAAAACAAATTGTTCTAGTAACATCAGTTGTGCCATATTTATATTGCCCACCCGAATCACATAAAAATATGTCTTTATTCTTTATGATTTTAGTATTCTTTTTATTAGCTCTATAATGAACTATTGCAGCATTCTTTCCACTTCCAGCGATAGTATCAAAACTTGGAAATAAATAATTTCTATTTTGTTTTCTAAACTCTTCTAATTTATTTTGTGCATCGACTTCGGTTATTCTTTTTTTATTTACTTCTTTAATCCAGTAAATAAACTTTGTTAAAGCAACACCATCACTAATGTGCGCCTTAATCATATTTGTTATTTCAGTTTTATTTTTAATAGATTTTAGAAAATATATAGGATCATCTTTTTTTATTATTTTAAATTTTTTACTTAATACCCATTCGTAATTTACTGAGCAACTTTTTTTATCTATTGATATGTTCTTACCACCTAGTTTGTTAAAAATTAATTCAATGTTTTTTGGTTCAATTATTTCATTAATCTTAATTTTTTTTTCTTTGATTAATTTTTTTAATTTAATTTTACTTGCTATAATAAATTTCTTATTATTCTTACTAATTAACAAATTTGAATTTGGAATTGGACTAGTAGGATTGTCATAACCTCTTATGTTCAATACCCATGCAACATTTTCGGGAGCTGTTATAAATATATAATCTAAATCATTTTTTTTTAAATATTTAACTATTTCACCGATTTTATCTTTATAATCTTTCCCAACAATTTTTTTATTTAGAGAATAAAAAGGTTTAGAATTTAAGTTTTTCAACTTTACAATATTATCGATTAGATTTTTTTTAATTATTTTAACCTTATTATTTGTAAAAAACTTATTAATTTGGTGACTTGTAAATAGGGAGGGATCAAGACCAATAACTAAATTTTTAAAAATTTTACAATTTAAAATCTTTTTATAATCTAAAATTTTAAATTTTTTACCACTCTCTATGTTCGCTTGAATTGTATATCTACTATCTACAAATAAGTAATTTATATTTTTAAGAACTACGGCGTATCCAGCAGACCCAGTAAAATTTGATATTTTGTTTAATCGATCCTTATTTGAATATTCAGAAAAAAACTCATCATTTTTAGGAATAATATACCCGTCAATATTATGTTTATGAAGTTGTGCTCTTAGGTTTTTTACAATATTTTTCATTTAATTCTTTTTTGGTATCTTATCCAGCCTGGACTTTTTACGCTATCTTGATCGTCAATCTCAAAGTCTTGATTAAATTCAAAGCCATCTATCTCATTTTTATCCTCTTCAAAAGATGAATTTTTTTCTAAATAATCGCCAGGAAGTTCATCAATAAATCTAGACGCAATACTGTCAATCCAATCACCCTGATAAAATCTATTCAATGAAAAGGAAATTATAACCTTTTTCTTTGCCCTGGTAATTCCAACATAAGCCAATCTTCTTTCTTCCTCCAAGCCCTTTTGACCCTTTTCTTCAATTGATTTTTGATGTGGGAAAAGACCCTCTTCCCAGCCAGGTAAAAATACAACATCAAACTCCAAACCTTTTGCTCCATGCATAGTCATCATATTAACTTTTTCTCCATCCCAATCTTGATCTATTGCTGTAGCTAGAGAAACATGTTCTAAAAAACTTTCTAGGTTATCAAATTCTTTCATTGCACTTAACAATTCTTTTATGTTTTCTAACCTGTTCTCATTTTCTATATCTTTTTTATTTTTTAGCATTGCCGAATAGCCAGATTCATCTAAAATTATTTGTAACAATTTAATGTGATTAATTTTTTTGTTATTTAGATCATCTCTCCATTTAGAAACAGAATTTAAAAAGATAGACAACCCTAACTTTGTTTTAGGTTTAATTAAATTTTCTTCTATCATCTTTCTAGAAGCAATCTCTAAATTGACAGAATTTTTATTTGCAAATTCATGTATTAGTTTCAGCGTATTGTCTCCAATAGAGCGTTTTGGATTATTAACTATTCTCTCAAAAGCCAAGTCATCTTTATCTTGATGAATTATCCTCAAATAAGCAACACAATCTTTAATTTCTGCTCTTTCATAAAACTTCGTACCTCCTAAAATTCTATATGGTAGACCAATCTTTAAAAACCTTTCTTCAAATTCTCTAGTTTGGAAAATTGCCCTTACAAGTATAGCAACGCTATTTAATGTGTACTTTTTCTTAATCTTTTCTATTTCATCTGAAACACCAATTGCTTCATCTTTTCCATTTTTAAAACAATCAAGTTTTATTAAATCTCCTGCCTCCATAGTTGTTTTTAAAGTTTTCCCCACTCTATTTTGATTGTTAGAAATTAATTCAGATGCGACTGATAAAATATTTTGTGTTGATCTATAATTTTGTTCTAGTCTAATCACTTTTGTATTTTCGTAGATCTGATCAAATTCTAAGAAATTTTTAATTTCAGCACCACGCCAGCTATAAATAGACTGATCATCATCACCAACACAACAAAGATTTTTATTTTTTTGAGCTAGTAAGTTTAACCATCGACTTTGAATATAATTGGTATCTTGATACTCATCGACCAATATATATTTGAAATTTCTTGAATATAATTCTCTTATATCGTTATTTTTTTCTAAAATTTTTACAACATGCAAAATTAAATCACCAAAATCACATGCATTTAAGTCAGTAAGTTTTTGTTGATAAATTTTATAGACTGGTAGGATAGTTTTTTCATAAATATCTTTATTATTAATTACTACTTCATTTGGATACTGTCCTTTGTTTTTCCACTTATCAATAATAGCGAGAACATATCGTGGAGCGAGTTGTTTAACATCTATATTTTCTGCTTTACAAATATTTTTAATCAGTCTTATTTGATCATCTGAATCTATAATTGTAAAATTTGAATTCAAATTTACAGCAGTAGCATGTTTTCTGAGTAGTTTTGCACATATGGAATGGAAAGTTCCTAGCCAAGATAAACCTGTAGCACTTGCGCCGAGTAATTTGCTCACTCTGGATTGCATTTCTTTTGCAGCTTTATTAGTAAAAGTTACTGATAATATTTGGTTGGGATATGCTTTTTTTTCTTTAATTATATGAGCAATTCTACTTGTAAGGACTTTAGTTTTACCCGAACCAGCTCCTGCAACTATTAATAAAGGTCCCTCCAAATGGGTTACAGCCTGTGTTTGGGCTTCATTTAAGTTTTTTAAATAATCTAAGTTTACCATTTGAATTATTAATTTATAAGTTTTCTCCAATGCAAAAAAAAAATATATTTTTAAAAAAAATTGATAAATTAGTAATATCAATAACCAAGGGAATAGAAAGTTTTTTTAACTTCTTTGGACAAAATTTTTCTTATAAAAAAATTTTTGTTAAATCGAAAAAGACCTTAGATAAAAAAATATTTTTAACCACAGCAGCAATATTTATTACTGTAATTGGCTATTTTATAATACCATCATTTTATGATAAAAATAAGATTAAGGCCCAGTTAGAGAATCAAATATTTGATCAATACAATTTAAAAGTTAAATTAGATCAAAATTTGAAATATGGTATGTTTCCAAAACCTCATTTTGCATCAAATGATTTAAGAATTGAGTATAAATTTAATGATATAGCCAAGTCAAATAATACAAAAATTTTTATATCTATAAATAATTTTTTATCCCCAAGTAAATTTAAAATCAAAAATTTAGTTTTTAAGCAAACAGATTTTAAAATAAAAAATTCAAATTTTAGATTTTTTATTGATCTTTTAAATAATGCTAGAAGCAATTATGATATAGATTTTTTAAATAGCAAATTTTTTTATTTAGATCAAAATAATGATGTTATTTTTCTTGCTAATCTAAAAAG
>TARA_B110001450_G_scaffold9817_2_pt1 | contig 17474 bp, 15 predicted proteins | sample TARA_B110001450 | Tara Oceans TARA_B110001450 (sample SAMEA4396538) | marine metagenome | biome: Polar Biome; feature: [SRF] surface water layer (ENVO:00010504); material: water (ENVO:00002006), including particulate matter (ENVO:01000060) such as... | depth 5 m | reverse complement strand
TAGCTAGCACAGCAGCTCCAGTAGATTCAGTAAATGGATTAACAGGAGTAGTAGTATTACCTATTTTATCAGCTTCTAGCTTTACAGCTAATTCATCTGGTACAGGTATTCCACAAGGTGAAATAGATATCACAGATGGAGCAGGTACTGTAACAACTATTGATTTAGGTTTACTAACTACTGATAATGTTACATTCAATGATTTAAATGTTGATGGTAATTTAGTAGTAGAGGGTACAGCTTCATTCAGACATTCAGAAAACTTAGATGTAGTAGACCAATACATCACATTGAACTCAGGTTCAGGTGCTGGTGGTGCTGGTGCAGATGGTGGTGGTATCATCATTGCTCAAGATGCAGCAAATGATAAAGGTGAAGCCTTTGCATGGGTTGATGGTAGTACTGAAGATGTTAATAATAAGAGATGGGGTATTGCAGGAAGTATACCAAGTGCTACAACTGGTAACATTACTCCAACTGCATTTATGGCATCTATATTTAAAACAGCAGCCTCTGTAGATACTGCAGCATCAATTCTTGCAGCAGCAGGTTCAGCAGCAGGTTCAGGATACAACAAACCAGGTAACATTTATGTTGACCCAAGCCAGGGTATATGGATGTATTCTTAATAGAATATAATAATAATTAACCAAATAAGGGCTGTGTTGCATAAATGCAGCCCTTTTTTTAATAAAATTTTTCAAATATGGGTTTTACCACAAAAAATTTAAAAGTTGCAGGAAAAGCTACACCACAACCAATGAGTATAAAAAAAACAAAAATAGATTTGGATAAGAACGAAATTGGTCTTATATTAAATGGAATTAAAAACGCGAACTTCCAAGGTAAGGATGTTCAAAGTTTATTTAATTTAGTATTAAGATTACAAGACTCATATTCAAAAATATAAAAAATGGATTTAAAAATAAATGATTACAAAGTACTATTAAATGCTATAGAAAATATTAGTATTAAAGGTTCAAATGCTATTTATATAGCAGGTTTAATAAATAAAATTGCTTCCCACATTCAACAATTAGAAATAGAATCTCAGGAAGAGATAAATTTAGATTTACCTAAATTATCTAAACCTAAAAAATAATATTTATAGTTATGGAAAAAACAGTTTTAAGCAAAGAAGAAATAAAAGAATTAACAGAAATCCAAGATTTACAAAATAGTTTACTATACAATTTAGGTCAAGTTGAATATCAACTAATAAATTTAAGTAAAGACAAAGAAAAAATATCTTTAAATTTAACATCCTCGGAACAAAAATCAGTTGAAATAGCTAAAAAATTAGAGGAAAAATATGGAGCTGGAACAGTAAATATAGAAAGTGGCGAATTTATTAAAGCCTAATCAATTTTCACAATCTTCTCCAGTATTTATAAACAAAACAAACATATTATAAAATGGCAGAAGTACTTTTATCCCCAGGTGTATTAGCAAGAGAAAATGACTCTTCACAAATATCATCACAACCTATACAAGCAGGTTGTGCTGTTGTAGGTCCTACAGTAAAAGGACCAGTTAACATTCCAACAATAGTAACATCATACTCAGATTATCAAAATAGATTTGGAGCAGTAGTGGAAAGTGGTAGTGCAGAATACACATACTTTACTTCTGTTTCTGCATACAATTATTTCCAACAAGGAGGAGATTCATTATTAGTAACTAGAGTAGTTAGTGGTTCTTACACTGGAGCTACTAGTTCTAAAATTGAAAATTCTGATGCTGCGGTACTTGGAGGAAAAGCAAATGCATCATTTGATTATTTAGTTCCAGGTAGTAATTTTGGATTGCGAATAAACACTCCAACTTCAAATCCAATGTTTATCTCTTCTTCAATTAATTTTGGTCTACCAGGAGCAGATTTATATTATTATGCAGGACAAAAAGCTGGACTTTTAGCTAGTGTAAATAGTGTAATTGGATCTTCAGGAACCCAAGAAATTACTATAAATGATGATGGTGGAACAGCATTATCTATAACAGCTTCAGTTGCAGGAGTTTCATTTAATGGTTTAACTATTAAATCTGGTTCATACAATGTTTTACTTCAAGGGAATGGTATAACAATAGCCACTTTATCTGGAGGTACAGCTTCAACATTTAACGACTCCTTACAATTAGAAACATTAGCTGTAGGAGCAATACAAAATAGTACATCCGTAGAAGGTTCTAAAGGCCAATTAGCTGATGGTACTAGAGATAATATTAGATGGGAAATAATTTCCCCCGATACAGCTTCGGGTACATTTAGTCTTTTAATTAGACAAGGAGACGATATTACTAGCCAGAAAAGAGTATTAGAAACTTGGACAGGATTATCATTAGACCCAAATGCTTCAAATTATGTATCTAGAGTAATAGGAGATCAAAAACAAATAGTAAAAAGTGATGGTTCTACTTATTATTTACAAATGGAAGGACAATATGCCAATGCATCCAGATTTGTAAGAGTTAAATCAGTAGGAACTCCAACATTAAATTATTTTGATAATGCGGGAGATCCAAAACCTCAATATACTGGTTCTATCCCAGTAGCAGGCGATGGTACATTTGGAGCTGCCTTAGGCGTTGATTTCAATGGTATAGTAGCTAATTTTAACCAAGATATTAATGCTACTAACACACAAGGTTTACAAGGTGGCAATTACACAACAGCATTAAATTTATTAGCAAATAAAGATGAATTTCAATATAATGTTCTTTCAATCCCAGGATTATATAGAGAAGATTATGCATCACAAATATCAGCAATGGTTAATAATTGTCAATTTAGAGGTGATGCAATAGCTATAATAGATGGTGTTGCTTATGACAAAACAATAACAGCTGCAAAAACACAAGCTGCAGGAGTTGATTCTTCATACGCTGCAACATATTGGCCATGGTTACAAACAATTGATCCTGATTTAGGAGACCAAGTTTGGGTTCCAGCATCAGCAATGATGCCAGGTGTATTTGCTTTTAATGATGCTTCATCTGAAGCATGGTTTGCACCCGCAGGTTTAAATAGGGGTGGGTTATCATCAGTAATAAGAGCTGAAAGAAAATTAACAAATGGTAACAGAGACGAATTATATCAAGCAAATATAAACCCAATAGCTACATTCCCAAATACAGGAGTAGTAGTATTTGGACAAAAAACACTACAGAAAAAAGCAAGTGCTTTAGATAGAGTAAATGTAAGAAGATTATTGATTGCTCTTAAAGGATTTATTTCCCAAATAGCAGATAACTTAGTATTTGAACAAAATACAATAGCTACAAGAAATAACTTTTTAGCACAAGTTAACCCATATATGGAAAGTGTCCAACAAAGACAAGGATTATATGCTTTTAAAGTAGTAATGGATGATAGTAATAATACACCAGATGTTATAGATAGAAATCAATTAATAGGCCAGATATATATTCAACCAACTAAAACAGCTGAATTTATCTACCTAGATTTCAATGTATTACCAACTGGAGCTACTTTCCCAGCATAAAAATTAAAGAATTAGATATTTATAACAAGAAATAAATTAGAACAACATGCCAGTAATAGATCCAAACGAAATATTTTTCACCGCCTTTGAACCAAAACAAGCTAATAGGTTTATCCTATACATGGATGGTATACCAAGCTTTATAGTAAAAGGAGTAAGTGCCGTATCATTAACACAAGGTGAAGTAATATTAAATCATATGAATGTTCAAAGAAAAGTAAAAGGTAAAACTACTTGGAATGACATTACAATGACATTATTTGACCCAATTACACCTTCAGGTGCTCAAGCCGTAATGGAGTGGGTAAGATTACACCATGAATCAGTAACAGGTAGAGACGGATATAGTGATTTCTATAAGAAAGATTTAAGATTAGATGTACTAGGACCAGTAGGTGATATTGTTTCAGAATGGATATTAAAAGGTGCATTTGTCAAAGAAGCAACTTTTGGTGATTACAATTGGGATACTGAAAACGAAGCAAAACAAATAGAAGTAACGTTAGCAGTAGATTTCTGTGTATTAAATTTCTAAAAATAAATAAATATTTTATTAAGGGGAGCTTGGTTTTCAAGCTCCCTTTTTGTATCTATATTTATACACATGGAATATAAATCAACAGAAGAACAAAAATCAAAAGATAAAGAATATTATCAAAAAAATAAATCTAAAAAATCAAAATACTCTAAAGCATATAGAGCAACTAGACAAGAAAAGAATAAATCATACCAAAAGGAATATTATCAAAAAAATAAAAAAAGAATCAATGAGTATAAAAAAAATTTCTTTGAAAACAATCCTGAGAAGAAAATGACTCAAAAACAAAGAACACAAATATCTAAGGAAATAAAAAAAGGAATAAACTTTATGATATCTACTATTAAACACTTAGATTGCACCTTTAGTCAATACTCAGTATATTTAGAAAGTAAATTTGATGAAAATATGAGTTGGGAAAATTATGGGGAGTATTGGGAAATTGACCATATTATTCCTTTAAATAAAGGAGGGTCATTTCATTACACTAACACACAACCCTTAAGTGTAGAAGAAAACAGAAAAAAAGGAGATAGTTTGGTTTAGTCAAGCTCCTTTTGTATATTGGTATTTATAATAAAGTAAAAGTTATTAACAAATAAAAGATTATGACCGAATTCAAGTTACCTACTGAAGAAGTAGAATTACCCTCAAAAGGATTATTATACCCAAAAGACAATCCTCTATCTAGTGGTAAAATAGAGATGAAATATATGACCGCTAAGGAAGAAGATATTTTAACTAATCAAAACTATATTACAAAAGGAATAGTAATAGATAAACTATTACAATCCTTAATTATTAATAAAGATATTAATTATAATGATTTACTAATAGGAGATAAAAATGCTATTATGGTAGCTGCACGTATTTTATCCTATGGTGAAAATTATGAATTTACGTGGGACAATCAACCACAAAATGTTAATCTATCAGAACTAAAAAACGATGAAATAGATATAGATTTATTTCAACCAGGTGAAAATAATTTCCCATTTACATTACCAAACACAGAAAATAAAGTAACTTTTAAATTATTAACTCATGGTGATGATAAAAAAATAGAGGCTGAAATAAAGGGTTTAAAAAAGATAGATAAACAAGGAACCCATGATGTAACTACTAGATTATCTCATGTAATTACTTCCATCAATGGTAGTGAAGAAAAAAAAGACATTAGAGAATTCGTTAAAGGATACCTTTTAGCAAAAGATGCTAGAGAACTTAGAAACCATTATGCTAAAATATCACCTGATGTTGATATGAAAGTTTATTTAGACACAGCAAATGGAGGAGAGGAGGTAGTAGATCTTCCTATAGGTCTTAACTTTTTTTGGCCTGACGCCTGATTATAGAGTATTAATATTTGAATCCATACATGATATAGTCTTCCATGGTAAAGGAGGATTTGACTGGGAAACCGTATATAATATGCCTATATGGTTAAGAAATTTTACATTACGTAGAATCTCAAGCCATTATGAAAGAGAACACTCGGTAGCAACCGGTAAATCTAAAAATGAAAAGTCTTGGGTAGACCCTTCTGTAAAGAATCAGGCTAAAAATTCTAACCCAGAACCTAATCAGATTCAAATCCCTAGTTTTTTACAAAATAAAAAATCTCAAGAAACAACTAAATCAACACCTAACAGTAATAAGAGAACTTCATATAAATAACTCTTTTTTTAAATATTTATAATAAACCCACATTTATATGGCTACTGCAAAGAATGAATTAAATAAGCTAAGAAAAGAAATGTCTGAAATGGCAGATGCCTTTGCTGATATGGCTAAAGCTATGAATGACAATGCTAAGGCAGCTTCAAAATATACGGGAGAATCAGCTGAAAGATATAAACAAAGTTTTAAGGAAGCTAGGAATTTAGCAGTAGAGCTATCAGGCTTTACTCAAGAAGAAGCAAAACACGCAGGGAGTAGAGCAAAAATTGAAAGAAAAATAGCTAAAACAAAACAAAACCAATTCCAAGTTTTATCTAAAATATCAAATCTACAAGATTATTTACTTAAAGCTAAGGGTAAAGAAGCTGATGCTATTAAAAATGCACTTACTTATCTTGTAGATACTAATAAGGTTATGGATAAGGCCTTAGATATTTCAGGCAATTTAGTAGAAGACTTTAAAAGACTTGAAAATTCTAACCCATTTAAAGGACTTGCTGATTTAGTATCAGATATCCCAGTTATTAATAAGCTATTTAGTAACATGGTTACTGCTTCTGAGAAGTTTAATGACGAGATGTTTGAGAGTGAAAATCGAATGAAAGCTCTCTCAGCAGGAGCAAAAGAGTATATAAAATTAATGTCTAAAGTACTTTTAGTAGGCATTTTTACTGAAGCTAAAAAGCAAATTGCTTCAATGGATATATTAGCAGTAAATCTAGCTAATAATTTAGCAATTTCTAAAAACGAAGGAATAGCATTAACTCAGGAATTTACCAATCAATCAAAATCCCTATCACATATGGGGATGACGTATAAAAAAATAATGCAAGCTAATATTGAACTAGCAGCATTACAAGGAGTTCAAACAACTTTTTCAAAAGAAACAGCATCCGAATTTTCAATTTTAACTAAAAATTTAGGAATATCAGCAGAAAAATCTTCTCAATTATTAAAAATGACAAAAGCCCTAGGAATGGAAGATGCTTCACTTTCCAAATCTACTATGGGGATGGTCAAAATGAAAAACTCGCAATTAGGAATTGCAATATCTGAAAAAGAAGTTCTTAATGGGATAGCTGATATAAGCTCTAATGTAGCTTTATCTATGCATGCCCAAGGAAAAAATCTAGCTAATGCTGTATACCAAGCAAAAAAGTTAGGTTTTTCTATGTCTCAGGTAGAAAAAACAGCATCAAGTTTATTAGACTTTGAAACTTCCATTACACATGAAATGGAAGCTGAAATGCTAATAGGAAGAGATCTTAATTTAGAAAGAGCTAGATTAGCTGCCTTAAATAATGATATGGGCACTGTAGTAAAAGAAATGGCTCGAAATGGAGTTAACCAAAGTTCTTTTTCTAGAATGAATGCTATCCAACAAAAATCTATTGCCCAAGCTTTAGGGATGACAGCTAAAGAAATGGGAGATGCCTTTATTGAAAGGGAAAATTTAAAAAGATTAGGGGTTAAAGATATAGGTGGTGTTTCTGAGATCATAAAAAGAATGAGAGCAGAAGGAAAAAGTGATAAGGAGATTGGAGATAAGATTGGAAATGATAGAATGTTAGAAGCTGGAAAGAATAGATTAATGCAAGACCAACTCCAGGACGTACTAGATAAATTAGCTGAAAAAGTTATGCCTTTTTTAATAAAAGTACTACAAGGTCTAACTTCAGCATTAAATTACTTAGGATTAACTGGAGAAGGACAAAATAAAGTAGCAAAAGGTACAATTTCTACATTAGGACTAGGGGTAGCAGCAAAAATGGCTACAACCTCTAGAGCAGTAGGTGCAGCATCTAGTGTTGCAAACATGACTAGAGTCGCACCAGCAGCATCAGCAATGACTAAAGCATCAGGAGGAGCAATAATGAATGCTACGGGTAGAACGGTATATGGAGCAGCAGCATCATCTGCTGTTAAAGCAGGAACAGCAACATTAGCAAATTCCGGTACAGCTCTATCAAAAACTGCATCTATAGCAAGCAAAGGCCTTAAAGTTGCAAGAGCTGGGTCTAGAGCTTTAGGACCCATAGCTATGGCAGCAGGAGTAGGATTTGATGCTTATAATAATTTTAATAATGATAAATTAACAGGAGGAGAAGCAGTATTAAAAACATTAGACCAAAATAAATATATGGCACTTGGAGCTGCAGTAGGTACTGTCTTATTTCCAGCAGTAGGTACTTTAGTAGGAGCAGGTATAGGAGGGTTAGCAGATTTATTTTTACCTACAATTGGGGATTATGATGGAACCGAAAGTGCATCTTTAGAAGAACAAAAAAGAACAAATGAACTTCTTCAAGCTAACAATAACCAATTAATGAAACAAACGTCGGAATTATATGAGGCTATTTCAAGAGCAAGATCTGTTTCAATAGATGGTGATTTATTAACTAGTAATGCTGGTATAAGTAATACTACAGGGAATAGAAATATACTTTAATAATATTTATAATAAAAACAAAAATTATGGGACTAGAAAAAAAATTAACAGTACAAGGTTCACCCTTATCTAAAAACAATGGAGCCGATGTATCTATTAGGCCAGGAACTTCACCACTATCAGAATTACATTATGAATATTCTATTAATGGAAATCCTAGCCTAGCCGGAAAACCAAACCCATCAGATTTAGATTTAAATGGTTTAAAACCTTCTAATTCTTATGACACAACTGCACCCACAGAAGGAATAGGTAGAATATAATTACCATATGTCATTCCTATTAAATCTTCAAACTGACCTTAAATCTTTAAAATTTGGGAAAGACCGTCCTGTAGAAGGATCTAGCCAACAACCATATGTAACAACAGCAATCCCCCCTCAAAATCAGGATTATGCTGAAGCTATGGATATACTAGGAACTCCTATAGGAACAGGGACTGATGCTTTAATAAGAGGAGGAATTTCATCTGCGGAGCATATAGCCAGAGATCTAGAAAGGATAGGTAAATGGTTTTTTGATACTTCAAATCCAAGGGGACTTCAATTTGTAGCTAACCAAGGAATTTTATCAGAAATTTCAGTAAGAACTCAAGCTTCAATAGGTGCTAAACCCAACCAAGGTTTTTATTCCCCATTACAGACTTTATATCAAATAGGGACTAATAATGTAGGAGGTCATTCTAATAGATTTTTAAAAGGTTTATTAAATCCCCTCAAACAAACTAGAACCTATATGGATGTCGTAGCTGGGAGAGATTCAAATAATAATAATATTTTAGATGTTTCTATAGTTGAAGAAGCTAATAATAGACTTGTACTATTAAATGATATTAAACAACTTAATTTAAAGGAAAAAATAGCTACACCAGGTATAAAGATTACTCAACAACAAAAAACACTATCAAAATCTTTAAGAGCAAATAGTATTGTAGCTAAAAGACCTAATACTATCCTTAGATATCAGGGTGGTCCTAATTCCGTATTAGGGGCGGGGAATACTGATATCTTTTTTGCTAAGGATAATCAAGGAAGAGATTTAAGAACAGGAATTAATAATCCTCAAATTGTTCCCCACTTATTAAATACTCCTTTAAAGGGTAGAAATGGCATTGAAATAAAACCAACAAATATAAGTGATTTTAGAAGTGTTAAGTTAGAGGATAATAAAACATCAACTATAATGGGCCTTGCTCCTAATTATAATGCCCTAGACGCAGGAGAAAATTACATTATCGAAGGTCTAAGAGATTCAAGAATTCGAATGAAATCTCCAGGCCAAAGAGGAAATATAATAGATTATGCTGTGGGTAAAACCGATGGTGATGGAAATCCTGTAGGAGCCGTAGATTTAATTAACGCCCAACCTATATATAGAAGTGGGGGTGTAAAAGGAAAAAAAGATGGTATAGCAAAAAATGACCTAGTTAAATTTAGAATAGCAGCAATAGATTCAGAAGATCCTTCCCAAAAAGAATTTATCCATTTTAGAGCATTTATAAATAATTTTACAGATAACTATCAAGGTAATTGGAATAGTGTATCTTATATGGGTAGAGGAGAAGATTTTTATAGATATTCTAAATTTGCAAGGAGTATACAAATGGATTTTACGGTTGCAGCTCAATCAAAACCCGAAATAATGGAACAGTATAAAAAATTAAACTTTTTAGTTTCTAATGCTTTTCCAGATTATACTAAAGCTGGTTATATGGCTGGACCTTTAGTTCAACTGACAATGGGAGGATGGTGTTATGAACTACCAGGATTTTTTAATTCTGTAAATTTAGATATCCCACAAGAATCACCATGGGAGATTGGGATAGATACTGTAGGTAACTCCGACCATTCAGTTAAAGAAATGCCCCATTATTGTAATGTAAGTTTACAGTTTACCCCAATACATGATTTTAGACCTTCTAAACAAAAGAATACTTATAATGGAAAAGACGTTGTCAAATATGGACAAGAACGTTACATTGCACTATCACAAGGATACCAATCATTTAATAATTATGATAATGATATAAGACCACAATTAGTTAGACCATTAAAAGAACCACTAGCACCTATTGATTTATCAAGACCAGTACCTAGTGGAAATAACCCATTATTTCCTACAGGATTACAAAACTTTCCTCCATATATTCCACCTGGGGAGAAAATTCAAGAAATGAAATCTAACACAGGCAACTACCCAGATTCACCTAGTAAAAGACAATTAAAAAAAGCAAATAAACAAGAATTAAAAAGAATTAAAAATTTAGATGGTTTTGAGGATATTGCTTCTAACATAGGAGGTGGCTTAGGTAATAATATTTAGTATATTGTAAAAAATGAATAGATACTCTCAAATACCAGAAACAAAATCTCCAGATGGAAAATTAATGTATAAAACTGTACGTTATCCTGACATCCCAAAATCTTTTGAAGATACATATGTTTATACTACAATAGGAGATAGATTTGATACTTTAGCTCAACAATTTTATAGTGATTCAACTTTATGGTGGATAATATCAGCAGCTAACGATAACTTAAATCAAGATTCTTTAACACCTCCAATAGGAACCCAAATTAGAATCCCTTCTAACCCATCACCAATCATATCAGAATTCAAATTAATAAATTCATAATATATGGCTAATTTAATAGGGGAAGGTTTTAATGATTATGTTAGAAGACAAATAATCCATAGACAAACTACTTATGGTTCAGGGGTGTCAGAAGGAAGGACTGAAAAAGAAATAACCTATTTAAATTCCCGAACAGCTTGGATTAAAGTTGCATCATCAGTCTCATTAGAGGGTAAAGATGGGGAAGATGAAGAAATGGCTAAATTAAGGAGAAAAAATTTAGGTTTAGTAGGTGAAATTAGTTTAAAAAAAGATTTAGCTAAAAAGTTTGTTTTATTTAATGGGGTTTCAAGTTTAAATAAAGATAGTGGTAGTACTCTTAAACAAAGATCTGGACATTTAAAATCAAACACAGATAACCAATCATCACATGATTTTTCTTATGGAATGGGAGGATTAGAATTTGGTTTACAACCCATGCCAGGTATTGTAAGTATGGATGTTGAAGCTTTAAATATGGGTTCTTTAAAAAAGGCAATAATAAAAATAAAAGCTTACAACAAGGAACAATTAGCTATATTAGATGTATTATATTTAAGATTAGGTTATACTTTACTTGTAGAATTTGGTAATAACTTATATTTAGATAAAAAGGGAGATGTCCAAAATATGGGAACTACCTTAATTGAAGATAAGTTTTTTACTGAAGACTTAGTAGGTAAGTCATACAGAGGACTCCTACCAGAAATTGAAAAAAAACGATTAGAATATTGCGGGAATTATGATGCTTTTTTTGGAAGAATAACTAATTTTTCCTGGGATTTTAATCCTGATGGAAGTTATGACATTGAAATTCAATTGTATAGTTTAGGAGATGTTATTGAATCCTTAAAATTAAACCAAGTAAATACTAAAGGATTGCTTGGAAAATTTCAAAATTCTAACGATGAAGAAAAGAAATTTCTGGCTTCTAGGTTTAAAAAAGATTATAAAGATGGTGATATCCTAAAGTTTTTAGAGTCACAAGAAAGAGAACGAAATAAAGTTTATGAGTACCTTAAAGAAATTCAAAATTTTGATAGTTATAAAGATAGTGAAAAATTTATTAAAGAATTAGTTAAAGATAGAGAAATAGCAAAGGAATATAAAATTTTAGAAACAGAGACCATAACTTTCAGTCAAAATGCAGATACTTCAATAGGCCAACTTGATGCACAGATTTCTCCACAACTACGATTTGCTGCAAATCAAGCAGTAAATGAAGCAAAAGGCGATTATATAACCCCTGACGGTACTGGATATTTTGTTGATTTTGTAAATAATCTCTATTATAAATCACTTGGAGAAGATAGTGGTGATTTAAGTACTCTAAGAGAAAGAAGCATAGCGGCTAGTACCCCAGTGTCATTAAATGATATAGAACAAGGAAGATTTAACAGCTCAGTAACCTCAGGTGATTATAAAAATTTATCTTCTACTTATAGTAATTTTAAAAAAGTAAATTATAAAGAAACTTACAAAGGAAATACTTTTACAGTTCAAATATATGCCCTTACTAATGATTTCATAAATTCCCCAAATTATGTAGGAGATCAAATAAAAATAGCAGATACTAGTATCCAAATCCAATCACAAAATAATACTATAGACGATGAATCCTTGGGTTTTACATCTATAAGGTTTTACACTAATGGAGAAGAATATAGTTTAACACCTGCTGGGAACCTTGAACCTGAAACTTTTAACCCTCTATTAGGAATTCAAACACAAGGTTCTGAAGCTAGAAATAGAGTCCCATATCCTTCAGATTTTGATAGGCAAATTTTATCAGAAAATAATACTATAATTGCAGCTGCACAAGAAAAAATAAATAATACATTAGACCCAGATTTAAATTTAGTAAAAAATAAATTAAAAAACCCAACCCCAATAAATGGTCAAGTTCAATCAAAAACTACTTTCATTACTAATAATAAAACAAAAAAGGAATTTATAGGGCATGTAATTAATAATAAAGTAGGATGGAATTTAACTAAACTTTATAAAACAAGATCTAAAACAAGTGACCATATTAAGATAAAAAAGTACCAACCTATAGATAATAGTTATTTTATTAGATTTGGAACTTTTTTAGAGTTTATTAAGGAAAACATTTTATATAAGGTAAATAATGGAGGAAGTAAAAAATCAAACTCATCAATTTTCCAATTAGATACTGATATTGATTCTAATATTATGTATACTCTACCTAACCATATTTCATTAGACCCCACACAAGCAATAGTAAATATTAATGTTAAGTCCATAAGTGCTAATATCCAAACTTTTGAAGGGTTAGAAGAATTCCAAAATACAAAACCTTTTTATGGGAAAATAATGAATATATATCTATCCCATGATTTTATATTTGAACAGCTATCAGCAAATGTAGATGAAAAAAATAATCTTATATTATTTAATTTTTTAGACTCAGTATGTTCAAGATTAAATGTTATTTTTGGGGGAGTTAATAACCTTCATCCTTCTATAGATGAAACCACAAACTGCATTAAAATTTACGATGATACTCCAATACCTAATTTAGACAAAATATCTGAATATTTAGTTAATAAGAATCCTACTAAATATAAATTTTATGAAGATATAACTAATTTCCAATGGAATTGCAATACGCTACCAAACCAATCTATTGATTACACCCTTAATTTATATGGTTATAATGGCACTAAAACTGAATCTAATTTTGTAAATGATGTTAAAATTAAAACAAAAGTGACAAAAGATATAGCTACTATGCTATCTATAGGAGCTACAGCTAATGGTTATGTAGTAGGAGAGGAGGCAACAGCTTTTTCAAAATGGAATTTTGGTATAACAGATAGATATTATGAAGAAATAGTTGATGCTGAATATGATGAAACAATAGAAACAGAAATATCTGAAACTCTAAAAAAAGAGAATGAAGAAATTCAAAGAACTTATGCTTATATGATTTTCTTTAATTTTGAAAGTTCAACAAAAAGATATTATAGTGGAGCTTATGAAGCAATTACTAACTCTACAGAAATGAAAGAATCTAGGGAAAGTGGTAAATACCCTCCTGTTGAAGCAACTACTACCATAAAGTATGGGGGAGGTGTAATTTTACCTCAACAAATTAAAGAAAACATATCATCAGGAACATCCTTTTATCAATATTTAATTGCTAGTGCTTCTGCTTTTTCCAAAAGCACTAAACCTATTGCTAATACTGAAGGTTTTTTACCAATTACTCTAGATATCAGTTTAGATGGTATATCAGGTCCTAAAATTTACCAAAAATTAAAGGTAGACACTGATTTTTTACCTAATAATTATCCTGAGGCTATGGATTTTATAATTAGAGGTGTATCCCATAACTTACAAGATAATCAATGGACAACTAAACTAGCAACCTTAGCTACTTCTCAAATATCAAATGAACCCGTACATTTACCTAGTTTTAGTTATGATATTAAAGCTATTTCTAAAAACATTGGAGGAGATTCACTTATAGAAGCAAACCCTTATAAAGGCTCTACTTCTGTAAGAAATTTTAAAACAAACTCTTATCCTATAATAGTTAGAAGTGAAGCCCACATAAAAGAATGGCAAAAATATTATGGAGAGACGTTAGGGGAAAATGGTGAACCTTTTACTAACTTTTTAATAAGAGAAGGCCTTGGAAATCCAAATTCATTCGCTGAAAAATTTACACAATTATTAGAAAGAGAATTTAAAGTTAAAGGAAAAAAAGGTACAAGATTAGTTATAAAAGGAGAATCTGATCTAGGGAATACTGAGAAAGTAGTTAGTGGTAAAGTAGAAAATCAGTTAGGAAGTGGAGCTGACATCAGTGAAGATTTATATAAAGCATTATTAAGGTTTCATACAATTTTAGGAAGACCTGAATATAAACAATATTACCCAATAATGATAGTAGGGGGTAATGATGAATATCACCAGGGACCAACAATTGCAGGTTCTGGAGCATATGGAGAATCAGGTGCATTTGTTCAACCTTATAATACTACTCATACTAGAGGATTAGCAATAGACCTTAGACAAAGAAGCATTGGTAGTGAGCCAAATGGTGCGCAAAGAAACAAAGCAATTCAGGGTGCATTAAAAAAAGCTGGATTCACAGGTATAGTTTGGCATAACCCCCCACATATCCATGCAAATATTTCATCAATAGAATCAGATAATGCTCCAACTACAAATACTAGCGAACAATCTAGTGATTATGGTTATTATCAACTCAAGAGTGGTAGATCAGCTACAGATTTATACAAGGAAGCTAAGGAATCCTATAAGAAAAATAAATAAAATGTATTACCCAAAATCCCAAATAACATCAAATCTTTATACTAATGGAGATAAATATGCTCTTTCTACAACTGAAGAAATATATATTGGATATTACTATTCTACTTCTGGGGGAACTAATTATACGGGCAAATATCCAAATGACGGAAAAAACATTTTATTAATACCCATCATCCCCCCTTCTTCTAATAAAAATGAAACTGATAATGATTTTTCACCATCTACAATTATGGTGCAAAATGTTCCAATGGAGGAATATAGTGATTACATTGGTAATATTGATAATAATGCAACATATGCTAGTTTATCCCCAAATCAAAAATCAGTAAATAGAAGCCTTCCAACCCCATCACAACCCTCACCAACACCAGGTGACTATGTTAGCGGGTATTTTAATAGGTATTTTGTTAAAAAAAATAATGAAGCTTACTATTTTGAAATATCAACATCTTTTTATAATTTACTAAAAAATCAAGATGAAAGCATAGCATTTGAACTTTATAGTTGTATAGATATAGAATGGAAAATAACAGGTCCTTCTGCTAATGTTTTTTCTTTTAATAAATCTACAATTAAAACATTAGAAAGAGAAAAAGTATGGCCAGGATTTTATAATTCATTTGATTTTAATTTTTCAAAATTTCATTTGGATATTTAAAATATTATTCGTATATTTAGTCATTGTTTTGGCTAATAGAAAATACTGACCAATTAAAAGGTTTTTACAATAAAGGTTACAAAGAAGCTTATATAGAAGTTATACCATATTCTTATAAAACGCATCCTGTAACTAATAAAGTATCCTTAGTATATGTACATCCTGTAGATGCACATAAGGGTTACATTATATCTATTAACCACAGCGAAACTATGCCATTAAACAGTGAATACATCGCTGAATTAATTAATAGTTATGATACGTTATACGTTTGGGGAAAAAAGGAATTCCTGCATTATTTTGTGCATAAGAATATAATAGACATTTCTTTAGCATCCCCAGAATATGAAATGGAAACTACAACAGCTCACCAAATATTATCACAAAGAGCTAAAGATAAGTTGGATATTAACAGAATAGTTCCTATCGTTAAACATTACGAAACGTGTGAAAAAAATTATAATAATCTAAATAAATATTTTAATGACCCAGTCAACGAATTTTACAATAGCAGAGTACCATTGGTTTTCAACTCCATCGAAAGAAATGGTTTACGAGTTCAAAGAGAACTCTTTAAAGAACACTTCAACCAAGATTGGGGAGATAGAGTCTACACACAATATAATTACAGAACAACAACAACAAGACCCTCAAACAGTTTTGGAGGGGTTAACTTTGCAGCACTAAATAAAGATAATGGAACAAGAAAAACATTTATTCCTGAGAATGATAGACTCGTTGAGATTGATATTTCAGCTTACCATCCTACTCTTGCTAGCTCCCTTATTCATTATGAGTTTGGTGATGACGATATTCATAGATCATTTGCAAAGTTATATAAAGTCGATTATAAAAAAGCAAAAGAATTAACATTTAAACAGCTTTATGGTGGTGTTTTTAAACAATATCAACATTTAGAATTTTTTAGTAAGATTCAAATTTACATAACTGAACTATGGGATAAGTTTCAAAATGAAGGTTTTATAGAATGCCCCATTTCAAACTACCGATTTGAACGAGATAAGTTAGATAATATGAACCCACAAAAGTTATTTAATTACTTATTACAAAATTTGGAAACCGCAACAAATGTTTGTATATTATGGGAAATAATTAAGATATTAAAAAACAAACAAACTAAACTAATTCTTTATACTTACGATGCGTTTTTGTTAGATGTAGATAAGGGGGAGAAAGATGTTATAAAAGCAATACTAAATGTATTCGACAAACATAAACTAAAAGTAAAGATAAAACATGGAAGCAACTACGATTTTACAGAATAACACTGATATTTATAAAATGAATTACGACTTTGAAAGTCCGTATAATATTGGAGATTTGAATAATAAACTATTCTGTACTTTTACCACATTAGATGGTTTAGAGGGACTTGTATCTAGTCTCTCTTCTAAATACTCAATAATGTATAACAAAATATTTGCGTTATATATTAAGAGTAATGATGAATATGTTCTAACCTACAATGTAGACCAAGGTAACATAAGTGAAATTCCAGACAACACAATATTAGTACATAGAAAAAAAGATACAAATACTCTATACACTATAAACGCCCTAAATGAGCTTATCAAAAGCTTAAACGGTGGAGTAGTAGACACTAAATTTCCTATAGATTGGCAACACTATAGAAATTGTATACTATTAACACAACACAACGAGTTAAAACAACTCAACACAAAAATACATAAAATAATCGAACT
>TARA_B110001450_G_scaffold168676_1_pt1 | contig 17509 bp, 18 predicted proteins | sample TARA_B110001450 | Tara Oceans TARA_B110001450 (sample SAMEA4396538) | marine metagenome | biome: Polar Biome; feature: [SRF] surface water layer (ENVO:00010504); material: water (ENVO:00002006), including particulate matter (ENVO:01000060) such as... | depth 5 m | reverse complement strand
TATAATAAAAATACGAATACTTTCATCATATATACAGTTGAACTAGTGAGCTAGTGGTCAACAAGAATGTCATGGAATAATCAGCTCAGGTCTGTCTGGTTCCAATGCAAACACTGCACAACACTAGACGACTTTCTATCTGCACTACCAGTGTTGGAAGAGCATAATATTGTGTCATGGCAGCGCACATTTACAATTGATAGTTGGGAACGCACCTGTTGTGATTTTTTATGGACCTGTCACCAACACAAAAGAGGCAATATTGAATGGTCAAAGATTATGCTATTATCATGGCCCACTATACAAACAATTATACAAGAAAAAAACATAGAAGAAGCATTTGCTTTGTTAACATTATAAGTAGCTACAATTGTACAAATTTCCGTTTTTTACTCTCTACATAAGCAACACGTTCTTCTTCTTGTTCTCTCCACAGTTTAATGCGTGGGTCTTTTGTGTCTGCTTCTTTAAATTCTTGCCACTGTAGTGTGTCTTGTTGTCGTGTCATCCAAACACATCGCTTCGAGTCCAGGACCAAGTCTGTCAGTCGTGGTCGGTGTTGCCTCACCATATACATAACACCACATTTGTTGCACAGCGTTGCACTGCCACAAGGCCCTGGTCTCCAAGTTGATGAGAGATGTGCACCACACCGGGTACAAGGTAGTTTTTTTCGAGACATTGTTTGTTTATTGTTGTTGTTCTGCCTGTAGAATTCTTGGATGATATAGCCAACAACTTGGTCGACCTGCATTTTGTTGTTGTATGATAGTCGGCAGGTATTTTATTTTCATATTCGCAAAATATGCTGGGATATTATTTATTCTTTATTTTCTTTATTCTAAAATGGTTTCCTATTCTATCCGTGTCAATCGTACAATTTGTTACTATTTAAAGGTTTAAATATTGTTATAAAATGGCATATCGCACTCTTATTAAAATAACTAAAGTACATTGGCGGAACCTGGTACAAATCTTTAGAGAGGAACTTGGTGTGCATATGGGTATTACACTCGTCTATGATAGCACAGGTATCGATAACATGGTTATAGATAATAATTTTCCAGATTACCTGAAGGGCGACGCATTTCAATTGTTAGATTTTTTAAACAATACTGATCGTCTACGCAACTGGGGTCCTAGAGCGTTCAATGACCCCTATGTTGTGAAATTTACGATGGCTTATACCCGCAACTGGATTGAACTATTTTTCAAGCCGAGTTTTATGGAACAATATCCTAGGGGCAGGGACAGTGTTGACGACCATACATTGTCAGTTTTGGGAGACCAACAGATTGCAAAGGTGGCATGTCTCGAAAACTCGGCTGTTTATAAACATTTGAGTACTGACCTCAAACTTAACCCCGAAGTAATCAAATATGCATTTAAAGGTCATTATCTAGATTGGAAAATTGTCGGTCCAAATGTCCGAATGTCTCGATTCACTCATACAACAAATCCAAACATATTGGCACTAATCCCAGGTCAAGATGGCCAGTCGTATGCAGTTTTGGCTGTGCGGTCGAACCCACTGGCTTTTCAACATGTCATTGACAAAACCGATGACCTTTTAAAACTTGCCATCAGCGGCAATGCCATGGCATTCAAATATGGCACTGAGGTTCAGAAAAGGGATGCAGCCATGCGTTCGCTGGTATTCGAACAGTCTCTTTCACAACCAGGCAACCTGCTCATGGAGAGTTGGTTTAAGTCATTGTGTTCTGAACAAGAAATTGCTGCATACACTGCAGAAAATGAGAAGGCAAAAAAAAGAGATATGGAAAGGTATCACGTGGAACGAGCCATGAGAGGATAAAATTGAACAGGTCACCGCCATTCGATTAAAAAAAAAAAATCTCCTTTATTTTCTTTGATGTATTTGTTGTTGGACAGTAGTAAAGGAGCTGACCATGCTTTTATGGAGTTGACGAAATTCAGTGTCCGTTTCGGATATAGCTATCATAAAACGAATTCTTGTTTCAAAATCGTCCCTGAGCTTTTTTCCATTTAAAATTTGGCTGCGTATTTGGACTATATTTGCTTGAATTTTGTGCAGTGCTTTGCTTGCTTTTTCTGTTTGTGGTGTTCTTCGCCGTTTGGTCTTTGTGCCGGTCGACAGACCTCTGGAAGCAGCAGTTTTATTGGACTGTTCTTTGCTTCGTACTTCAAACGGTAATGTACGAACAGCTTTGTCTGGAAACAATTCTCCGTTTATTCTGGGCGTTGCTGTAATCACGAATTTCGGCCATTGTGTACCTGAAACTTTCCGATATTGACGTGAGAGCTGCCATAGTCTTTTTTTAAAGAATACTGTGTAATCATCACCCAAAGTGGATGTCTGCAGCCATAATTGGTTGGTGTCAGTCTTGTGGTCGTGCTGTAATTCACCATGTGCGGTTTTCATACCTTCGTTGCAAAAGACTGGTGCTGTTACTCTGCATGCTTCCGTCTGCATTGTGTCGTAGTCGACATGGAGCCAAATACTTAACAAAATACTGTCGTATAGTCTCAAACTGTTAGGGATGAGAATCCCCGGTGGTTTACCGAGAACAGTACCATCACGAAAGTTCTTGAAGCCATTTTCTCCAAGATTAAAATTCTGAAAGTCCATCGTAGCCGGTAAATTATCACGTGTCTCATGTTTTTCGAAATTATGGGTCTTAACGTTGTCTAATAGACTCATGAGTTCGTCTACGACATCCGACTCGTGTTCTGAGTCTTCGTAGACACTTTCTGATTGATTTTGAGTGAACATTACGTAGTATGGAAACTATTTTTTTATAAAAGGTATAGGTATAGGTATGTTTTCACTTATGTTTAAAGTATTTGTAAAATTTAGAATAGACAAAGAATTTTCTTGTTTTCTTGTTTTCTTGTTAGTAATCACCAACATCTGTTTTTATCTGTTTTCTAAAAATATTTCGATGGCAATTTGTACAGGGAAATCCCATACTGTCACAGTTGTCACATTCCATAATATCACAAACAACATTCACACCCGACTGCTCGCACTTTTTGGAACATTGACCTGTTCGGTTTAATATCCCAGGACAACCGTTGTACACGCAGTGGGTACCAACGTCGACCTTTTGTTGTATTATCTGATGCAATGTTGACTGCAGCGGTTCTTGTAGTAGCAACAATACAGCCAATCTTTCTGCTCCTAATAGATTATCATAGGTGATGGGAAATACGGCATCTACATTTCTGGCAGTCTGCCAGATTTGTTCCAGAGTTGTTGTCGAAAACATTGTGTAGTCCCTCTAGCGTGGCACCAATACACATTCCCCTTAAGCACTACACATAATACAATCTTCTTCTTCTTTTAGTAAGATTTTTTGCCTCTTTGTTGCAACTGTAAACTGAATGGCTTTGGTCTTGGGTTGGGTGCGTAGATAGTACTGACCTGTCTTGAGTCCTTTCGACCATGTATGAAAATGTACTGATGTCAGTATAGCTCTGGAAGGCTCTTCAATATGTAAATTTAAGGACTGTGACTGGTCAATATAGACACCGCGGTCAGCTGCCATGTCGATAATAGAGCGTTGTGATATTTCCCACACAGTACGAAATATTTCCTTGACGTGTTTTGGTATTCCAGGAATGTTTTGGATGGAACCACGATGTTCAATCAGCAATCGACTCATTTTGTCAGACCATAAGTCCAATTGTTTCAATTTTTCCTGTAGGAATTTGTTGATGACAATATATTCACCAGACAGCACACGACGTGTGTATAGGTTTGAAGTCCTTGGTTCAAAAGATTCCGTATTTCCCATAATTTGTGCGGTGGAAGCAGTTGGCATGGGTGCTGTCAACAAAGAATTTCTGGCCCCGTGTTGAATCAATTGTTGCCGCAGGACTGTCCATGGATGTCGTTCATCTGACTGTGTCTCACCCCATAATTCGATTTGTGTTTTTCCTTGTGAAAAAGGTGAGCCATCGAATGAAGGATATGGTCCATACTCCTTGGCGAGTTGTACTGATTCAGACAATGCCGCAAAGTAGATGGTTTCAAAGATGTGTTTGTTGAGAAGTCTGGCTTTCTCTGAATCGTAGGGTAGGTCGAGTTGTTGAAAAACGTCGCTCAGACCCTGTACACCAATACCAATGGGTCTGTGTTTCATATTTGAAGTTCTGGCCTGTTCAATGGGATACCAGTTGACATCAATTGTTTTGTTGAGATTGACAGTAATTAGACGTACTACCTTTTCCAATTGTTCAAAATCAAATGTTTGATTGACAATACAAGCCGGTAACGAGACCGAAGCCAGAGTGCAGACTGCTGTTTCGTCTGGTGCAGTGTATTCCACTATTTCACAGCACAGATTTGAACCACGGATAGTTCCTAGATGTTGTTGGTTTGATTTACGGTTGCAGTGGTCTTTGTACATCATATAGGGTGTACCTGTTTCTATCTGAGCGTCCAAAATGGCAAACCAGACCTCTCGTGCCGAGTCGAACGTCTTTATGACCTGACCGTTTTGCTCGCACTCTGCATACAGCTGTGCGTACTGGTCTCCAACCGCATCTTGTAATTCAGGACATTGCGTCGGACAGATGACTGACCAAGGTTCGTTGTTTTTGACTCGTTCCATAAACAAATCGGATATCCACAGACCATAGAACAAATCACGTGCTTTTTCAGCGTCAACGCCGTGGTTTTTCTTCAATTCCAAAAAGTCCAGGATATCGGGATGGTGAGGCTCCAAAAATATAGCAAACGAACCCTTGCGCTTGCCGCCGCCTTGGTCAACATATCTGGCGGTGTCGTTGAACACTCTGAGCATCGGTGCGAGGCCATTCGAAACACCATTTGTCCCTAAAATACGTGAACCGGTACCACGGATATTGGAACAGGACAGCCCAATGCCGCCAGCACCTTTTGAAATAAGCGCACAACGTTTCAAAGTTTCAAAGATGCCCTCAATTGAATCTTCATTCATTGTCATCAAAAAACAAGAGGCTAGCTGTTGTTTGGTTAGACCAGCGTGAAACAAGGTGGGAGTTGCGTGGGTGTATTGCAACCGTGACGACGCCTCGTATGTTTGTCGCACCATGTCAATATCGTCCCCGTGCAGAGCCACCGCGACTCTCATCAACATATACTGTGGTCTTTCGACAATGATACCACCTTTCTTGAGTAAATACGAGCGCTGCAACGTGCGCACACCCATGATATTGTATTGATAGTCTCTGTTGTTGACAATCATACTATTGAACACATGGCAATTACGTTTGCAACAGTCGACGAAAGTCTCTGACAGTGTCTCTTGCAACAGCATCATACATTCTGTGAAAGTATCCGGTGTTTGACGGTGCAGCATGGACATCAGGACACGACCTCCGATGGACCCATATTGCCAATGCGACACTGTCAAAGAAGCACAGATTTCTGCTATGTGCTCAGCCAATGCAATTGAACTCATATTGTTTCCTATTGTTGTTTTAGACACTATCGTTTTGACGGATATACCGTCCAAGCGAGGAGCTTTGGAAGCTAATTTGGACAAAAAGCGTTCCGTCTTGGGAGAAGAGAACGTTTCAGACTTACCGTTACGTTTCAAAAGAGACAACATGGTCTTGATATTGTTGAGATGTTTATAGTCTATTGTTGTCGGTTGATAAAACATATTTATGAATGCAAAATATAATGGGATTCCTATCATTTTTGGACAATAATGTGATTCAATTACCAAAATTAGATTATTCGTGTTTTTTTAGAATATATGTTGGTCATGTGTGTTCACTGCATTCATTAGAACAGAAAAGAATTAAAAGATGAATTGTACTTGGTCATCACCAACACTCTGTATTAATATTTTCAAAGCAGTACATCATACGAATCCAATGGTCAATATCACGTTTGACAGTCAGGGGTTACACATCATGTCAATGGACATGGGCAAAACTTCATTGGTACAGCTCGAACTGACACCTGGTACATTTGAAACCTTCTCTTGTCTAACACCAATCACCATTGGTCTCTACACCGAAACACTGGTTACAATTCTGAATAAAGCAAAAAACTCCCAGCTGAGGTGGAAATCAACTGATGCCCATATGCTGTCCATAGTGTTATCCAATGGAGACCAGACAACAGAGTTTCAATTGCGGGCGATTGATATTGACGAAGACCGCTTGGATGTACCAGAACTGGACGACGACATTGCATTACAGGTGGCAGACTCTGTCTTGCGTGAATGGATGGACAAAGTGTTGATGACCAAAGAAGATGTTCAGTTTCAAATCTCTGACTCTATTTTTCAATGTTCTTCGTCAGCTATCGAACTGGGCACCATCACACATCGCGAACCAATGAATGGACTTCGTATTGTGTCACTGGCTACTCGTTCCAACGTTGACATTACATTGTCTTTTCAGGCAGCAAAATCAATGCTTGTGTTTTCACGTTGTGGTGATGTCTGTATGGTTGGCTTCTCGAATCAACAACCGTCTCGCCTCAAAGTGAATTTAGACAATGGTTCGTACCTATGTTTATATGTAGCACCCAAAGTCTCCTAAGTAGGACACATGCTGATAATAGCACACATCTCATTCCAAAACAACAACAGATGTCTACTCCTGGTTTGGTGGTTTCTGCCCTTGAAAATAAGACGTTTTACCAACAACGCGAACAATTTTGGCAAATGCTTCAATTTTTATTTACAAAGTACGAATCTGGTCCAGTCTGGACACAGGTACCCAACGAGTCCTTTCGCAGCTTAGTGGTTCAACTGCCTAGTCTGATTGAATCAGTTGATGAATTCCGAGAACTCCAAGTTAAAGCTGAGCTACTTTATCAACTGTATTTTGTAATTGTGACGAAATTTCGTAACTGTAATTCTCTACATAAAACATTGACGGTTTCAGAAATGTTGTTAAATGAGAATCCGGTTGTACTACAGTCATTACATAAATTTTATCATTTATTAGTACAATTAAAAGTAAACAATCTTCCACTTTTCGGACATGTAAAATAATAGTATAAAGTAGAGGTTGACCACTACAAAATGTGGACACCTGGTCATTCTATCTCCATTTCAAGTTCTACTGTGTATGAGTATATTCACCTCCAGAATAAATTGCGTGTCTTGTTGTGTCCTGTTCCTGGCGCCAAAGTCTGTGCCTACATGCGTGCAGTCAATGCGGGTTCCAAAGATGAGGATGCCTGTGTTCCCAGTGGTGCTGCTCATTTTATTGAACACATGTCCTTTCGCATTCAGAACGGGAAAATATGGTCACTTGCTTCCAAAGGTGATGTGATTAATGCGGAAACCAATCTTGATTCTACACGTTTTTATGTTGTACATTTGCCGCACCAGACGGAAGAAACCATTCAGATTGATGCAAATCGATTTGGTGAAAAAGCAGTACCAGCTGACAAAGTATCAGTGGAGCGTCATGCGGTCATTAATGAACTTGAGAGAGGCCAACAAGCCGGCAACCAAATGTTTCGAACCACCTCCGCTGTAGCCATTCTAGAACATCCCTATGGTAAGTCAACCATTGGCACTCGGAGCGATGTTGACAATACCACCGCAATTGACATGGAACATTTTCGCTCGAAATTTTATGTACCAAATAATACAACTTTGATTTTCTGCGGCAATTTTGAACCACAGCGTGTACTGGCCACTGTCAATACCCATTTCGGACAAATGCCAATGGGACAGTCTTGTCATCCTGTCCATAGTCCGGAACCCATCCAACTTGGTACACGTACTGTTAATTTAAATATTAATGCACCATGTCCTATGGTCTGTATGGCCTTTCACCAACCCAGAGGTTCAACACGGGAATCTTTGGTACTACAATGCATTGCAAAACTGACTTGGAACAACAACGAAGGCAGGGCCAAGCAACTGGTTACTGAGAATGTCCTGCATGATGTGTCAACCTATGCACCGCGACAATTGGAACCGTATCTGTGGTTTTTTCATGGTACAATGGAACAAAACACACCAGAAACAGAACAAAAAATGTTGAAAGTGTTACAGTCCTTTGTATCACGTCCACCAAGTGCTGCAGAACTCGACAATGTTAAAAATGCACTCCATGACGAGTGGAACCGCTCGACAGAATCAGTGACGGACATTATGAACGAACTAGGGCGAGGCGTGTCGATTGGTAACTGGAAAGATTTTGAAGACCGTCGTCACGCATTGGACACCATTACACCAAACGACATTGCATCAGTGGCCAAAGTAGTCTTTAATACACAAAATGTGACAATCACCCGTGTCATTCCAACCAAGACACAGTTACCCACGTTGGAGACCAGCGTCTTTGAATCAGAGAATAGCGCAGCTCCTGCTGTTAACAAATTAAGTTTGAAACAACAACAGGAAGATTGGTCAGTGGAATCGATTTCACCAGCAATGAACGTGTTGCATGTGCCACGTGCCATGTATGTCCGCACCACACTGTCCACACGATTTTCACCAGCACAGCACGACATTGCTTCTTTGTTTGTCTCGAATTTAGGAGCAGAATGTAATTCTAATGGCCAGACAAACACCTCCCGTTTAACGGCATTGCATTCTGAACGTAATTTTTCGCACGACCACGAGTTTGTACACATGACTATGGCGATGCCAACTTCTTCTACTGTGATTAAGCAAGCGTCCGACATTGTGTTTAACAATGAGTGGTCCAATCCGACATTTGACGAAGAATCAGTGGAACTACACAAGCGTCACATGATAGCCGAGATGCATTCGATGCATGCAGACCAACAGTATCAAGTCAAGAGCACCTTTATTAAATCGTTGTTTGAACAAACAATGTACAACGTACCAATGGAACATCGCATCCGTCGATTGCAACTATTGACAGCCAGTGATTTGAAAAAATTCCACAGTGATTGGTTTCTAAACGACAATACCTATGTCACTATTGTTGCACCAACCAACAAATCTGCTTTGGCAGTTCAAGAATCATTTCCGTCACATTCAGAAACACCATCCACTACTTTATCATGGGTGTCCAAACCACGACAGTCGGTAGAACACAATCTAGTATTGCCTGGGTATGGGTCTTTTCAAATCATGTTGGGTCAAACAATCAATGTCAAAACTGGACAACCAGCAGAAGTTGCTCTATTGTGCGCCGCTGAAATATTGGGCGGGGGCATGACAGGTAGATTGATGCACACGGTACGAGAGCAGAGAGGCCTTGGGACGTATGGACTCTATGCAGCCATACAAACAGTCAGTGCACAAACAGAACACATTTTCTGCATCAATGGGACATTTAGTCCGTCATCCGTCAAAGAGGGCATGGCCTGTACACGCGAGTTGCTAAGTAATTGGCATGCCAACGGTGTCACGTCGCAAGAATTATCGGACGCACAGGATAAAATGATAGGCAGTCGCCTAATTGCATCAGACACAGTAGACAATCTACATTCGATGGTTGTCAAACAGCTCCTACAGAACAAAAAACCAAAAGAAGAGTTTCAACTGTTTGAAAAACGTGTCCGTGCACTGACACTAACAGAAGTAAATACTGCTATTCAAAAATACATTGACCCATCACTAATGACTGCTGTTATTGTTGGTCCTACAAAATAATGGTACTTATATCTGGACAATCAATCCAAAAATGAATATGGCTATATTGTGGGAGCATCATTTGATGACATGGCCCTTTGTAATTACACCAACTGAATCAGTCATTCAGATGTACATGTCCACACACACAGAAAATAGAATTACAATGTACAATAATAGAACAATACTTAAATTAAATGCAAAATGTTACTAGCACTTTGAGCACATTGACTTTCACGATGACACTCCTTCAAATATGATACTCTTAATTTATTACTATAACAACTATATAAGAGGTTTCCACATAAAAAAAATGGCAGAAGATTTAGCAATTGACGTTGGATTTGAAAATGGCACTGATGACTACAAGTCGTTCGTAGCTTGTATCAACAACATTTTAGATTATGGTTGTTCCTATTCCGAAGCAAAGACTCAGGAGATTGTGTCTATGTGTGAAGAATCGGAGTTGGAAGTTGCCAAAGATGTCATCTATGAATGTCGCAAAAGTCGGACAGGTATACGCCAGACAAAGCTCAAGTGGTGGCAAACATATCAAACACCACCGCCAACTCCACAGCGGTCATCACCACCACGCCGACGTCGACGTCGGCGTCCACCTGGCGAACGTCGGCGTCCAATGTCTCCACGGCAGCGGCCAATGTCTCCACGGCAGCGTCCAATGTCTCCACGGCAGCGTCCAATGTCTCCACGGCGGCGTCCACAGCGGCCACGACGCGGTACACAACGCCGAATGGATTTGTCTTTTTCAAAGGTTATAAACGTCAGACCCTATGACAGACCCTACAGACCGTCAGACGGCAGAGATAACGAGTCTCGCAAGAGGCCAATGTCTCCACTCTATGACAGACCGTCAGACGGCAGAGATAACGAGTCTCACAAAAGGCCAATGTCTCCACTCTATCAAAGCAATGTCCCAGAGTGGCCACGACCAAATAAACGCCGACGACGCTAGAGGCAATGTGCAAACACTTTTTGTACGTACGAATCAGCATTTCTCAAATGTTCTGCTTCTGTTAGTTCTTTAAACTTTGGTTCCCAGCTGTAGGCAATGTCTCCGATATCGAAAGCTAAATGTGCACACTCGTGTATCATTACTAATGCTTTTTCAGTGTTGTCCATAGTTTGATAATATATAGTAGTGAACACATCGTTTATCTGATTCTGACGGTTGATGTTTGGCATGACATACGCTATTGGATGACCTCCGCGCATGTAGGGAACACGACCATTGCGAACCTGGTACACTTCAGAATTGTTCAGACAGTTGCGAATTTGGTCCCAGTCTATATCCGGTATATTTTCTTGGGCACATTTGATCAATACTTGCGAGGTATTAAAGGCCTCTGTCAGCCAAAAAGATAGGTGGGGACTTCTATACGACAAAAAGACGTTAGTCAAGTTTTGGACGAAGAAAACAAGTATGAATACAGTCACACCCATACCGAATACAGTCAAACCTCGTAAGCACAACATAACAGAAAACTCATTTGAAATTATATACTTTTTTCTCACTCCTATTCAAGGATTTAAAGTTCTACTTTAGGCTCGAATGTCTTTTTTAAACTCTGTAGAATGACTATATTGACAGAAGACTTCAGTTCAGCAATATCACTCTCTTTCTTGGTGGAGAGCAAATTGTATGACGTTTGTAATTCTTGGACAGCCTTTTCAAAGTCGGTCTTGATTTTTCCCATAGTTCCTTCGTATTCCGCAATTTTTTCGTCCAGTTCTGCTTCTGGAATCTGCTTCAACTCGCCAATCAATGTCTGTTGGGCTTCGTTGCAATTTTCAAAACTAGTGACATCGCAAGGTGGTTTGAGTTCCTCTGCAAATGATTGCAATGACACCAGGTCACGACCACCTTTGTAATCTTGTAAATTATCGGGTGCACCCCATTTCACAGCTGGAAATCCTTTAACACCAGACTGGTCACACAATGGTTTGCCAGCACCAACACAGTCCACATCTGCTATTAACACATCGTCTGAAGAGGAGAACTCTTCCATGAGCGAGTCCCACGCCGGTTTCATGGCTTTACAGTGTCCACACCAAGGTGCATACATTTTCAAAAAGACAGTTTTACCTGCAGTTTCCGTGTCCCAGTTATCAGGGGTCAACTCGATGGCAGTGGCGGCGACGGACAGAGTAATAAAGGCAATTGATTTCAACATTTTAATGTCATCGGAGACATATAAATAGCTGGTTATGTGGGTTGGTTGGATTTTCATTGTTGGATTTTCCTGAGAATTGTTGCTGAAAAGAACTATAATGTGCTAGTCTCTGCTATCCATATGGAGCGTTCGCAGTTGTACCGAAAGCACCTACTTGGAACTGCTGATGACATCTCATACAAACGTACAATATACAGTGCATTTATTCGTGGACGTTGTATTATTTCAGAGACATGCCGCAGTACAATTGATGCTGACATGCCAAGGACATGGCCAAAAGAACACATTCCAGGCCGGGATATTGTTAAAGAGTTGCTTATTGAATATGCCGCTACACAACAGGGTGATAGCTATTTGCAGGGTTTCAACTATATCATGACTGTACTGTGGTCAGTCTTTCACAATAGAGAAAATGCCAGAGCTGACACGTTCTGGTCATTTGCTCGAATGGTTGGCCTTGTACGACCACTCATGCCTGATTTTAATTCGAAATGGTTTCACTGGTACAGGAATCACTGGATGGACGAATTCAAAAGAAAAATAGCCAGGAGAAGACCGATGGTTGCTGCCATCTTGTCCACTGATTTGGAAACTTTTTCTGCGTTGGTGACAGTCAAGTGGTTTATGATATGGTTTACTCAGTCAGTGGCCTGGCCTGAAATTTTAATTTTGTGGGATTTTTTGATACAGGTACCACCGCGTCAGCTTATGAATGTGTACACATTGATAACGGTGGAAATCATCACCGAGGCTGCTACAACATTGACATACGCCTGCTCTGGAGATGCAACCAGGATGGTCCACCAGCTCTTAGATTTAAAAATATCAGGAATTTCCAAAATAGTGGAAAAACTCAGAAAGAAATTCTAAGTAGCGAATAAGATGTATTTGTTCGGTAGTGTAGTGGTAGTGCAAGTGACCAATGTCAGAAACACAGAATATTAGTAATCAGTTCAACAAGACTCTGGACTTCAACAAGACTCTGGACCAGTGGCCCGGGACTCTGGGTGATGAATGTTTGGAACCCTCGTCATGGTGGACACCTGAAATGGTTATGATTCAAGACGAACCACAGCTGCCTGACGACTTGGTGACATACTGTACATATAAACCAGACACGGAGCGTGAATACAACGGATGGCATTTTTTTGCACCATCTCATGTCTTTAGACTTCCAGACGAAGAGGAGTATATCATTGCACAAATTGGCAAACACAAAAAACTAGTCTTCAACATTCAGGAGAAGACATGGGAAATAATGATAGACAATAAGAGAGACGCTTTGGACAGAAGCCTCTTCAATATAATGAAAAAAATGTAATAGTTTATATCTTTTCTAATAGTATGTTACGGTACTCCTCATTCACTTCAGCTTTGTTGAGAAGTGACACTATCTCTGCCAATCCAGTGCAAATAGTTGACCACTTCAGCATTTCCTGACCGTTGTGTTTCAGGATACCGTTGTAAAATTCCATTGGGTAGTACATCTGCTTGTCCAAATGCGTCTCAACTAGTGTTAGACGAGACTTTTTAAACATGACAAGGTACAGGAGACACTGCACTTGCTCGTAGCGTCGTAGTTCGTGGAAGAGGCGCGACCGACGGTGTTTGAGTTCATAAATGGTACCAGTAGTATCATCGTAACCATCAATCTTACCAATAACAAATCCTGCATAGAGACCACTACCCTTATCAACATGGAGGAACTTAGCTTGGTTGTTGCCGCTGACTACTGATGGGTACTTGCGCTGGACTCGTTCTAAATCAGTAGCTTCAGACTGAGTTCCACGTGTAGTGTTGATTTGTTTGTGAGCAAGTTTGACAATATTTTTCTGCACTGTCTGTGCCACGGCAGCTTTCTTTGACCAAATCTGGGCCTTTTCGACTGCAACAGCTGTTGCTTTGACTGCAACAGCTGGCGATTTCCAGCCTTCTGAGGAAGCATGGCTGGCTGTTGTGAGTTTGGCACATTTTGTTGATTTTTTATGGTAAATCTTGCCATTAACTGCAAAGAATCCATTAATTCTGGTTTTTCTCAATCCAGAAGCTATCTTAGGATACATGCGAATAAAACAGACAGTCTTGGCTCTTTTGACAGCTCGTTCAGCTTTGTTTGCCTCTTCCATACAATGAGCTGCTTTGTTGGTAGCGATAACCTGCATATTGGCAACAGCTTGCTGCTGATGAACTGAACGGTCCACACCCGCTTTCACTAGTGTCTTGTATTTAACAGTGTTGTCAATTTCCTGCTTCACTATAGCTTCAACTGTTGGACGCGAAGGTAGTACAGATGGTTGAACACCAAAGCGTGGCATTCGCTTCAAATTCATATGCCATGTTTCTGCTATGGCCTGGTGCTGCCGGTCCTTTCCAAAATAACCCAGTAATTTAGAAACAGCAGAGGCATTGATTTGCCATTTAAACGGCATTCTTGTTCTTTGTCACAATAGACATACATGAAAAAAATATATGCAGTACTTAATTTAAAGAAAGGGGTAGTGTATGTCTTAGTGACAAATCCCAACTATATTGTACATATTTTATACCCTGTCATCCCACAAACCATAAGAATAAAATGGATGGGATAATCACATTCGAACAAGGCAAACGCATGAGCGAAGAACGTAGGCTCAGGGAGCAAGCAAAGTGGGCCCAACAAAATCGTGATTGGAGAATTGAGAACAATGCGGGGAACCGTCTCGGCATTGGTAAGCACGGAGTATATACATTCAGACATGTCTATGAAAACGAAGATGGGTATGTTCGTTGGTGTTTAGCGCTCGACCGTCCGAGCCCAAAATTGGCGGCGTTTATAAATTATATAAATGACCGGCATGAACAGGAAAAACAATTGAGTAAAAAAAGAAAAAGAGATACGACTGACGAACACACGCCTGTGCCACTGCCCGTTGTAGAACACACAGTTAAACCCGAAACGTGGAAATGGAACACCACCGCTGTACGTCATCATCGTAATGACAACCCCCAAGAGCTCACTGGGCTCGAAAAAAACTTAGAATTACTGACACAGATTGGACACATTTTTATGCCGGATTATGACGTGAAAAAAACAACCACAGAACAATTGACAACATGGGTGGAGAAAGAAACTAAGAACGGAAATATTCGAGTTGGATGTGTTAAAACTCAGGTTGACCCAAATTGTGAGGTCGAAAGAGTGGACGAAGACGGTATCCTTCATACCAATTGCCAGTATACCTGTTGGTGCACTACGCCAATACACTACCTTTGTATACTGACGCATTCAGACAGGAACAACCATGAAATGATAATTGGCTCAACATGTTTCCGATACTTTAGCGGCAGCTTGTCAATATCAGAGATGTGTCAAAATATAATGAAGCGTCTAAAAAATCATATCGGAGGTCTAAAAACACACTGTCAAAATAATGAATGTCGTAAAGTTCTGCCGAATAGACGGACCTGGGTACGAAAAAATGGGGGTTTTTGCGACAACAAGTGTGCAGGGTATACTTGCGCGTTCCAAGAATGTGAAAACGCCGTTGCACTTAAATCATGGGAAAATAAGGACTACTCTGACGAATGGAAAAGTTCATATTGTTGCACAGATCATTATCGTTTAATGAATGGATGGAATGAGTGTGATACGTGTCGGCGTACGTTCAAGCCGAAATATGAAAGCCATTCGCAATGTAAAAGTTGTTATAAAAATGGATATTGTCCGAGTCGTTCGGATTCAGATTCCGAATCATCGGATTCAGACTCCGATGATTTTGTGTGGCAAGGATGAAGGTAGAAGCCAGCGACAAAATTGATTAAGTTACAAACAATACGTAAAATAAAATTCTTCATCTATGATATATTCTTCCATTATATCGAAGGATTGCCATGTTTTATTAAGCCTTATATTAACTAAAAGTGTTCGCGGCAATCTAGACAGTGAATCCTTCATCTAACTCAAACCCTTCATCACCATCACTGTCGGAATTGTAACAATTGCAATCAGTGATTTTGATTCTAAATCCGATCGGAATAAGTCCTTGCCAACTCCTTCAAGCCATTCTTCTGAAATGAATTCAATCGCACTTGTAATGCGGAGGTCGTGAGTTCAATTCTCACATTCGGCTTTATTTTTCCAGAATCGTGCCTGGTGGCATTTATCCTGATTCGATTTCGGGCGATTCTCTTATTCAAATCATATTCCATATTTAGAATGACAAGTACATAAGACTATTGTAAACAGTTGCCATGGTCAAAGTCATAACAAAGACATGTAGCACATGTCATGCATGCAAACCAGTGGCCTTGTTCCGTAAAAAAAGAAATCAATGCAAAGCTTGTATGGCCGCCAAACAACGCGAATATCGTCAAGAACATAAGGAGGAAATTGCCGCCCAAAAACGCGAATATTATCAGAACAACAACGTGGAAATTGCCGCCCAACAACGCGAATATCGTCAAGAACATAAGGAGGAAATTTCCGCCTACCACCGCGAATATCGTCAAGAACATAAGGAGGAAATTTCCGCCTACCACCGCGAATATCGTCAAGAACATAAGGAGGAAATTTCCGCCTACCACCGCGAATATCGTCAAGAACATAAGGAGGAAATTGCCGCCCAACAACGCGAATATGGTCAAGAACATCGGGAGAAAATTGCCGCCAAAAACCGCAAATATGGTCAAGAAAATCGGGAGAAAATTGCCGCCAAAAACCGCAAACGTTATGCCAATGACCCAGCGTACGCGATGTCACGGAGATTGCGAAATCGAATGGCTAGTGCAGTCAAAGCCGCCGGGCTCGGCAAGAAATGTGCTTCCAGCAGTAAGTTATTGGGCATCTCGTATCAAGGTCTGAAGGAATGGCTCGAGGCACAATTTACCGAAGGCATGACTTGGGAGAATCGCTCGGACTGGCATGTGGACCACCGTGTTCCGTGTGACGCCTTTGACATGACCGTTGAAACAAATCAGCGCATTTGCTTTTGGTACAAGAACCTACAACCTCTGTGGGGTCCTGATAATATACAAAAGTCGAATACATACACGGAGGCAGAGAAGCAGGCGTTAATTTCTGCATATTGTAATCAGTAAAAATTGAATTCGCCACCCTTTAAACGTTGTAACTGGCTGCGTTTTTGTCAGATATTCGAAGATGGAATTTGACACCGCTTTCAAAGTATAAATACAGAGGTTGGTGGCAGTTGTTACAACATTGCACGTTGCTACATGAAAAAAATTTTTTTTTACCAACATTAAAGTATAGATATGTGCAGTGGGTTGAGTGTGCCTCCTTTCTGAGTTGAAATGGAGCCGGTATGACAGATTTCAACTTTGTGTACTGGTGCACCCTGTAGTCTCGCTGGTACGCAAGAGCATCGGGGTGGTTTGGAAAAATGAAACTGTTCACGGTTCTACCATTGTCACCGTGGGGCAACTTCAGTTGGACCTCGCGAAGTGCTGGCACTATTTCAGATTGGACGCGGTCAGTTGACATTTTGGCTTTTTTATTTTTATTTATGTTTTTTGACGCAATCAGTACATCTGTGAGTCCGTCGGTAGTCTCATTCGATTCAGAATCGGATTTTGAAGCTATGAGCGCGTCGGAAGCAGGTGCAATAGTGAATAATGACATGTTCTTCTTAATTTTCTTCTTCTTTCTTATATTTTCTTCTTAATTCTTTTCTTTCTTTCTTTAATTGTTTATTTTCTTGTATTAATTTCTTTCTTTCTGTAATTGTACAATTCTTCTTCTTCATTTGTTTTTTGTTTTCATCAGAT
>TARA_B110001450_G_scaffold51551_3_pt1 | contig 17513 bp, 9 predicted proteins | sample TARA_B110001450 | Tara Oceans TARA_B110001450 (sample SAMEA4396538) | marine metagenome | biome: Polar Biome; feature: [SRF] surface water layer (ENVO:00010504); material: water (ENVO:00002006), including particulate matter (ENVO:01000060) such as... | depth 5 m | reverse complement strand
CATTGACTCCAGTGAGGTTGAACCATGTTTCTTGATGTATGACGTTGACTAAGAAAACGATTTGTGTGGCATTGGCTTGGTTGCCTGTTTCTTCTATTTCTCGGACAATTCCAAAGGTGCCTTGAGCATCACCGGTGATGACGCCATCAAGGTGTAAGTCATCCTTCAGCGTAATTCCGTCCTCGGTTAACCAGTGTAAATCATGAATCGTTCCGTTGATAAGAATACTCGAGTTTTCATCTTCTTCATTGACTCCAAATGTGCCTTGTCCAATGAACTCGGATTTTTGGTCGGTGCGAACACCGTCTTCCCATCGTTCAAGAACAGTCAATCCATCCAGAGAGACATCCATACGCAAGCCTTCCTCGCTGAGGACCATATCCGCCAGTGCCTCGAATTGTGTATGTTGTAGCCTTCGCACTCCATTCTCATCCCATGTTTCTAAGAAAAATACGCTGACTTCACCCGTTACATTGAGGCCTTCGTTCCCTTCATCATTCTGTTCATTGATCAGTAGGTCTCCAGTTGCTTCGATTCGGAGGCGTTCGGAAAGTTCTCCATCAATCATCGAACGGTTAAACCATCCTTCTGACACATTGGCAGTTACTTCACTTCGTGAATCGCCATCGAGTGTGACTAAGTGGAGAATCCCGCTTCCTCGAGCATCAAAGACTTGCGAGGTGAGTACTCCTGATTGAATCGTCTCATTCTTCCAAATCGAGTCAAGAGACAAAGTGAGATTTGTTGAACTGTCCTCGGTATTTTCAAGAGTCGTTAGGTTGCCATTTCCAAGTTCCCAAGAATTGAGCACTGTTCCTTGGCGCATTTGCCAGCCTTGTCCATCGAAATCTAAAGAGAACCCTTGTTCACCATCTTCCGTCATGTAGGTTTGGTCAAGGTCCCATGTGGTTTTGAGTAGAACTTCATGATCCGCCATTGGTTGATTCCAAGTACCAACTGTGAATGAACGAGTCGTTTGGACAGGTTCTACGAGTGCAGTACCATCCCAAGCGTTGATGGTGACAAGAATCGAAAGTTCATCGCCCCATTGCAGCGTCGTGTTGAGTTCAGCATGAGCAACACGCTGGTCGTCAACTGAACTCCAAGAGATGAATACATCATTGGCCAGAAGTGTACTATTACGTTGATGTGTGACGTCGATATCGATCTCATACGAGCCATTGTCAGCAAAGGTGATGAGATATGCATGTTGATTGAGACCATTCTCTCCTTCAAGCCAAGCAGCGTTTATGGTTGGTTGCGCAGGCTGCCCATCTGCAGTTGCGATGAAAACAAGTGGAAGAACCATCATCAAGAGAAGTGCAAATGCAACCACCGGTTTCCGCATGCTCATAGAAAGAGGTAGGGTCTGCTCCTCTTCAATACTTGCGGTATGATGTGCATTCAGAAAGGTTTCAAGGCCTTTCTTCACAAGTCCAAAACATATCCGAAAAGAAGAGGTGCCACGATGGTCGCATCACTTTCGATGACGAATTTCGGCGTTTCAACTGCGAGTTTTCCCCAAGTGATTTTCTCGTTCGGAGGTGCCCCTGAATATCCTCCATAGGAGGGGGATGATTCACTGATTTGGCAATACCAAGACCAGAGAGGTACTTTTCTCTCTAAATCTTGATGCAAAAGAGGTACGACACATATTGGGAAATCTCCAGCTATGCCACCACCTATTTGTAAAAAGGCCAAAGAATCGGTTCTTGACTCGTACCATTGCGCTAACTGAATCATGTATTCAATTCCGTTTTTGAGTGTCGTCGAACGAAAATCACCTTCAATACAGTGTGCAGCAAAAATATTGCCAAGGGTCGAGTCCTCCCATCCTGGGACATAGAGGGGTAGATTTTCTTGAGCCGCAGCAAGCAACCAAGAATCGTCAGGATTTGCTTCATAGTTTGGCTCTAATACTTCACTCATCAATAACTGATAGAAAAATTCGTGAGGCAGTTTCGAGATGTTCGCGACATCCGCCTCTTTCCAACACGATACGATATGATGTTCTATCTTGCGGAATGCTTCTTCTTCGGGAATACAAATATCGGTCACTCGGTTGAGGTTTTGACGAAGTAATTCAGCATCATCTTCGGCTGATAAGTTACGCCAATTTTCGATTGAAACATACGAGTTATGAGCAACGAGATTGAACAGGTCTTCTTCTAGGTTCGCACCCGTGCACGAGATTCCAGCAATGTGACCTGCGCGAATCATTGGTGCTAAACTCCTACCAAGCTCTGCGGTACTCATGGCTCCAGCGAGGGTGAGGAAAATCTTCCCTCCATCTGCTAGAAATTGAGTGAGTGAATGTGCCGCTCTTGCGAGTTCACCAGCATTGAAATGCCGATAATGTTGGTCTACAAATAGTCGCACTGACATTTCATTCCCCCTCATGTAAGAAGCGAGGAAGGTGCTGCCTTCGCTTAAGTGACAGCGATGGTATTTGCTCGATCAATTGTTGATGGATATCATCCGCTAAAGCGTTCGGGTCAGAATCTCCACAAGTGAAGCAATCCAAGGCAAGCCACCCCTTTTCAGAATAGCAATGGGCAGAAACGTGACTTTCGTCGAGCAAGACTACAGCCGCAAAACCTACGGGCGAATTAGAGCCATCAAATTGTTCAACATGCGAGTGAACATTCCGAGCATTGCTGCGTTCTACTGCTTTTTCAAGAATTTCAAGTATCCACTGCCCATCATTTTCTTTTGGTGAAACATACTCCGTATAATCGAGGAATACATGGGCCCCGTGGGCTTGGAAATTTGTCATGATGTTCACCTGTTCTTTGCTTCGGGTCCTAAATCCTCTCTTTGAAATTTGTCTTGTTCAATGTACATGTTGCTTGAAAAAAGTCGATTCGATGGGGTTCCTTTTCCGGCCGAGTACTTCTCCATGCGGACTCCATCGCCCTTCATTACGTGCTTTGAGATGAGCAGCAATGGCTTTTGTTGCCAGCATTGCAGCTGTGAATTGAGTGATTGGCGTCTCTTCTTGGGCCACAATTTCGTTGACATCAGCGCTGATCACTGTGGCTTTTGGGGCGGCAAAGACTGCTTCAATTGTTTCAATGACTTGCCAAAAAGACAGACCACCAGGCACCGGAGTGCCCGTAGCAGGCACGAGACTTCCATCGAGTCCGTCGATGTCGAGCGTCAAATGAATCGGGCCTGAAAGCGTTTCAAGCGTCTTTAGCCATTGGCTCCATACCTCCTTTCCACGGGTTGGAGATTGCGTGTCTCGAGCGAAAAAGGTTGTAATTCGCTCGTCACTTTCAATCAATTCCAGTTCTTGTTTCGAATAGGCTCGAATGCCGACTTGAAGCAAGCGTCCAATTCCTAAATCGAGACTTCGGCCTGCTGCACATGCATGCGAATATGCTTCACCATTGAGTTCTTCACGAAGGTCTGCATGTGCATCGATTTGAACAACAGTGAGACGATGAAGATCTCCATCGATAAGCGGGTGATGTTGGGCAGCAAGGACTAACGGTGGTAAAATCCCATGTTCACCACCCAGAGCAAGTGGAAAACAATCGCCTGAATACCAGGGTTGTAAATAGCCGCGAATGTTGTCTAATTGTTCTCCGAGATTCTTTCCTTCCCCGTCCCATTCAGGTGCAGTAAAGATGTTTGCTCCAGCTGGTAAATCTTGACCCAGTGCATCATCAAACAATTCAACTTGCCCGCTTGCAGCAACGCAAGCAGCAGGGCCTTGGGCTGTACCTTGGCCGTAGGATGTTGTGAGTTCATAGGGTAATTGTAACACTACGACGTCTACATTTTCACCCTGTTCGGGTAAACCGAGGAAATTACCCTCAACATAGTCTTCGCTCACAACCTTGCCCTTGCACAGGTGTTCTTGAGGCTGTTGTTTGATGTTGTTTAAGGTGAGTCGCTTGTTGGGCTGTATGTCGGGGGGCATCTATTGCCCCGGCATTTCGAGGCTTGGAGGGATAAAATTGACCGATTCTTCTTCTTTTCATGAAATATCATCGATGAGTCTATATGGGTCGGAGTACAATATAATATGTGTCTGCGAAGTAATTTAGCGGCCAGCGGGGGAATAAAAAATGACAATGACATTATCTGAACTTACACGAGCAATTCAACAGCACATCGATTTGGAGATGGATGAAGAAGTCGCACAAGGAATGGCGGAACACGCTCTTGGATTCTTCGGCTTCTATAACCGTATTATTGACAATGCTTTGGAACCAACCGATCGTAACTTATTCTACATGTTCCAAGATTACGAACTCCTTACAACTGAATCAGAAGAAACGACTCTTTGGGACGGTCGTGAATGGAGGATTCACTATTGGAAATTCAAACCGGACCTACGCGAACGGGTCGAATCATACATGCAAAGAAACCGTGACCCTGAAGACATCGATCCTTTTGCTGACATCTACGGTGGTCAAACCAATATCAACTCCATTTGGACACGTGAATCTGAAAGGGTTACCAATCCCAATGCGTTTACTTCGGATTGGTAAATCGTTGGTTAAGTTCTTGAACGACCACCGTGACCGAAGTCCATGCGCGTTTGGGCTCTTTGTGTTCTTCTCTTAGCCAGTGCGTCTGTGCCAATGCTTACATCGGCACAACAGCCTGACATTATACAGGAGCACTGGTACCATACGTATGCGACACTCACAGCCGATGTGAATGCTTGGGCTGACGACCATCCTGACATTGTTGACTTGACTATCGCAGGCCAAACTGAACTCGGAAAGAATCTCTGGGTCGTACGGATCTCAGATTGGAGCAACGATACAAAAGCCGATGGAACGGACAAAGAAATCGTCTATATTGATGGAGGTCATCACGGTAACGAACATCTCGGTACTGAATTGGCGTTCCTTACCGCTGAATTCTATATTGAAGGGTGGGCTGCTGGAGACCAAGAAGCGATTGACGTACTCACAAATACCGAACTCCATGTTCTCATTATGCTCAACGCTGACGGAAATGATTTAGACACACGTTGGAATGTCAATCAAGTTGATTTAAATCGAAATTATGACCATCACTGGAACGAACAAGACGAGACACAGCCAGGCTCAGGTCCATTTAGCGAAGCAGAAACTGCAGCGAATGCCAATTACATGAATACTGTTGTCCCCAATGCCGACTTGTATGTTACAATGCATACTGGTGTTTGGATTATGTTGCATCCATGGGGCTACATTCCAGACCAGCCGATCGATTGGGAAATGTTTCATTTCATTCGAGATGATGTCCACGCCAATATCTCAGACATTCCAATTCGCAATGCTAACGAAGGATTGTATCCTAATTCAGGGACTTCTCGTGACTACGGCTATGGCATCATGGGGTACCCGACATTCACCTTCGAGACCGATGATGAACAATGGTTACTCGGTACTGTTGAGGCACTTTCTGACCGCTTAGGAGAAGAACTCGAAGTTATGCGATACCTTATCGATAATGTCTATAGTTGGAGGGCTCGTTTAGAGGTCCAATCAATCGTTCTTGAGGATGATGAATTGACATTGGATATCAATAATATCGGCCGTGCAACGACAGCAAATGCAACGCTGCAATATATTGATTCATCTGGTAGTGTGGTTTGGAATTCATCGAACTTTTCAGTAAATGCTACCAATTCTGCACAGGTCTCTTTCGATACATCTTCTCTTTCCATGACGACAGATGGTGCTTGGGAGTTACGGTATCAAGTACGAATCGTAGAATCTGCTCGTTGGGTTTCTGAACCAATTGAAGCGGACATGGTAGCGATTGTTGAAGATGATGAGTCGAGTTTCCTGGTCGGTTATGGGTTGTTTAATCCAGTGACCATCATAGCTGGCTTTGTGGCTGTTGCGGCAGTGATTCAAAGCGAGAAAGAAGAAGAAAAATGATGAATTCCATCACTTCTCTTTGCTGATATGTAGGCGCGAGGTTTCAAGTGCTTCAAGGACTACGCAAACATAGGTGAACTCATGAAAGTAAGCGTAAGCCCCGGCCACAACATTAACGGAACCCTCATTCTACCCCTTTTCGAAGGCTTTGATGCACTACCTGAAGCACATGAAACTGGCCTTCATACCGCATTGAAAGCCCAAATCAACCGTATTCTCCAAGATGGAGATTTCAAAGGAAAGATGAAATCTACAATGTCTATTCTCGGTGGCGAAGGTGGAAAAGCAATGTTAGTCGGCCTCGGCAAAGAAGACGATGCTGATGCTCACTCATACCGCAAAGCAGGCGCAGCAGTCGTTGCAAGCCGAAAGAAAGTTCATGGCACAGATTTGACTGTTGTATTCAACGGTACTTCCATCGATGCAATGGGTGCCTTTGCTGAAGGTATGCTCTTGCGTGATTATTCCTATGACCATTACAAACAACAAGAGGAAGAAGACAAAGAAAGTGAACTTGATGTTCGAATTACTTGTGATGAAGGCCAAGAAGATGAACTTAATTCACTCATCAAGATTCATGCTGGTGTTGCCTCAGGTGTTCACCTTTCACGTGATCTTGGAAACTGTCCTCCAAACGACATGTACCCTGAAGCATTTGCTGACCAAGCATGGGAATGGGCAAAGCAATACGATGATGTCGAAGTAACCATCATCAATTACGAGCAAGCAGTCAAAGCCGGAATGGGCGGACTGGTTGCTGTCGGTATGGGGTCTGCACGTAAACCGTGCATGGTCATCTTCCAACTCAATGGTAAGAAACCGGGTCGATGCCCTCTCCTTGTCGGTAAGGGAATTACTTTCGACACTGGCGGTATTTCACTCAAACCTGGTGCAAACATGGACGAAATGAAGTACGACATGGGTGGCTCTGCTACTGTTTTCGGGACCATGCAAGCTCTTGCATCGACTGGACACAAAGGAAAGGTTGTTGCCATTACCTGTATGGCTGAAAACATGCCTTCATCCAATGCTCAACGTCCAGGAGACGTCATCAAAACCCTCTCTGGAAAAACCATTGAAATCCTCAACACCGATGCTGAAGGACGCCTCGTTCTCTCTGATGGATTGTGGAAAGCTGGCGAATTTGACCCTGAATACATCATCGACTTTGCAACATTAACTGGTGCATGTGTCGTTGCTCTTGGCCACGAAGCAACCGGTCTCTGGTCCAACGATGATGACTTCCGAACTCGTATACATGATGCTGGAAACGCCGTTGATGAACTCGCTTGGCCTATGCCACTGCTCCCTGCTTTTGAGAAGGAAATGACCAATTCTAAGATTGCAGATACTCGCAACCTTGGCGCTGGTCGTTATGGTGGAGCAAATACTGCTGCTGCCTTCCTCAAGCAATTCGTTCCAAACCGTAACTACGAGAAAGACGGTGAACAAATCACTTGGGCACACATGGATATCGCAGGAACATACTGGGGTGCAAAGACCAACTCAATGGTTGGAAACGGTGCTACAGGTATTCATGTTCGAACCATGTACCATCTCATCACCAATGGATGAAGCGACTTTCTGAGGCCGTAACTCATGCATCGCCGTGCATCACTTCCAGCACGCATCAATGTTTTAGGTGAACATACAGATTATGCCGGGGGTCTCGCACTTCCCTTTGCAACTCACCTCCGTTTAACCTTGAATGCCTTCTCATTAGAGGAGGGATACGAGGGTGATGCTACAATCATTGAATTATGGCGTGCAGCGGGTGGCTGGCCAGCACGTTTGAATGTAGAGAGTCAAATCCCCATTGGTGTTGGAATGTCCTCGTCTGCTGCCTTATGTTTGGCAGTTGTATTGTGTGTAAACGGTTCAATGAAGCCTTTGGCTGCATGCTTGGAAGCGCAAAGAATCGAACATCAGGTTCTCAAAACACCGTGTGGCCTTTTGGACCAAATGGCGATGATGTTCGCAAAAGACGGATGTGCAACGCTGATTGATTTCTCAAATCAATCAACTCAATGTGTTATTTTACCTGTTGAATGGATCTTTAAACTGGTCGACTCAGGAATCCATCGAAATCTAAGTGAGACTTCATATCGAAGTCACATCGGCGATGCCATTCAAGTCGCTCATGTCGAAACGGAAAACCAACGGGTGAAGTCGGCACTTGGAGCATCGGCCCAAGAACTCGGGTTACTTCTCAACCAATCACATGCTTCACTGCAAACACTTGGCGTGAGTCTTACAGGAATGGATGAACAGGTCGCTGTATTGCAACAAACAGACGGTGTACTCGGTGCTCGAATGATGGGTGGTGGGTACGGTGGCATGATTTTGGTCTTGGTGGAGAGTTCCGAAATCCTACCAGATGCTCAAACTTTTCACCCTTCACAGGGTGGCTTTGTTGAGGAATTCTTCGAGTGAAGCAAGCCGTTCAGGTGTCCCCATGTCCCAAAATTTAGTATTATCAAGGTACGTTACTGCCTTTCCAGAAAGGGCGGGATAGACGGTCTCTTCCCAACTCCATTTTCCTTCTTTACCGTACTTGAGCAAAGTTGATTTTTCGACAACACTGGTTCCAGCTTCGTAACCATTCAGCGTTTGTGACGATTTGGTCTGTTTATCATATTCAATTAATTGCCCATCTTTGTGTTGGAGGTTCATCGAAGAATGTGCCTCTGTAACCGTCATCGTTAACGGGGAATCCATCGATTGGTGAAGGTTCAACAAAGGAGAGTAATCAACTGGATGTAAATCGTCACCCCATACGAGAATGAAACGCTCTTCGAGTAACTCTCGTGCATTCCATAGTGCGCCTCCAGTTCCGAGTGGCTCATGTTCTTGATGAAACGTCAGAGCCATTCCGGGGTGAGTAATTCCTTCAAACTGTTCTCCAAGATGACCTGTAAGAATTAATGCATGCATACATCCTTGCCGTTGAGCCCAATCAAGAATATGATGAAGCATTGGCTTACCGGAAACTTCAATCAAAGATTTTGGGGTTTTTTCAGTTATTTTCCCTAAGCGGGTGCCGAGGCCACCAGCCATGACCACAAGTTGAGGGGTTGTATGCGCTTTCACAATCGCAGCATATTCGTGGCCGCTTTCTTTGAGAGTTCTCTTTTTTGTCTCAAAATCAACATGATACAATCCAAATCTTTGGTCATAACCTTCAGCCCACTCGAAATTATCCATCAAACTCCAATGATAAAAACCACGCACGTCTATTCCGTCCGCAATGGCTTCCGCAGTGATGAGCAGATGTCTTCGGATATGCTCAGGGCGCATGTCATCATCGTCATCTGCCACCCCGTTTTCAGTGACGAGAATTGGAATGTTGAGGTCTGTGACCATATCAAAGGCCCTTCGAAGTCCTTCCGCATACATTGGGTATCGGAAATCAGTTCGTTGTTCCCATGGTCGAATTAACGGATCGATTTCAACTTTCGTTGGCATGAATGGTGTTGTCAATAAGTGGGTGTAATAGTTGACTCCGATGAAATCACTGCTGCCCTTGAGTCCTTCAATAGGTTTTGAAAAGAGGGCCGATGGCGGCTTAAACCTTCCATTCTTGAGTCCTTTGAGCCAACAGCGGTTGAACATGCCATCGAGAATTTTCGCCTGCATCCAATGAAGGGGATTCCAACGCCGATAAGGATCGAAAATATTGATGTTCTTTACCAACCCAATTTGGCATTTTTCTCCATTTTCCATTGCTTTGAGTCTACGGTAGCATTGTGCGTGAGCACGCATTAAGTTGAGCGACACCGTTCGAACTCGTTTGAACGAGCGAACACCGGGCGGGAATTCACCGAGAACATACCCCATCGTGGCATAGACCGCTGGTTCGTTAATTGTACACCACCATTCAACACGGTCGCTAAGGTGTTCAAACATCATTGAGCAAAAGTTGACCCATCCGGCGATGTTTTCTTCTTTTTCAAATCCACCTTGTTCATCCCACCACAGGGGTTGAGTGAAGTGGTGCAAAGTCACCATTGGTTGGATGCCTTGAATCAATAGTTCATCGACCAAATCCGAATACCACTGGATCGCTTCAGAATCGAACTGCCCCTCCTCGGGTTCGATTCTCGACCATTCAATTGAAAATCTGTAATGCGACACTCCGAGTTCTTTGATGAGTGTAACATCTTCTTCTCTCCGATTCCAATGGTCACATGCATCGCCGCTCAATTGTTTGCTTTTCGAACGTGGCTCAAACGCAGACCAATTATTTGTATTCCCTCCTTCAATTTGGTGTGAAGCAGTAGCTACACCCCACATGAAATCTTTGGGAAATGCACTCCCGTCTTTCAGTGAACTGTAATCAACAGTATCCCACTGGCGGTGTTCTTCAGTCCACACATGCTTTCCAAGCATGAAACAGCCATGAGGTTTTTTGTTCAACAATCCGCTTGTAAAGCGCACATCTTGAAGGTGCGGATAGCGGGAGTCGAACCCGCGACAAGAGGTTGGAAACCTCCTATGTTACCACTACACCATATCCGCATGATGTGAATATTTGTCCGAGAAGCCTCTCCTCTTTGAGTGAATCGGTCTTTCAATTACCAATTCACGGCATAGGTGGTCGAGGTGGTGGAGGAGGTGGAACTCTTCCACTGGCTGACAATGCTTGTCGAAGGCGATCTGCTGGAGGTTCATTGGTTCGTTTCATGCGAGCAGCGATGACTTCACGAGCGTGTTCAACCCGTTCGTCTGCAAGCCGAGACTTCGATGCATTCCCTCGAATGATGAGCATGCCCATCAAGAAGAAGAGTACAATTCCACCAAGCAAAGCCTGAATAATTGGCATTTCTATAATCTCGCTTAACGCACTTGCGTCATCATCCAGAGAATCACTTTCATCAACGATTCTGGTATCAAAGACTCTCAAGTTGATTGATGCTGAATCCATGGCAATATCGACGCCAGGTTCTTTGATGACGATATAGAGATCGAAATTTCCAATCGCTCTTCCTTCTCCACTGAAGAATATAGTTTGAGTCAAACCAGTTGTTTCAGTAAAGGTCAGAACTTGTATTTGTTCTGAAGCAATAATCGAAGAGATTTGCTGCCATTCGACTCGGACCGTTATGTCGTTAAGTTCACTTACAACCGTACAACTGAATGAGAAATAATCTTCCTCAGCCAGGTTGAGTTGGATATCGGTTGGCGTGCAGATGATTGCACCTTCAGCAATGTTACGTGTTGGGTCATTGATCCAGTGGTCGGGTCTTGAAGCTCCAGATGATTGGTTATCTCCATATCCATCACCATCAATATCAACCCATTGTGTAGGCTCGTTCGGGAATGCATCATTCGAGTTTGCATAGCCATCTCCATCCGTATCGATACACCCGGGAGCATTTCCAAGTGAAGCCGTTCCGAATGAGGTTGGACAAACATCTCCATCTGTGCCTTGTGGGTTGTCGCCCCATCCGTCACCATCGGTGTCAAACCATTGAGATGAATCATTATTCCACAAGTCATTGGTATCGCTTGCTCCATCGTTATCTGAATCAATACATCCGTAGACGTCACGGAATGATGTTCCGATTACAGTTGTACAATTATCGGGCTGTGTTCCGTTTGGATTGTCTCCAAATCCATCACCGTCGATGTCCGACCATTGTGTGGCATCATCTGGGAATAAATCACCGCTTTGTGATGAACCATCGTTATCTGCATCCGGACACCCAAAGACGTCGAGGTTTGAGTATCCTTCTTCGGAAGGACAAGAATCAGGTTCTGTTCCTAAAGGATTTTCACCGTATCCATCGCCGTCACTGTCGTTCCATTGCGTTGGATTCAAAGGAAGCGCATCGGCTCCGTTTGCACTGTTCCAGCCAGACGCATTTCCAAATGGAAGCGTTGGGTCTGAATAGCCGTCACCGTCTGTATCTGGGCAGGCATTTCGGTCAACCGTTGAATTTCCTGGTAAGTTGATACAATCGTCTTCAAGGTCATCAAATCCATCTCCGTCTGTATCTTGAGTGCGAGTCGGGTCGTTCGGGAAAGCATCGCTTTCGTTTGACATTCCGTCACCATCGTCATCGACACATCCGTAGCGGTCAATCGTTGAGTTTCCAGGAACACCAGGGCATGCATCCGGTTGAGGACCGGTTGCATTGTCACCGTAGCCATCACCGTCTTGGTCAAGCCATTGATTGGCAAGGTTTGGCAGAAGGTCGATCACATCGTCCCATCCATCTCCATCGGTGTCAGGGCAGCCCATACGGTTGCCGAGAGTTGAATTTCCAGCGAGGGTTATGCACGCATCAGGCGTTGTTCCACCCGAGTTATCTCCATATCCATCACCGTCAATATCAGACCATTGGGTTGAATCGTTGACTTGAGCATCCTCTTGGTCCGCCCAACCGTCTTGGTCAGTGTCCACACATCCAAGGGTATTATTTTGCCATGAATTGCCTGCAATCGAGGGACAATCATCAGCTAGATCTCCAGTGGCGTTATCGCCAAATCCATCACCATCTGCATCGCTCCATTGGGTGGGGTCAGTTTTGAAAGCATCTGAACCATTATCAGTTGGTGTCCAATTTGGGTCGGGGTCGGAATATCCATCGCCGTCGGTATCAGGGCAACCCATACGGTCGACCGTTGAGTTTCCGTAAAAGGTTGGACACGCATCGTCGATTTGGTCAGCAATGCCATCATTATCATAATCAGACCATCGGAGTGGATCACTTGGATGGGTATCTGCTCCATTTGCCATCGTGAATCCGAGGTCGGGGTCGCTGTATGTATCGCCGTCTGAATCTGGGCAGCCGTATCGGTCTCCCGAAGAGGTTCCAAGAGTGGAGACACAGCCATCAGGGAATACGCCGGCTGGATTGTCTCCATAGCCATCTGAATCCGTATCTACCCACTGGGTTGGTTCGTTTGGCCATACGTCTGCGCCATTGGTTGTCGTCCAAACTGAGCCGTTGTTCCCTAACGGGTCAGGGTCTGAATATCCATCGGCATCGGAATCTGGACAACCCAATCGGTCTTGGGAAGAAGTTCCTGTAACACTAACACAGGCGTCAGGGTTTAAGCCGGTAGCATTGTCACCGTAATTATCAGAATCTGTATCCATCCACTGGGTCTCATCAATTGGGAATGCATCAGCAGTTCCAATTGGATGGGCCGGCCAACCTAAAGTTGGGTCCGAATAGCCATCTTCATCACTGTCTGAGCAACCAAAGCGGTCGATGGTCGAACGTTTGCCTGTCGCAGCATCGTTGACGCACGAATCAGGGTTGTTTCCAGTTTGGTTATCTCCATAGCCATCACCATCAGTATCGAGCCATTGGGTGATATCATTCGGGAATGCGTCAGCAGTACCAGTTGGGTGGGCTAACCAGATGAGATCAGCATCTGAATAGCCGTCACCGTCGGTGTCCGTACACCCAATGCGGTCTTGTGAAGAGGTGCCTGAGGTTGTTGGGCATGCATCGCCTGAGTTCGCAGGAGGTGGATTGTCTCCGAACCCATCGCCGTCAGTGTCGTTCCATTGCGTGCTGTCTCCGAGGAAAGCGTCTGCGCCGTTGGAAACGAGCCAAACTGAACCATTGGTTCCACTTGGGTCAGGGTCGCTGTAGGTATCGCCATCTTCATCAGGGCAACCGTTTCGATCACCTGTGGAAGTTCCTACCACATTGATACATCCATCTGCACCTTGTGCGATGGTCCATCCTCCAAGATTACTTTCGGCATCTGAGAATGTATCCATATCTGTGTCGACACAGCCGTATCGGTCACCCGTGGAAGTTCCATCGATTGAAGGGCAACTGTCAGGATTGTTTCCTGCCAAGTTATCTCCATAGCCATCACCATCTTGGTCAGCCCATTGTGTGATTTCGGTAATGAACGCATCTGCACCTTGAGCGATGGTCCAATTACTGGCGGGGTCTGAATATCCATCTCCGTCAGAATCAGGACATCCTTGTCGGTCGTGAATTGAAATGCCGAAGGTGAATGCACATTGATCGTTTTCGTCTACAGTTCCATCAAAGTCAGCATCTTGAGTCAAGTTGACCATGAGATAGCCAGAATTGACAGCGACTGAAAAGAATTGAGGACCACTTGCAACCGATGTACCTAGCACGTGAATCTCCCAAACTCCTTGAGCAGGTGAGGTAAAAGTCAATCCCTTGAGATTGTTGATACTGTCTGACAGGTTGGTCCAGGTTCCACTTGGGTCTTTGATTGAAAGATCTACATCGTTGACCAAATTAGCAGAGACTATCGGGCTACTTGTAGCATCGTTGTATGAAAGCATAATTTGCATTGTTGGTGCTGCGTTCGGGACGCTAATGCTCCATCCGCGTTCTTCACCAGTCGATAACGATTCGCGGTCAACAAATGATGCAGAAGCGGCATCAAGTAGGTGAATTCGCCCCCAACCTTCGTGATTGTTTGGGGCGGTTTCACCAGCCCCATTTGTAACATCATTGTATTGTCCCATCATGTCGACAGCTGAAGTGGCAAAGATTCCTTTGACCAAGGCGGACGAAGGGTTGGAATGGTTGAGGTTATCAATCAAATGTTGTAACAGCAGGGCAGTTGCTCCAGCCGAAACTGGAGTGGCCATGCTTGTTCCGCTCATGAATTGGTAATCGCCACTTCCGCTTGAATAACGAGATTTCGTAGAAAGAATATTGGTGCCTGGTGCGGAGAAATCCGGTTTAAGTCGATTATCATCCGTCGGGCCTCTTGAAGAGAAGGTTGCCATTCCAGATATGTTATCCGATGCCCATGCTGGCCATGAACCTGTAGCATTGGATCGAAAGTTCTCACTTGCTCCGATTGAGATGACGTTTTTTGCTGTCGCAGGTGAACCCATACTGTCTAAATCAATTTCACCATCGCCGTCACCGTCTATTCCTTCATTAGCTGCAGCAAACATGATGACAAGGTTATCGTGTTCGAGTGCACTCATGTCGGATTGCATTGAGCTGGTCGTGTAGTATCCAGCCACACTCGAACCCCAAGAGTTGGTGTGGACGCGACTGCCATTGGCAACCGCCAAGTCAAACATATCGCCGAGGTCGTTTGGAATCCCGCCGAGTCCCCCATTGTATTCAAGTGCATGAACGAGTAACTGCGCTTCAGGGGCCATGCCTTTCACATTGGTCCATGTGGTTCCATCCCCCAATACAGAACCTGCTACGTGCGTACCATGTCCATGGTCATCTATTGCTCCATCGTCACAAGAACCAGGGAGTCCTCCAGACCAAGCACACCCCGATGAAGGGAGTGGGAAGGAAAGAATACCTTTGATGTGGTCTGCAAAATCAGGATGCATGGTTGAATCATTAACACCACTGTCAAGTCCAGTATCGCCGACAGTGACTACAATTCCGCTACCGTCAAGTGAACCCCATCCCGAATCTACACCGCTCATAGTGGTAGAATTTTGTAGGTCGTCAGCATGAATAATCATAGCGGCGACATCGTTATTCAAAGTGAAGTAGGGTTTTGTTTCAATCCATTCCACTGCCTCGTTTGATGCGAGCCATGTGATTCCGGAAATTTCCGCAACAGCGGTAACGAATCGTCCAGAGTGCGAGTCGATGACAATGTCATCGCGGAGTTCGAATCCATCAGGTAATTCTGTGCCAGAGAGCACAATGCTGATGATTGCTTTTCCTTCGATCGAGTATGGGTTCGTGAACACTTTCTCTTGACCAAGAACGCCTCGAACTAAATCTTCGCGGAGTTTATCAACAGCATCCAGCTGAGCTAAACCTTCGACTTCTAATTCTTCGAGTTCTACAGTCGTATGTCCATTAAGTTGACATTGGAATCCATTCGGGGGCATGTAGGTAAAACAATCGATTCCAGCATCATCCAGTTCATTGAACCATTCTGTAGGAATTGGATATTCATGTGTGAGTACATACCATCCAGTTAATTTCGAACTTTGACTTGTCCATTCTGACCAATCTTCGACTGCGATAACGCCCATGTCTCGGTAGAGGAGATTAATTTCTCCAATGCCATCAGTAGGATTGAACCAGCCGTTAGCCATATCACCGCTTGGAGCCAATCCAATTGCACTCAGCAGGTCTAAATCGACTTCAGTTTCAATTGCCATTTCAGCCTCTAAAGAGGGTGCTGCGTAGGTGATGGGCGCCAAAACTTGAATCAACATTAATGCTGAAAATATTATTGCTCGCACACGGGGGGTAGTCGTCATACTCACCGACAAACGCGGCTCCCACATGAATGATTTGTTTGAGCGTCTCGTGTGTGTGCTTGTTGAGAGGGTTCAAGAAGCACGGATTCGGCGGTTGACTTATGTCAGGGCATGGTAGGGGGAGTGCGAAGGTTCAATCACTTGAACCCGAGCAAATCAATGAGGGTGCTCAAGTACTCGGAAGCCAAGTTTGGAGAGTCGTGCCGTATGCGTTTCGGTACCCTCGCCGTCTGGTTGCAGGATTTCTTGGAAATGCCTGTGCTCGGGTTGTGGATTTAGTCCCCTTTGTCGCCATTGGATGGGCGGTCGATTACTTCACATCCGACATCATGGTCGGCCCTATGTTTGTTCAAGATGCAATCAATGCAATTCATTCCGAACCGGCCATTGGTTATGGTGTTATGATTTTTACAGGGTTTGTGATGCTCGCATTTTTCCAGGGTATTTCGGAATATTCATGGCAAACTCTTGGTTATAATATTCAGCACGATTTACGTATGGATGCAACCCGCTCACTCATTGCCATGGAGGCTTCCTACTATGACATGCGTCAAACAGGGCAACTGATGTCGATTCTCTCAAGTGACGTCAATCAATTAGAAGACGTGGTATCAGACTCATCAACATCGATTATCCGGATCGTCTTTACCTTCCTCACTGCATTTGTGATATTGGCCTCAATGTCGATCAAATTAGCTGGAATTTTGTTTGGACCTATTCTTCTTATTATTCCATGTGTGTATTGGTTTTCAACTCGAGTTCAGCGCAAATATCGGAAACAACGCGAATCGACTGGCGATATTAATGCGGTTTTAGAAAACCTCATTTCAGGAATCTCTGTCGTTCAAGCATACAATGCACAAGCATGGGAATCCGAACGAGTCGCTCGTGAATCCGGAAATTACCGGGACCAAGCAATGGGTGCAAGTCGTGACCGAAACCGATTTTTACCAATGATTTACGTTATTGCAGGAATTGCATTTGGGTTGTTAGTGACTGCGGGTGGATATTTAGCGGGTGAAGGCGAAATCTCAACAGGAGAACTCGTGACCTTTTTGCTTATTAGCACAAGAATGACCATGCCTATGTTCATTTTTGGAATTCTCATCAACCAACTTCAGCGTGGCGAGGCAGCCGCAAAGCGTGTCTTTGCTACCATTGATTTAGAACCAACAATCTACGATAAACCCGATGCGATTGAGTTGAATGAAGCGATTGTTTCTGTCGAATTCAAGGATGTTCACTTTACCTATCCTGGTACTTCAATTAAAGTGTTGAGCGGAATCTCCTTCAAAGCAGAAGGTGGAGATTTCCTTGGAGTTATGGGACACACTGGTGCTGGTAAAACCACAATTCTCAAACTCTTGATGAGTTACTATGTGCCGGACAGTGGAGACGTTTTAATCAACGGG
>TARA_B110001450_G_scaffold14658_1_pt1 | contig 17705 bp, 19 predicted proteins | sample TARA_B110001450 | Tara Oceans TARA_B110001450 (sample SAMEA4396538) | marine metagenome | biome: Polar Biome; feature: [SRF] surface water layer (ENVO:00010504); material: water (ENVO:00002006), including particulate matter (ENVO:01000060) such as... | depth 5 m | reverse complement strand
AGGAAGCTTAAGATGCGACTGAACACCCTTAGCCCGGCACCGGGTCGTATTAAAGAAGGCAAACGCTGTGGTCGAGGTATCGGTAGTGGTATCGGCAAGACTGGTGGGCGTGGCCATAAAGGCCAAAAGGCTCGGTCAGGCGGTTCTATTCGTCCAGGATTTGAAGGCGGTCAGATGCCGTTACAGAAGCGGTTACCCAAATTCGGATTTACCTCTCGACTTGCCGCAGTGACAGCTGAAATAAGGTTGTCAGAGTTAAACTTCATTGAAGGTGAGACTGTTGATATCGATTCATTGCGCGCAGCTGGTTTAATCAATAGCAATATTACGCGCGCTAAAGTGTTCGCGTCTGGGGCTGTCACTAAGGCCGTCACACTGAAAGGTGTTGGCGCTACCGCCGGCGCAGCCGCAGCTATTATAGCTGCTGGCGGCAAGGTAGAAGAGACCGTTTAATGGCCAAGAGCGGCACAATGCCAGTGGGCAATCAAAAAGGTTTAGGCGAGCTTTGGGCGCGTCTGGGGTTTTTGTTTATGGCCATTATCATTTATCGGATTGGTACTCATATACCAGTTCCGGGCTTTGATCCTGATCGTCTCGCCGAACTGTTCACTCAGAATCAGGGCACGTTCCTGGGTCTGTTTAATATGTTCTCTGGCGGTGCATTAGAGCGCATGAGCATTTTGGCGTTGGGTGTTATGCCATACATCTCGGCATCCATCATTATGCAGCTGCTGTCAGCGACAGTGCCGACACTAGAGCAGTTAAAGAAAGAGGGTGACAGCGGTCGCCGCAAGATTAACCAGTACACCCGGTATGGCACAGTTTTATTGGCCTTGATTCAGGGTACGGCCATGTCAGTTGGCTTTGCCTCGCAGGGCTTAGCTTACGAAGTTAATAGTTTGTTTTATATGGTGGCAATTGCCTCACTGGTTGCAGGCGCGGTGTTTTTAATGTGGCTTGGAGAGCAGATTACCGAGCGCGGTATCGGTAATGGTATTTCGATGCTCATTTTTGCGGGTATTGTTGCGGGTATTCCCGGCGCAATTGGTCAGGCACTAGAGTCGGCTAGAACGGGTGATTTAGCCAAGTGGACGTTAATTGTTGTTCTGATCATTGCCGTGGCAGTTGTTTACTTTGTGGTATTTATTGAGCGTGGGCAACGTCGATTGACTGTTAATTATGCTCAGCGTCAGGGTCGTCAGGCGTACAATGCGCAGGCTTCCCATCTACCACTTAAAGTCAACATGGCAGGCGTAATACCGGCTATCTTTGCAAGTAGTCTGTTGTTGTTTCCCACCTCGATCAGCCAATGGTTCGGCCAGGGTAGTTCGGCGACTTGGTTGAAGGATGTTGAGTTGCTTTTAGGACCCGGTCAGCCGCTCAACGTGTTGCTTTTCTCTGGTCTAATTATATTCTTTAGCTTCTTCTATACGGCGTTGATGTACGACCCGCGCGAAGTGGCTAGTAACCTTAAAAAGGGTGGTGCGTATCTACCTGGGATTCGTCCCGGTGAGCACACTGCTAAATACATTGACACTGTGACGACACGTCTAACTTTGATCGGTGGTGTTTACATCACATTGATCTGTTTGATGCCTCAGTTTCTGAATGTGTACTTTAATGTACCTTTCTATCTGGGTGGTACGTCATTGTTAATTGCGGTTGTTGTGACAATGGATTTTATGGCTCAGGTGCAGTCGCATCTAATGTCTCAGCAATATGACTCGCTAATGAAGAAGGCCAATTTAAAAAATGCTGGCCGTAAATAAAGAGGTGGTGCTGTGAAAGTACGTGCATCGGTTAAGAAGATTTGTCGTAATTGTAAGGTTGTCCGTCGCAAGGGTGTGGTTCGTGTTATTTGTAATGTAGAGCCGCGTCATAAGCAGCGCCAGGGATAATCTGGTTGATTTTTGGTAGATCTATCGGTATTCTAGCGCGCTCTTTTTGAGGCACTGATGGTTGTTAAACCTAGGTGTCTCGTCGAGGCGCGGGTAGTACTGATTAAACCTATAGTAGAAGTGGAGTAATTTGAATGGCCCGTATTGCCGGTGTCAACATCCCCGATCATAAGCACACAGTGATTTCACTGACCTATGTGTTTGGTATCGGTCGCCCAACTGCCAGAAAGATCTGTGCAGCGGTGGGTATTGCAGAAAGCGTTAAGATTTCTGCGTTAGACGAGAGTCAACTTGATCTGTTGCGTACTGCGGTAGGGCAGAACGACGTAGAGGGTGACCTCCGCAGAGAAGTTAGCATGAATATTAAGCGTTTGATGGATTTAGGCTGCTATCGCGGCCTGCGCCATCGACGTAGTTTGCCCGTACGTGGACAACGTACTAAGACGAACGCGCGGACCCGTAAAGGCCCACGTCGTCCCATCAAAAGATAATTAGGATCGGTTTCTAATGGCAAAAGCAGCAGCTAAGACGGCCCGTAAGAAGGTCAAAAAAACAGTTATTGACGGCATAGCGCATATTTATGCTTCGTTTAATAACACGATTGTTACGATCACAGATCGCCAAGGGAATGCTCTTTCTTGGGCAACGTCTGGTGGTTCAGGCTTTCGAGGCTCTCGTAAGAGCACACCTTTCGCTGCGCAGGTTGCGGCTGAGCGTGCTGGAGAAGCTGCTAAAGAGTATGGTTTGAAGAATCTTGATGTTCAGGTTAAGGGCCCCGGCCCCGGCCGAGAGTCTGCGGTTCGAGCGTTGAATAACGCTGGTTATAAGATTACAAATATCACGGATGTGACGCCTGTGCCTCATAACGGCTGTCGTCCACCCAAAAAACGTCGCGTGTAAGAGAGAAAGAAAATGGCTAGATATCTCGGACCAACTTGTAAACTGTCACGTCGTGAGGGAACAGATCTTTTCCTCAAGAGCGGTGTGCGCCCATTAGAATCTAAGTGTCGCGCCGACAGCGCACCTGGCCAGCATGGTCAGAGTCGTGGTCGTCTTTCCGACTATGGTGTACAGCTACGTGAAAAGCAGAAAGTACGCCGCATTTATGGTGTGTTAGAGAAGCAGTTCCGCGGCTACTATAAAGATGCTGCCAGTCAGAAAGGTAACACGGGTGAGAACTTGCTGACCATTCTTGAAAAGCGTCTCGATAACGTTGTTTACCGAATGGGGTTTGGTGCTACTCGCGCGGAGTCGCGTCAGTTGGTCGCGCACAACTCTATTTTGGTCAACGGCCAGAAAGTTAATATTGCGTCTTTTAGAGTTCAGGAAGGCGACACAGTCGGTCTTCGCGAAAAAGCTAAGAAGCAGCTGCGCGTTCAGACTGCGTTGCAGTTAGCGTCGCAACGCGGTGAGGTCGAATGGTTACAGGTAGATTCGAGCAAAATGGAAGGAACGTTTACGCGTAATCCGGACCGTTCTGATCTTCCCGCTGAGATCAACGAAAATCTGATCGTCGAATTGTACTCCAAGTAATCGCTGTTTAGCTCTTACAGGTAATATTATGCAAAATTCTGTTAATGAAATGCTTACACCTCGCAACATTGCTGTGACCGCTCATGACGCCACGCATGCAAAAGTGGTTTTAGAGCCATTAGAACGTGGCTTTGGACATACTTTAGGTAATGCACTACGTCGCATCCTGCTCAGCTCGATGACTGGCTGTGCCATCGTTGAAGCTGATATAGAGGGTGTTGAACACGAGTACAGCACTATTGAGGGTGTTCAGGAAGACGTGATTGACATGCTGCTAAACCTCAAGGGTGTTGCGGTAGTTATGGAGGGCCGTGATGACACGACTGTTACTTTGGACGTTAAGGGGCCCTGTGTGGTTACCGCTGCGGACATTGCAGTGGATAGTCATGTCGAGGTTATTAATCCTGATCATGTTATTGCCAATATCGCGAGCAAGACCCATCTTAAAATGCAGCTTCGAATTATTCGCGGACGCGGTTATCAGCCAGCAGAGCAGCGTGTTAATGATGAAGAAGATGCGACTATTGGGCGGCTGCAATTTGACGCGTCGTTCAGTCCAGTATTGAAAGTGTCTTATAACGTGGAGAGTGCGCGTGTTGAGAATCGTACGGACCTAGATAAGTTGGTGCTAGAACTTGAGACTAACGGTACTATTGATCCTGAAGAGGCTATACGCCGTGCTGCAACTATTCTGCAGCAGCAGATGGCCGTGTTTGTTGATCTGCAGGGCGAGTCTACTGACGAGCCTGAGGAGAAAGAGGAAGAGATCGATCCAAGTCTGTTGCGTCCGGTTGATGATTTAGAGTTGACAGTTAGGTCGGCTAACTGCCTCAAAGCGGAAAGTATTTATTATATCGGTGATCTGATTCAGCGCACCGAAGTAGAATTGCTGAAAACGCCTAATTTGGGTAAAAAGTCCCTGACCGAAATTAAGGATGTCTTGGCTTCTCGCGGACTTTCCCTAGGAATGCGCCTTGAGAATTGGCCACCAGCGAGCCTGAAAAGTGAACGCGAGTTAGTTTAAAACGCTTAGCCCGTATAGAAATTATTGCTGAGAATGCAGAGAATTAAGGAATTGAATCATGCGTCATCGTTATAGCGGTCGCAAATTAAATAAGACTGGCACTCATAAGAGAGCCATGTTTCGTAATATGACAGCGTCTCTAGTGGAGCACGAGTTGATTAAAACCACTCTGCCGAAGGCTAAAGAGCTACGGTGCTTTGCCGAGCCCTTCATCACACTCGCTAAAGAAGACAGTGTTGCTAACCGCAGGCTTGCGTTTGATCGTCTGCGGAACAAAGAGACCGTGGGCAAATTGTTTGCCGATTTGGGTCCTCGATACTTAGAGCGTCCGGGTGGTTACTTACGGATTCTTAAATGCGGTAACCGTTCGGGTGACAACGCTCCAATGGCGTACGTTGAGTTGGTAGGTCGTGTGATGGCTGGTGAGGCGGAAGAAATTGCGGAAGCTGTTGCTGATTAAGAGCTCCTAGCCGTATAAAAAAGCTGAGCTACGCGCTCGGCTTTTTTTTGACCGTTTTTTCACCAGCCTTCGATCGAAACGTCTACCGCACCATTTGCTGTATATTATGGCTGTTGTTTAAGACACTTCAATTCGGCTTCTGGCGAGCTGCTTTTGTCAGCATAGATTACAGACCTCTGGCCAAGCTGCAAGGTATGAGCGATCAGTAAAACCTGCCCCTTAGCGATGGTCAAAGTACTCTTGCGTGTCCATGTCCATGATACGTAAGGGCCCCCCCCAGACATAACCTGTATCTAACGCGAACAGGTTGTCCCCGCAGTCTCGGCCCTGCAGTGCCGCCCAGTGGCCGAAGATAAGTTTGTCATTACGCGTCTTGCGTGCCGTGAAACTGAACCAGGGCGCAAAAGGCGGTGCGGGGTTTTGACCATCCTTAGATTCTAGTTCTAAAGCGCCAGTGGCCGAGCAGAGGCGCATACGTGTTAAGTAATTGGTAATGACTCGCCAACGATCAGGACCCTCAAGATCTTCCCGCCACATGGATGGCTGGTTGCCATACATATTTTGAAAATAGACACCACTGTCCTCGGATCTTAAAACCGCACTGACCTCATCTGCAAGCCTCTGAGCCGTGATGAGATCCCACTGTGGCGGGATACCAGCATGAACTACGGTATAGTCACCGACCGATAGCAGCAGCGGTTGTTGCTGCAGCCAATTCAGGAGCTCCTCTCTGTCAGGCGCCGATAATATAGGCGTTAAACTGTCGTGCGGCGTGGCTGACCTTACCCCCTTGGAAATGGCTAGAAGATGTAGGTCATGGTTTCCCAGCACCGTCTTAAACGCAGGACCCAAGCGTTTACAAAATTGCAAAGTCTCAAGAGAGTTAGGGCCACGATTAACCAGGTCACCCACGGCAATAAGCTGATCCTGCGCCGGGTCAAACGCCAGTTTGTCGAGTAACGCCTTCAGGGGGTCTAAGCAGCCCTGAAGGTCTCCTACAGCATAAGTAGTCATGGTTTAATGGACGGCATGTGGTATGGACAGTAAAAAGGGTTCTATCGCAGCATCAAACGACTCACCTTCATGAAAGGTGAGTTGATAGGTACCTTCCATAGTGCCAATTGGGGTAGCCAGAGCCACACCGCTGGTATATTTGTAAATACCGCCTGGAGCTAATGTTGGTTGCTCGCCAATCACGCCAAGCCCGCGCACTTCTTTGCGTTCCTGATTAGCATCTACAATAATCCAGTGCCTGCTGATCAGTTGCACGGCCTGACTGGCATGATTTTCAATTGTGATATGGTATGCGAACACGTAGCGACCATCCTCAGGCTTTGACTGGTTGTCGAGGTATTCAGTGCTCACGCTAATGACTATAAGGTTTTTCATGCTGATTGACTAATACTCTCGTTAATATGGTTGGCAAGGCTAACAAAATCTGCCACTGAAAGCTGCTCTGGGCGCTTTGACAGATCAATCCCATGATCAGCCCCCTGCAAATGATCGGCATACGGACGCAGGCAGTTTCGCAAGGTCTTCCGACGCATCTGAAAACTCTGTCGCACCAATTGGCTAAGCAATTTCTCATTATTGGCTTTAAATGGCATCTCTGTATGAGGCTTTAGCCGAACTACGGCCGACTGCACCTTAGGCGCAGGACGAAAGGACTCTGGCGGCACAGGAATCAGCGGCATCACTCTGCAATGATACTGAATCATTACAGAGAGACGGCCATAGGTCTTATTCCCGGGGGCGGCAGACAGCCGGTCGACTACCTCGCGCTGCAGCATAAAATGCATATCCTCAATAAGATGGCCCACAGTCAAAAGGTGAAAGAGTAGCGGTGTCGAAATATTGTAGGGCAGGTTACCCACCAACCGAAGCTTACGGCCATCATAGAACTGTTCAAAGTCAGTCTTCAAAGCATCGCCGTTATGGACAGAAAAGCCCGGCTGATCGACAAATTTGTCTTCGAGAAACTTAACCAAATCTCGATCCAGCTCTAGCACTGACATATTTGGACATCCCGTGATGAGCTGCTCAGTAATAGCGGCCATACCCGGGCCGATCTCAATCAGGTTGTCGCCTGGCTTAGGTGCCACGCAGGCGACAATCTGACCTATGATCTGCTGATCTATCAAAAAGTTCTGGCCAAAACGTTTTCTAGCCTGGTGGTTAATAGTCAAAAATTACTCGCTTTAGCCATGTTGACAGCGACCCCAATGGCTGCATTTAAGCTACCGTTACTGGCGGCTCCTGAAGCGGCTAGATCAAGCGCGGTGCCATGATCAACAGAGGTTCGAATAAATGGCAGGCCCAAGGTTATATTCGCCGCACTACCGAAGCCTTGATACTTCAATACTGGCAGCCCCTGATCGTGATACATAGCTAGAACGGCGTCAGCATCATCTAAGTACTTGGGTGTGAACAATGTATCTGCTGGCAAAGGGCCAACAATATCAATGCCAAGCTGTCTAAACGATTCCAAGGCTGGAGCTATTATGTCTATTTCCTCAGAACCCAAATGGCCTCCTTCGCCGGCATGGGGATTGAGCCCGCAGACTAAAATTCTCGGGTTGTTAATACCAAACTTAGTCTTTAGATCTAGGCAGAGGACAGTCAGTATATTATCGAGAAGGTCTGGCGTGATTGCGTCAGCCACATCGCGTAGGGGCAGATGGGTAGTCGCTAGCGCGACACGCAAACTCTCCGTGGCTAGCATCATTACCACCGTCTTGGAGTGCGTCAGTGCTGCAAGGTATTCGGTATGTCCAGTAAAAACTATGCCGGCATCGTTAATGATCGACTTTTGCACCGGCCCCGTGACTAGGCCGTTACAGTCACCAGCTTGCACCGCTTTGACTGCGGCATCGATACAGTCTAGTACATACTGAGCGTTGCCAACCGCCAACTGCCCCGGGACAACCGGCTCTGAAAGTCGAATAGGTACCACCGCTAACTCTGATGCAACCGCTGGCCTGTCGCTAGGTTCAACTAACGTCAGGGGTAAACCGAGTTGAGAGGCGCGGCTCAGCAGTAGATCAGGGTCGGCAAAAGCAACAACTGCATGTTTATGTACTTCCTGTACGGTCTGAATTAACAGATCAGGCCCAACACCGGCGGGTTCCCCTGGGGTCAGTGCTAGGCTTACTGTCATGAAGGCTTAACCTCTTTAATTTCGATAAATGCCTCATCGCGTATTTCTTGCAACCAAACTTGTAGCTCTTCTTCATACTTGCGCTCACGCAACACATTCTGAGCACGATTGCGCAAAATCTCGCTACTAAAATCTTGATCCCGGCGCTCAGTAACCTGCAGAATGTGCCAGCCAAACTGCGATGCGAAAGGCGCGCTGATTTCATTTAGCGCTATCGAATTCATTGTCTCTTCAAATTCAGGTACAAACATTCCTGGGGTAGACCAGCCCAAATCGCCACCTTTTAGCGCGGAGCCAGGGTCTTCCGATAGCTGTTTGGACAGCTTTGCAAACGCATCACCGGCCAATACCTGCTCGCGGAGACCATTAAGTTCAGCAATGGTCGCCTGTTCATCGCGAATTTGATTCGGCTTAAGAAGTATATGGCGCGCAAAGTGCTGCTCAATAAGCTGCTTGCCGCCGCCGCGTCTCTCATAGAGCTTTAACAGATGGTACCCAGCATCACTGCGAATAGGATCAGATACCTGTCCCAGTTCGAGCTGTTCAACTGCGTCGATAAAAACGCCTGGCAATTGAGCCATTTTACGCCAGCCTAGATCACCGCCTTGAAGGGCTGATTGGTCCGCTGAATTGGCTATCGCTAACTGTCGGAAGTCGGTGCCATTGATTGTATCCGTTTGAAGTTTCTGTGCGCGGGCTAAAATGCCGTCAGTATCATATTTGCTCGATCCTGTCGGCACCGACAGTAAAATCTGGCCTATATTAACGTCTGGCGATATCAAAAACCGTCCTTCTTCAGAGGTGAGGAAATTATCCAGCTCTTGCTCACTAATGCGGATGCGGCGCATGACCTTGCCCTGTTGTACGCGTCTAATAACCATTTCATTGCGGATCTCTTCACGAACCACGGCGATGGTACCCCCGCGGGATTGAATCTCAGTAATATACTGGGTAATGGTTAGGCCGTTACTCTGTGCAACCCGAGTAATCGCCTCGTTAAGTTCTTCGTCGGTGATGCGAATGCCCGCGTTATAGCCCATATTGAGCTGAAGCCGCTCAGAGATAAGTCGCTCTAGTACCTGCTGTAATATGACTTCCTGAGGCGGTGCCTGAGTGCCGGACTGTGCAATCTGATCATTAATTGTCATCATCCGCTGCTGTAACTCGCTATTGAGCACGATGTCATCATCGACTATGGCAACAACCCTATCCAAAATTGTTACCTGAGCGGAGATACTGAGCGAGATCGACAGCGCTATAGACATTAGAGCTAAATGTAGTTTAGAAATTGACCGGAGGTTCATAACCATATATACCTTTTTCGAGTATCGTGTCTACCCGGCCGCTGCTACTGGCCAGACCTTTAAATTGTACCTGTAACATTATTCCATCTTGAGACCGCAAGTCCCTTTCTGGGAACAACATAGAATCTTCTCTGTCTATCCAACGACGCCAGACCAAAGTCGCGCGCCAACAGCAACTGTTATATTCTAAACCGGTAAAGATATCGACATCTCGTTGATTGGTAAAGTCGCGACTCCAACGTCCGACCAGATTGATATTACCCAGCAACGGCAGCGTGCCAGATATATTTGCCTGCTCAATATTGGTCTTAAAAGAGCGCTGCTCAAAAAGGCGTGGGTCATCTCGCGTATATCTATGGGTCAGATTGAATAATCGGTTTTTACCATCATTGTAGCGTATCCCAATACTTGCTTTCTCTATAAGACTTTTGTCTTTATCGTAAACAACATCGCCCGTTATGCGCCAGTTGGTTTTAAACCTAGCGGTAAAATCTAAGGCCATGGGAGATTGACTTAACACTGTCGCAGGCCCCGGCAGTGTGACCTGCCTGTCCGCATAATAAATCGACTTAGCTAAACTAATTTTAAAGCGCTCCTGACCAGTTTTCTTGCTGATATAACGACTAGTCAAGGCGACTGTCAGTCGTTGCTCATCGGCAATTCGATCACCGCCTCCAAAGCGGTTGTCAGCAAATAATCGGTCATAGGCCGCCGTCATTTCGCTAGTATCAAAATCTGGCAGCGCAGACTGGTCTTTCGTGGCTGTATTAACATAGTAAAGTCTCGGCTCCAGTGTTTGGGTCAGGTCTCCCAGCCAATGGGTATCACGCTCGAGAAAAAGCCCTCCATCAATGGAATACACCGGCACGGTCACTGATGGGCTGTCGTTGACAAAGGCACTGTTATTCAGGTCCAGATCATAGGCTCTATGCTTGAGCGAAACCGCGGGCGTAATATATCCCCAAGCCCACTCATTAGACCAACTAAGGCTATAGTCGATGCGGCTGCGACTACCTGTTACATAACTAGGGTCGTCATCGCGGTCAAATATCGAATATTCGTGGTCCAGTTTTAGCGCTAGGTTATTATCGAATCTGTAGTACCCGCTTGCTGTAATTCTGGGCAGGATTTCGTATTGTTTATTAAGACCCTGAGTAATCAGCTGATGATCGAGGGTATCGATACCATAATTCCAATTTTGAGTCTTGTAGCCGACAGATGCACGCTGAGCTAGGTGGGTGGGGCTGGTATCATCGATACTAAAGTTACCTAAATCATCAAAATATTCAAAATCGCTGACCTTGCTATAGTCCAGGGCGGTGGACCAGGGACGATCAATGCCGCCATTGTGCTTGACGTTGCCGCTGTATCTATCTTCACCTTCATTAGGCCGCAAGCCAGTGACATTATCTATACTGCTGACGATCTCACCGGAGAAAGGATCTTTTTTGGTGGTACTTTTGCCTCCCCTGTCGTTGCCAAGGTAACTTGCGGAGACTTCGGTCATCGACCAAACGCTTAGATGACGACCTTGAATTTCTAAGGCGGCGCCGCGCTCTTGAATGTAACGCGGGGAAATGATGGCGTCATAATTTGCAGCTATATTCCAGTAAATAGGCTGTTCAAAATCGACGCCACTGTCACCATGAACAGTTATTGAAGGGAATAAAAGCCCACTAGCGCGGCGATCGGTGACGGGGAATGTCAGATAGGGAAAGTAAAAGATTGGTACCTCTTTCACTTCCATACGCACGCTTTTCATCGTCGCAAATCCGGTGTTCTGGTCGATAGCCAGCTTGCCACTCACTAGCCGCCAGATTGAGTCTCCGGGCTTACAGGTTGAAAAGCTGGCCCGATTCAGCGAAATAATTCCGTCTTCAGTACGCGATAGGCTATCGGCCGTGCCGTGGGCAGACCCTTTGTGGATAACGTAGGTAGGATTGTCGATCTCAATTTCTTTGGTGTCTGTTTGCAAGGTGGCACTGTCTCCCAACATCAGCAACCCCGGCTCCCGAAACTGCACATTACCTTGCATTTTAATCAGACGTTTGACTTGATCAATTTCAGCACTGTCGCTGCGTGCCTGGCGATAGCCTTGTGAGAACTGCACATCACCCTCAAGCATTGCAGCGCTTTCAGTGATGGCCTCGGTGAAATTGGCATTAATGCGCAGAGACGCATCATCCGGGTTCATCTCGGCATCTGGGTAATTTTTCTCGGGCTCGATATAGCCACCACAACAGCTGCTATCGACAAGACGCGTCTGCTCGCCAGTCATATCGGTTATATCGACCCAATCGAGGTTCAGACCGCTGCTAACTCTTGGCTCTTCGGGATCAGCGACTGGAATAGATATCCGACCGGCTGGGCGATAACGCTTAGTAGCACTTTGATATTGCTGTTTTCTGCACAGCCACTGACCATTGTTACTGGCAGCACAGTCCCAGTTTGACGTAGATGGCTCATCCTTAGCGGTGGCTGCAACAGGCACTGTTGTCCCAATCACCAGGGCTAAGCATAACCAATTGCAACCCAGCAGTTGTTTAGTTCGCAGCATTGAGAACATTTCAGTCAAAACCCGAGTCCAGCACTTTAAGAATGGACCGATATTTTACCTGATATCTACCGACAGTAGAGGCCTGAATTGCAGTAAATAGGCTAGAATATCCCCCTTTAGTGCGGTTAAATGCTGTCCGCGCGAGATATTGAGATACAGCAATTGAATTACAAGGATTTGCCGAGCAGTGAGCGAATGAAAAACCAAGATAAACAGGCCTTTATGGATTGGATTATCGCCTATATTCCTACCAAAAATCGCCTTCAGGGTCCGCTGCAGGTCGAAGCCCTTGCCGGAGACGCCGGATTTCGCCGCTATTTTCGATTGAATACTCAGCCCAGTCTAATCGCAGTTGATGCGCCGCCGGCGCAAGAGAATAACCCAGCCTATGTTTCCGTGGCTATGGCGCTTCAGGCTCAGGGCATACGTACCCCAATCATTTATGCGGTGGACTTTACCCGAGGTTTTTTATTGCTCGAAGACTTTGGCTATGATCTCCTGCAACCCCTGCTTAACGAGAACAGTCTCGGGGAGTACTATCAGCAGGCTGAATCGACGCTACTGGCGCTTCAGCAAACCGCGCCAAAGGCACAAATATTTCCAGTTTATGATGCCCCGCGACTTCACGCCGAGATGGCCCTTTTTGGGGACTGGTTTCTAGGAGAAATGCTTGGTATTAGCCTTGATAGAGATGAAATGTCTCTTTTGGATACGGTGTTTGACGTATTGATCGAGAGCGCGCTAACTCAGCCTCAGGTTGTAGTGCACAGAGATTATCACTCCCGAAATCTGATGCTTTTGCCAGATAAGAGCCTCGGTGTGATTGACTTTCAGGACGCGGTTGTCGGGCCAGTGACCTATGATTTGGTGTCATTACTGAAAGACTGCTATATACGTTGGCCTGCAGAGCAGATGCGAGAGAGGGCAATTGTCTTCAAGGCTCAGTCTCCCCACTGCGATGCTTCAGGCCAGCAGCAGTTCCTTCGCTGGTTTGATTTGATGGGCATGCAACGGCACATCAAAGTTATGGGTATCTTTGCTCGTTTAGCGCTGCGCGATGGCAAGCAAAGCTACCTTAAAGACTTACCCCTAGTTATTCGCTACAGTCTGGAGGCAGCAAAAGCCTATCCGGAAACGGCTAAATTTTATGATTGGTTTTTACAGCGCGTCGAGCCGGTGCTGTCAGCACAAGCTTGGTACAGCGATTGGCAAATGGCTGGTGAACAACCATTTGCGCAGGATGGTGTTACATGAAAGCGATGATTTTGGCTGCGGGCTTTGGCAAGCGGCTGCGCCCGCTGACCGAGACAACACCGAAGCCGCTGCTGCAAGTTGGTGATAAACCATTACTGCAATATCATCTTGAGCGCTTGGCGGCTGTCGGTATTACCGAGGTTGTAGTTAATACTAGCTGGCTAGCCGAGAAGATTGAAGACTACTTTGCCGATGGCACAGCATTGGGCGTAAATATTCACTGGTCTCGGGAGTCATTTCCCCTTGAAACTGGGGGGGGTATTGCCAAGGCGCTGCCCCTGTTAGGCAGTGACCCATTTTTGCTGATTAATGGGGATATTTGGACGGACTATCCCTTGGAGGGTTTTCAGTTGGCTGCTGATGCTGAAGCCCACCTTGTTCTTGTTGATAACCCGGAGCACCATCCTCAGGGCGATTTTGCTCTAGTGAGTGATAGGGTGACTTTGGACGTTAGTCCCCGGCACACTTTTAGTGGGATTAGTGTGGTGCGACCGCAGCTATTCGCCCGATATCAGGCTCAACATGGAGGGCCTGTTAGCTTTCGCTGGCTTGACGTTATGCGCCCTGAGATCAAGTCGGGCCTAGTGACTGGCGAGCTTTATACCGGACAGTGGTGGGATGTGGGAACTGTTGAACGACTGACGTTACTGGATGATCAGTTAAAACAGGCTTTGAAGCAGGATCGCGATAGCTTTTGACGTAGTCGGTTGAATGGGTCCGCAAGCCGCGATGTAGTTAGGGGTAACCGAATATTAAAAGCTATTAGTTTTGCGTTAATGATAGCGAGGCTGCCGTTGATGACGACTTGCCCATAGGAGCATATCTTGGATTTATTGGATAACAGTAGGAGCACATTGTGACGGAATCAGTTGGTCATGGCGGTGATTATGTTGCCAACGGTGGGTTACGGTGACGCCGCAATTAAAACGACTATCGCTGTGGGCAGCGCCTTTGATTGGGGCTGCTATGACCCTGCTCATGCTGCAAACTGGCTGGGGGCGTGAAGGTGCTCTCACCGCAGGACTCACAGTACTCTGCGCACTTTGGTGGGTGTTTGAACCTATCCCCATCCCGGCGACAGCAATGATTCCACTAGGTCTATTTCCACTGCTTGGTATTCTTGATGGCAAACAGGTAGCGCAGGCATACGGTGACCCACTGATTTTGCTACTGATGGGCGGCGCCATGCTTTCTAAGGCTATGGAGAAGAGTGGTGCCCACCGGCGTCTGGCACTGTCAATGGTCAGCCTTTTTGGTGGTGCTAACCAGCGGCGTCTAGTTTTTGGTTTTATGGTTGCCTCGGCGGTGTTGAGTATGTGGGTTTCCAATACGGCGACCACGTTAATGTTGTTACCGGTGGCCTATGCAGTGCTCGAAAGTGCGTCCGACGAGGATTCTAGAAATTTGGCTGTGCCTCTATTTCTCGGCATTGCTTATGCCGCGAGTATTGGCGGCTTAGGGACACCGATAGGCTCGCCGCCCAATATTATATTTCTGAAAATTTATGGTGAGGCTACGGGTACCATGCCTAGCTTTAGTCAGTGGATGCTGTGGGGTTTGCCTGTCGTACTGCTGCTGCTTCCTCTAGCCGGCCTGTGGATTACTCGTCATGTTTCAGAGACTGCGCCGGTAAAAATTCCTCCGGCAGGAATTTGGCGTACAGAAGAGGTGAGGGTGTTAGTAGTTTTTTCAATGACGGCGCTGGCCTGGATTACATTAAAGGAGCCTTTTGGTGGTTGGACGAGTTTGTTCGATGTGCCTAATGCCAACTATGCTGCAGTCGCGCTCACGTCAGTGGTGCTATTATTTATATTACCTAATGGCCATGGTGGTAAATTGTTGGATTGGGAGTCCGCCTCATCCATCCACTGGGGTGTTCTATTGTTATTTGCCGGCGGCATTGCCATCGCCAAAGCCTTCACTGCGACGGGCATTAGCCAGGCGATTGGAGAATCGTTGTCAGGCGTAACAAGACTATCCATTATTGTGCTAATTGCTACCGTGGCACTGGCGGTGACCTTCTTAACTGAAATCACCAGCAATACTGCAACCACTACGTTATTGATGCCGATTCTGGCAGCTGCTTCTTTGGGGGCCGGCTTTGATCCTGCACTATTGATGCTGCCCGCTGCACTTTCTGCCAGCTGTGCTTTTATGTTGCCTGCGGCAACAGCGCCTAATGCGATTGTATTTGGTACGGGGAAAATCACCGTAGAACAGATGGTCCGCGAGGGTTTTGCTTTAAATCTTATGGGCGTAGCGGTGATTACATTGGTGGTGTATTTTTGGTTAGCTGTCTAGTAGGAGTTTGATGTTGCTGGCTTGAAGTGTTTGGCTGCCAGCAATGGACAGCACCAGCGTCGCCATTTCATCCCAGATGTCGGCGTGGCGCGCGCCCTTAATACCTCGGTCGATCGCCCCAGCCTGATATAGAAACATCCTCAAATGGGCCGGTTTACAGCGTTGCAGTGCACGCCGAAATAGGCCCATTCGATTGTCCCAAACTCCGGCATTTTTAAGCGCCCAGTCACTGTGTTGACCAAGGGCAACCTGTTCGCTGGCCCGGACTAAAATACGCAGCTCGCGAGTAATCGCCCAAAGTAATGACAATGGGTCCGCCCCTTCATTTTTTAAACCGCGCAATGACTTAGCCGCTGACTGTGCTTCGCCCATGAGCATTCTGTCGATAAATTCAAATAGATTATATCTGGCACTGTCAGCCACTACTGATGACATAGTGCTGGCGTTCACCTTGCCATCCAGTGATAATAATTTGAGTTTTTCAATTTCTTGTACCGCCGCCAAAAGATTGCCTTCTACGCGGTCGGCCAGTATTTGTACGGCCTCTGGATTGGCTTGAATTCCGCTCTGCTGGAGCCGCTGTTGAATCCATTTGGGCAGATCATCACCCTTCACAGGCCACACTTGAATATGAGCGCCCAAGGACTCCAACGCTTTTAACCATTTACTGTTTAAGGCGGACTTTCCCAATTTCGGCAAAATAATTAGTAGGACATTATCGGTATTGGGGTTGGCGCATAATTCAGTCAGGGCTTTGCTGCCTTTGTCGGCAGGTTTGCCATTAACGATACGAATTTCAAGAATTTTTTTATCGGAAAATAGCGAAAGAGCGTTGGCTTCACTGATTAAACTACCCCAGTCATAATTACTACTATTACCCTCAACATGAAAGAGTTCTCGTCCAGTGAAGCCCCTCTCTCGAGCGGCTAATCGAATAGCATCTGCAGATTCCTGTGCCAATAAAGGCTCTTCACCGCTAATCACATAGACTGGCAGCAGCTGTTTTTGCAGATGGCTAGAAAGCTGCTCTGCTCTGAGTTTCACTGACCGATTCTGTCTTTGCTGCCGTGCGGAACGTTCGCCCTATTGGCAACCGCGCGGAGGTGATTCAGGATCTGTCTAACAACTTCCTTGTGCATGCTGTTCCTGAGGATCTTCTCTTCAGTATCTGAAGAGAGGATATCCTGTTCGCTAAACTCATAGCTGCGTTCTACTGACGCTGTTGAAAGAGGGGTAAGGGGAGTTCCATCTGGCTTGGTAATTAAGAAGTCGACCTCTTCATTGAGCTGGTACTCCGCGACCCGAGCACTTGCGTTAACGGTACCGGTGCGGCGATTTTTCCTAACGTCGACAATGACTAATGAATAGGCGGCGCTGGCAGTATTATCGACTAGATCAATATCAGACGCCTTCAGCGCTTGGGTTAATGCCTGAATCAAGGGGCTGTGAGAATCTACTGTCGATAGGTGTAAACTACCAAAATCCTCCGGTACCAATTGCGAGTTTCGAAGCTGCCAGCCACAGCCTGACAGTAGTAAGATGATAGTACCAAGAAATAGATTTTTCATTATAGTTAGCGCCCTCGTTGACTGGTGGTTGCATACACTCGGTTTAATTGGCCACTATATTAACTAATCTTCCCTGGACAACAATGATTTTACGTATGGTGAAGCCTTCAGTGAAGCGCTGCACATTACTGTCTTCGATCGCCAGCTTTTCAATCGTCTCTTTAGGAGCATCTGCCGCCACCTGAATCTTACCACGCACCTTGCCATTGACCTGAATAACCAGTTCAATTGAGCTGCGCACTAGCGCGGATTCATCTAGCGCTGGCCAATCGGCATCAGCCACTGAGCATTCGTTGCCTAGTGCCTGCCAAAGGCTATGACAGATATGCGGTGCGATTGGAGATAGTAATAAAATGGCACTAGTTAGTGCCTCGTGACGCACTGAAATACTCTGGGCGTCGTTCGTAGTCAGTTTAGCCAACTCGTTAAGCAATTCCATTATTGCAGCAATAGCCGTGTTAAAAGTATTGCGACGACCGTAGTCATCGTTAACTTTATTAATGGTTTCATGGGTTTTACGACGCAGACTCTTTTGACCGTCGCTCAGGGTCGCAGGGATTAAAGGCGCAATCGAACCCATAGCTAAATGGGCATGCACCATAGTCCAAAGCTTACGCAAAAAACGGTGGGCGCCAGATACGCCATCATC